>WNGL01000281.1_pt1 | contig 58998 bp, 54 predicted proteins | sample 5400591 | NCBI WGS metagenome assembly WNGL01 (sample SAMN13153377, study PRJNA577476) | soil metagenome | isolation source: 80 cm soil or saprolite under Garry oak tree replicate 1 | place: USA:California | collected 2016-06-15 | reverse complement strand
CGCAAACCGCCCGGGGTGGTCGCGGCTGAGGACCCAATCTTCAGACGCAGGTGAGTGAACAAAGTCGGGGAGGCGGGATTTGAACCCGCGACCACTTGACCCCCAGTCAAGTGCGCTACCGGGCTGCGCTACTCCCCGACGGAGCCGTAATCGTAACGACGGCCTGGCAGGGGGCCTGTGGTCGCGGGACGCGGGTCAGTTGCTACGCGTTCGGGCCGGAACCCTCTGCGTCAGGGCGATCAAATTGCCCTCCGTGTCTTTGAACCAGGCGCCCTTGGTGCCGTCCGGCATATCCACAAGGCCGTCCTGCGACTTGAACTCGGGGTAGTCGTACTCCTCGAGCTTGACGCCCTTGCTCTTCAGCTCGGTCACCGCACTCGGAACGTCCTCGACCTCGAACGCCATCTGCGTGTGGTCCCCTGACGCCTTGCCCATGCTCGGGAAGATGAGGAAACCGGTCTCGCCCGTCTGGTACATCGCTCCGCCGTCTGGCTGCTCCTCGCCGGGCTTGAGCCCGATCTTTTGCTCGTAGAAGCTGCGGGCGCGCTTGATGTCCTGGGCGGGGATCGCCGGCGCTGAGCTCTTGATCTTCAGCATGGTGTGCCTCCTTCGCACGAATACCAGCTGACGGGAACGGTTCCGATTATCCGCCGATCTAGGACCTCGAGCCGTACGCGACCAGGCTGCGGTGCGTCGCCGAGAAACCCGCCTCCCGAAGTGTCGTTTTGAGGGGAGATTCCATCACCGGCAAACCGTCGACTTTCTGCAGCTCGACGCGTCCTGCGTTGGTCGCCATGGCGATCATGGCGTGGAGGTGCGCCAGCTGGACATCGCCGCTGGTCAGGAGTGAGCGGCCGCCGCGCTCCAGGTACAAGACGAGGCGCCCATCATCGAGCACGCAGTAAGCGCCCGCGGCTCGGCTCATCTTCCCGTCTGATTGCGGCCAGTCCAGCACCGTGCCGTAGGGATTCGCTGGGTCCGTTGCGGCCAGCGCGATGACGCCTCCACCGGATTCGCGAAGCGACCGCAGGCGATCGACCGCGCCGGGGAGAGCGAACTGCGAGCCGCCGAGGCCCTCGACGAAGTACCCGCGCCGGATGCGTCCTGACTCCTCCATCGCGCGGAGCACCGGGTATAGGCTCGCGAATCCGCCGGGCCAGCCCTCACCCACCACCGCCTCGCGCGTCAACACCCCGTGCCGCTGCAGCAACACTCCAGCCTCCGAGTGCAGACGCTCGGTTGCGTTGGCGCCCGATCCGATGAGGTCGGCGACCAGAGACCAGCGGCCCGTCGCTCTGGGTTGGATGAGCCGCGGCAGGCGCGGCTTGCGCGCGGGCCGGCGCGCCATGGGGCCGAGCAGGCGCAGCGGCGCGAACGTGTCGTTCGTGACCTCGCCCGACCAGACGAGGTCCCACAGCGCATCGAGCATCACGTCCTCATCGCCACCGCCGCAAGCGTTGTAGAGGTCGCGGAAGAAGCTCGCGCCGCGGGCACCGAGGTGAGCCCGGATTTTCTCGTGCAGCTCGGACTGCGGCGGATCGACCGTTGAGGCGATGAGCCGAGGCGCATCGCCGCGCAGGTACAGCGCGACCCGGCCGTCGCTCGTCCCGAGCGAGCCGCGGCCCGCCCAAACGACTTCGCCCATCGAGACCAGCTCGTCAAGCAGTCGAGGAGCGTAGTTGCCGACGCGTGAGGAGATCACGTCACGCTCGATCACGCTGGCCGGCAGCGCGAGACCCTGGAGCTGAAAAACGACCTCCATGAGGCGGTCGACTCCACCCGCGCGCACGGCGATCCCGTGCCAGGCCGGTAAGAATCGGGCCAGCACGATTGGCGGCACCGACTCGACCTCGCGGCGCAGCGCGGCAAGCGATCTCCGCCGCAGCGCGCGCAGGACTTCCGGATGGCAGTATTCGCGGCCCTCGGCGGCCCTGCGAAACTCGCCGGCAAGGACATCACCTTTCGCTGCAAGACGCGTCAGCGCCGCCTCGACGGCCGGCGCGGGCAGCGCCCAGCGCTTGGCTGGGTCCGCCGTGACAAATGGAACGTGGGTGCGTGCGTAGCGCCGCAACAGGGATTCAAGCGGGTCGGCGCCGGCGTCCAGGAAAATGTCCGCTAGCCCGATCGGCAGGCTCGCGCCGACCGCCTCGCGGTATCGACCGGCGTCTTCGGCGGCGATCCAGCGCGATTCGCCGGCGAGCCGGACAGACAGTGCCCGGCGCTCCCGCTCCAGGCCGCGCAACCACACATCGGTGACTCCTCGCGCGGTCGCCTCCTCGTCGCTCAGGTCGCCGAGCCGGACCAGAAGGTCGTGCGCCTCGTCTGCGTCGCGTGGGAATCGTTCCGGCAGGAAGCCCTGCAGCTCGAGCTCGACCGCGGCGATCGCGTCCGGGTCGAGCAGCTCGCGCAGGTCCTCGCTGCCGAGCAGCTCCGCAAGCAGCTCTCGGTCGAGGGTGAGTGCCTGCGCGCGGCGCTCGGCCAGGGGTTGATCCCCTTCGTACATGTACTCGGCCACGTACGAGAAGAGAAGCGATGAAGCGAAGGGTGACGCACGCTCGGTGTCCACGGCGACGACGCGGATCTCGCGCGAGCGGATCGCGCCCAGAAATGCGACGAGGGCTGGCATGTCGAAGTGATCGCTCATCACCTCGCGCCACGTCTCGGCAAGGATCGGAAAATCGGGATACTGCCCCGCGACCTGGAGCAGGCTCGCGCTGCGCATACGCTGCTGCCAGAGGGGTGTGCGCTGGCCGGGCCTGCGCTTGGGCAGAAGGAGCGACCGCGCGGCGTTGTCCCTGAATCGCGCGGCGAACAGCGCCGACGCGGGCAGCTGCGCGGACACCAACGCTTGAACCTCCTCAGGGTCGAGGATCAACTCGTCGAGCGCCGGTGGCGCCTCGACTTCGGGCAGGTGCATCGCGATCCCGTCATCGGTCCAAAGCGACCGCGCATCGACTCCAAGCTTTTCCCGCAGGTGCGCCTCGAGCGCCATGGCGAGCGGCGCATGCAAGCGGCCGCCAAACGGCGTGTGCAGGCAGACGCGCCAGTCGCCGACCTCATCGCGAAAACGCTCGACGACCATCGTGCGGTCGTCCGGAACGGCGCCGGTGGCGGCCGCCTGGTCTTCGAGGTATGCCAGCAGATTCTTGATCGCGAGGTCGTCAAAGCCCGCGCGCTCGCGCAATCGCTTCGCCGCTGCGTCGGGGTCGAGCGCACGCAGCTCGCGCACCATCTTGCCCAGCGCGGCGCCGAGCTCGACCGGACGGCTCGGCGCGTCGGCCTTCCAGAACGCGATCTTGCCCGGTTCTCCGGGCGCGGGCGTGACGATGACTTGGGAAGGCGTGATGTCGACGATTCGCCACGTCGAGGCGCCGAGGACAAAGGTCTCGCCGACCCGCGTCTCGTAAACCATCTCCTCGTCCAGCTCACCGACCCGCCGCCCATCGTCCGCGAGGTTGACCGTGAAAAGGCCGCGGTCGGGGATCGTGCCCGGGTTGGTGACCGCGAGCCGCTGCGCGCCCGCGCGGCCGCGCAACTTACCCGCGACCCGGTCCCACACGATGCGGGGGCGCAGCTCCACGAACTGGTCGGAGGGATAGCGCCCGCTCAGCATGTCGAGTACGGACTCGAAGGCGCGCGGACCGAGGTCGCTGTACGGATATGCGCGGCGGACAACCCGTCCCAGCTTTTCAATCTCCCACTCGTCCATCGCGCACATCGCCACGACCTGCTGCGCCAGGACGTCGAGCGGCTTGCGAGGAACGACGGTTGACTCGATGCGCCCTTCGAGCATGCCCTCGACGACCGCGGCGGACTCGAGCAGGTCACCGCGAAATTTGGGAATGATGACGCCGCGCGACACCTCGCCGACAGAGTGCCCGGCTCGGCCCACGCGCTGGATTCCCGCAGCGACGCTGGGTGGCGCTTCGATCTGCAGCACCAGGTCGACCGCCCCCATGTCGATGCCGAGCTCGAGGGTGGAGGTGGCGACCAGGCCACGCAGGCGCCCTGACTTGAGCTCGTCCTCGATGAGAAGGCGCTGCTCGCGCGCGATCGATCCATGGTGCGCGCGGACCAGGTCCTCCTCGGCGAGCTCGTTGACCCGCGCCGCGATGCGCTCCGCCAGACGCCTCGAGTTGACGAAGACGATGGTCGAGCGGTGCCCGCGGATCAGCTCGAGCAGGCGTGGATAGATCGCCGGCCAGATGCTGTTCATGCCCTTGGCGCTGTCCTCGTCCTCAGCAGTCAGCCGGGTCATGTCCTCCACCGGGACCTCGACCCTCACCTCCATCGTCTTCAGCCGCCCGGCGTCGACAATCGACACGTCGCGGCCGGTCCCGCCCAGGAACCGGCCAACCTCTTCGAGTGGCCGCTGCGTCGCCGAAAGGCCGATGCGCTGCGGCTGGACCCGAGTCAGCTCACAGAGCCGCTCCAGGCTCAATGCAAGGTGGCTGCCGCGCTTGGTGGCGGCGACGGAGTGGATCTCGTCGACGATGAGCCAGCGGACCGACGCCAGGATCCTGCGCGCGGCGCTGGTCAGGAGGAGAAACAGCGACTCGGGCGTGGTGATGAGGATGTCCGGCGGATGACGCTCCATCGAGCGGCGCACGTCAGCAGGCGTGTCGCCCGTCCGGATGGCAACGGAGATGTCGGGAGGCTTGATCCCGAGGTTCTCCATCTGGTGGCGAATGCCCACGAGCGGCGAGCGCAGGTTCCTGTCGACGTCGTGGGCGAGCGCTTTCAGGGGCGACACATAAAGGACGCGACACCGCTCGGCCTCGGCCGGCATCGGCTCCGCCGACAGGCGGTCGAGGCAGTACAGGAACGCAGCAAGCGTCTTGCCGCTCCCTGTCGGCGCGGCCATCAGCACATGGCGGCCGGCCGCCACCTCTTCCCAGCCGCGCTCCTGGACCGCGGTCGGGTCGGCGAAGGTGGCGCGGAACCAGTCGCGGACCGGTGGCGAAAAGACGTCGAGGACCTGCCCCACTCGATCCAGTTTGACCATTTCGGGTGCTACAAACAAGTGTTCTTAACGGCTCGCTGCGGCACACTGGGCGCCGCAGCCGTGTATCCGTTCGAGAGGTTCGCGCAGGACGCTCAGCAATCGCTGACATTTGCCCAGGAGGAAGCCGAGCGCTCTCACCACTCCTACATCGGGACCGAGCACTTGCTGCTCGGGTTGCTGCGCCTTCCCAGTGGCCCTGCCCCGGAGGTGCTGCGGGAATTGGGCGTCGACATCGAGACGGTTCGCCACACCATCGCGGCCGTGCTCGGACGCAACGAGCGGATCGTCATCCAGCAGATCATTCCGACCTCGCGCGTCAAAATGGTCATCGAGATCGCCTTCGAAGAAGCGCGCCGGATGGGACATGAGCGCGTCGACAGCGGGCACCTGCTCATGGCGTTGGTGATGGAAGGTGAAGGCATCGCGGCTCACGTGCTGGAGGACCTCGGAGCGACCGCGCAGCAAGTGGTCGCGGCACTGGAGCGGAAGTGGAAGGTCGAGCCGAGCGGACGGGGAAGGCGGCCTCAGCTGAAGCCGCGGTTTCCGCTCCCGGCGCGGATGCGCTTGCAGGAGATGCGGACGGTGGCCGGCTTCCGGCAGGTTCCGGCCCCGGGCTCAGACGTCGAGACGTTGCATCGCCTGCTCGCCACGCCGCACATCGCGTCGATGCTTCGAGCGCGCGGCCTCGATGTCGAGAAGCTCGCCAAGCAGATGCTGAACCCGCCCGAAACCGTGCTCAAGCTCCGCCGCCAGCTCGACGTCGCCCGGAATGACCTCGCGAACGCGGTCGGTGAGACCGACTACGAACGTGCCTCGCAGGTCCAGAAGACGGTGGCCAAGCTGGCCGCCCGGCTGCGCAGCGCCGAGGAGGAGTGGCTGAAAACGCTCGGCCGCTGACCGATGGTCACAGCGACGGAGACGGCCACGAAGGGATCAACTGCACCAGCCCTGCGGAAAGCCATGTCAGCCGGTTGGTGAGGAGCAGCAATCCCATCACCACGAGCACCGCCGCAGACGCGAGATCGATCGCACGCCGATGGTCGTTGACGAACCGGATCAGAGGCCGCGCGCCCTCGAGGGCAAATGCCAGCACCATGAACGGCAGGCCCAACCCAAGGCAGTAGGCGAGCATCAGGCTCAAGCCCTGCGGCGTGGTTCCCGCGGACACCGCCGAGCTCAGCACCGCGCTGAGGGTCACGCCGATGCATGGAGTCCACCCGCTCGCGAAACCCATGCCTAGGAGGAAGCCGCCAGCGGCGCCCCGGCCTTGAGGGGCGGTCTTCATCAGCCTGTACTCGCCGGATAGAAAAGGGATGCGGATCAGGCCGGCGACGTGCGCCGCCATCACGATCACGAACACTCCCGCCACGACCGGGACGTAGGCACGGATCGGTTGCACCGCGAGGGAGAAGACATAGAAGAAGAGGATGAAGACCAGGGACAGGCCCGCCACGAACCCGGCGCCGGCTACGGCGACGGACGGTGACGACGTAGTCGCGGCGCCGTCGGGAGTCACCGCAACCCTTTCCCTCGTTCTCGCTCCGAGGTACGCCAGGTAAGCGGGGACGAGTGGCAGCACGCACGGAGACACGAACGACGCAAGGCCCGCCAGGAATGCGATTGCCGGGTTGAGACCGTTCAGCATTCAGTTAGTCACTTCCTGGACGGGCTATGCCCGCCAAGCGGGGCTTGCCTCGCGAGCCAGCTGAGCGATCGCGTCCACGACCCGCGCCCAGACCCTCCTCGGAACGTCGTGCCCCATGCCCTCGATCTCGAGGAGGCGAGATCCCGCCACGGCGGCCGCGACGCGACGACCGTTCTCGACAGGCACCAGGATGTCGGCGTCGCCGTGGATGACCAGGGTGGGGATGCGGATCGACCCAAGCCGCTGCAGCCTGCTCGGTGCGGCGGCGATCGCCTGGAGCTGGCGTAGAAACCCCGCGGGGTTATAAGCGCGGTCGACGGCGCGCGTCACTCGGTCGCGTTCGTACTTCTCATCGAACGGATCGGCAGGCCCGAGCAGCTTCTGCTTCGCCCATAGCCCGAGCTCGATCCGCCTATGGCGCCCCTGCGGCGCAGGCGCCAGCAGAACCGCCGTCGCTTCGGCCGTTGGCTGCACCTGGTCTTCGCCGTTTGGTCCGGACATGATCGAGGTCAGGGTCAGCACATGATCCGGATGGTTTAGCGCCACCAGCTGCGCGATGAAGCCGCCCATCGAGGCGCCCACAACGTGCGCGGCGCGGACTCCCAAGGCATCGAGCAGGCCCGCTGCGTCGCCGGCCACGTCGTCGAGGCCGTATTCGCCGCCGCCGTCCATCCACGTTGACAGCCCCGCATCCCGGTTGTCGAATCGGATGACCCAAAAGCCCCGCCCAGCGAGGAGCTCGCAGAACTCCTCGTCCCAGCTGATCATCTGGGTGCCGAGGCCTCCGATGAGCAGCAAAGGCGCCGCGCCGCGCTCGCCAAAGGTCTCGTACTCGAGCTCGATCCCGTTCGACTCGGCGCGTGGCATCGAACCCATGCTACTAATCCTTCGTGGCCAGACCGCTCCCCGCTCGAGCCGAGGTGGACGAGCGCTTCACGTGGAACCGCGAGAGCGTCTATCCCGATGAGTCGGGCTGGGAAGAGGCGGTCCAGGCGATCCTGTCCCGGATCCCCGACCTCGAGGAGTTCAAGGGGCACCTCGGCGATTCACCGGATTCCCTCGCGGACTGGTTCGAGGTCAGCGAGCGGGCTCGCCGGCTGATGGCCAAGGTGATCGTCTACAGCACGATGGCCTACTCGGTCGATGTCGGCGACCAGGCCGCGGCGGCCAAAGTCGATCGCGCCCGCAGCGTCGCCGCGCAGCTCGGCGCCGCGGCCGCCTTCGCCGTCCCTGAGATGCTCTCGATCGGCCTCCCCAAGCTCCGCGAGTGGGTGAGGTCATCGCCGCGTCTTTCCCACCTCGGCCACTATTTCGACCGTCTCGAGAGGCTGGAGAAGCGCATCCGGAGCGCCGAGGTCGAGGAACTGTTGTCGCAGGTCACAGATCCCCTGGCGACGGCGCTTTCAGTGCACAGCGTGCTGGCCAACACCGACCTCAAGTTCGCCCCGGCCGTGGGAGCCGACGGCCAGCTGCATGAGGTCGCACAGGGCACCATCGCCGCGCTCCTCACGAGTGCAGACCGGGAGGTCCGGCGCACGGCCTTCGAGAGCTACGCCGACGAGCACCTGAGGATGCAGAATGCGATGGCGGCCAGCCTGGCCGGCGCTGTGAAACGCGACGTGTTCTTCGCGCGCGCGCGGGGGCACGCGTCCTCTCTCGAGGCCGCGCTCGAGCCTGGGTTCATCCCGGCGGAGGTGTTCCACAACGTCGTCAAGACCTTCCGCGCCAACGTCGGCACGTGGCACCGCTACTGGCGCATCCGCCGCCGGATGCTCGGCCTCGAGGTGCTGAAGCCATACGACCTGCGCGCGCAGCTCGGCGCGAACGCCCTTCAGGTGCCATACGAAGAGGCGGTGGAATGGATCTCGCAAGGCGTGGCGCCACTCGGCGAGGAATACGTCGCGATCATGCGCAAAGGCGCACTCGAGGACCGCTGGGTCGACATCTATCCGAACAAGGGCAAGCGGATGGGCGCTTTCTCGAGCGGCGCAATGGACACCAAGCCCTTCATCTTCATGAGCTACAACGACGACATCTTCTCGATGAGCACTCTGGCGCATGAGCTCGGGCATTCGATGCACTCGTACCACGCATGGCACTCGCAGCCTTACGTCTATGCCAACTACGGGCTGTTCCAGGCGGAGGTCGCCTCGAACATGCACCAGGCGCTGACGCGACGCCACCTCCTCGAAACGAAGACCGACCCGGCCTTCCAGATTGCGGTGATCGAAGAGGCGATGTCCAACTTCTACCGCTACTTCTTCATCATGCCCTCGCTCGCAAGGCTCGAGCTGGAGATCCACGAGCACGTCGAGCGCGGCGGCGCGATCACGGCCGGCTACTTGAACAACCTGATGGTGGATCTTCTGATCGAGGTCTATGGCTCAGAGGTCGAGGTCAGCGAGCGGGACCGCGACCGGATCGGTTCGACATGGGCGCAGTTCCACACCCACCTTTACAGCAACTTCTACGTCTACCAGTACGCGACCGGCATCGCGGCGGCGGACCACCTCGTGCAGCGCGTCGCCGCGGGCGATTCCGAGGCTGTCGCTTCCTACCTCGCGTTCTTGAAGAGCGCCAGCTCCATGTATCCGCTTGAAGGGCTGCGCATGGCGGGCGTGGACATGACCTCGCCTGAACCCGTGGAGGCGGCGTTCGCCACGCTGGCGTCGATGGTCGACCGGCTCGAGAAGCTCACCAGCTCAGACGGATCCTGAACACGCCGGCGAGGTTAGGTCCCTCAACGCCTTCAAGCGCCATCGAGGAACGGCACCGCAGCCTGCGAGAGTGCCGGATTGACGTTGATGTCATAGTGCGTTGCTCCCGGCAGGACCGCGAGACGGTGGTGCGTCATGCCCGAGCGGTCCCAGCCGGCGTCACGCTTTCCACCGCCCAGCAGACCGAAGAATTCGACCGCGTGAGACGGCGGAAGTCCATCCGCATCACCGACCACGATCAGGACTGGCATCGGCAGCTTGGCGACATCTGCTGACCAGTCGTAATCGATTTTCAGGACGGTCGTGAGCTGCGTCACGAGCACGGGCCAGTCCTCCTTGCGTGGCGCGATTTCGGCATAGGTTTCGTACATCGGGCTGTGCTTCATCGGCTCCGCCGTCTCAGGACCCATCGCGTCCATACCGGCGGTCATCTCTGGATGCCAGCCGCCTCGCTTGAAGACAGTCGAGACCAAGACGAGCCGTTCCACGAGCTCCGGATGCTGGATTGCCGTGCGCAAGGCCACAGCACCGCCAAGCGAAAAACCCATGATCGCGGCGCGCTCGAGCTCGAGGTCGGTGATAAGCGCGGCGATGTCGTCGGCCATCGTCTCGAAATGCATCGGCCGATCGACGGCCGGTGAGCGGCCGTGGGACTGGAGGTCCACGCCGATGACGCGACGTCCAGCCGCAAGAAGCTCGACATTGGGCCCGAACATCTCAACTGATCCGAAGCCGCCGTGCAAAAGGACGAGTGGGGAGCCCGTTCCGAAGACCTGATAAGCGAGCCCGATGCCGTTCACAAGCGCGACCGTGGAGGTGCTGGTTGATCTTTTCATTTCATCTCCAATTGTGCCTACAACGAAATCCTGAGCACGTCAGACTCGCGAATCCTGAAGCCCAGCCGCTCGTAGAGGCGGTGCGCGGCCTCGCGCGTCTCGCCACGCCCCGATTGAAGCTCCGCGACCTGCGCACCGCGCTCGCGCCCGATGTCGACCGCCGCCTTGATCAGCGCCTCGCCCACCCCCGTACCGCGTGTGCCGGCATCGACGACGACCTCGTCCAGCCGCGCCTTGATCCAGAACGGCGTGGTGTAGACGATCACAGTTGTCGTGCCGACGATCGCGTCGCCGTCCCTTGCGATCAGCAGCGTGACGGCGGGGTCGGCGATCAGGCGGCGCAGCCGCTCCAGGTCCGGGACCGGCAATGTCGAGTTGAGCTGAGGCAGGAGATGCGCCAGTGCTGCGTGCAGCTTGGGCGTCGCCTCGTGCACCGCTTCGATGCGGACCATGAATCTCAGCCCGACCTTAAATCAGTCGAAGCAGTGCCGCTGTAGCGGCGGCGGCGGCGACCACGACCAGGAATGGCGCCCGCAGCAGGACCGCGATGACCGCAACCACGAGCGCGGCGGCGCGGACGTCGAGCACCAGGTGCCGCCCGGTCGAAAAAGTCTGCGTCGCCACCAGGGCCGCCAGCAGTGCGATCGGGATGAGCGGGATGGTTCGCTGCAGGCGCGCATCCTGTAGCCAACGCTGGGGCAGGGACAGTCCCGCCAGCTTCAGCCCGTAGCAGGCCACCGAGGCTGCGATCACGCCGGCCCAGATCACGGTGGCTTCCTCAACCAGCCGAACAGCGAGACGAGGAGCGCAACGATGAGCAGGGGCACTCCCGCCGGCACGAATGGCAACACCGCGATCGCCACGACGCCGGCCGCCAGCGCGATCACCAGCGGCTCCCGCGCCCGAAGTCGGGGCGCGACCAGAGCGAGGAACGCAGCGGGCGGGGCGGCATCGAGACCGAGCAACTTCGGATTCGAAACGAGGTGCGTCGCTAGCGCGCCGATCAAGGTGCCCAGGTTCCAGAAGACGAAGAGAGCGAGGCCCGTGGTCCAGAACGCAAAGCGGCTGAGCGCGGGATCGTCGCGGGCGATGGCCATCGCCGTGGTCTCATCGATCACGAAATGAGCCGCCGCCAGCCGTCGCCTTCCGCCGGCGTGCAGGAGCGAAGACAGCCGCAACCCGTACAGCGCGTTGCGGGAGCCGAGCAGCGCAGCGGTGGCAGCGCCCGCCCAAGCGCTGCCGCCGGCGCCGATGACTCCGACCATCGCGAACTGCGAGGCTCCGGTGAACATGAGGACGGAAAGGGCGCAGGTCTGCAGCAGGGAGAGGCCGGCCGCGGTCGAGATCGCACCGAACGAGATTGCGTAGGCGCCGCTCGCGATCGCGATGCCCAGGGCATCGCGGACTATGCCCCGGCGGGGATCAGCCGATCTTGTTTCCGTGTGGCCCGACGGCGTCCCAGAGGGCGCCGAAGTTGTTGACCCCTTGTCCTGTGGCATCTCCGGGATTGTGATCGGTGATGACGTAGTAGAGAGGATGCCCGGCGTATGTCACCTCGGACGTGCCGTCATTGCGCTTTGTCGTTCCGAGCAGAGAAGCGTTGGCGCCGGCCCCTGCCTGCGGAGATCCGCCGGTGAGAAGCGGCGGCCAGTAAGTCGCACATGACCCATAGCACGTCGACGTCGTGCTCTTGTCGGCCTCGAAGAGGTAGAGCGTGCGGCCATTGCCGTCGACCAGGATCTGGCCGAGCTTTGCATTCTGCGCAACAGCAACGGTGGCGGCGGGCACGCCGGCGGATGGCGATGTCGAGCCTGTCGAGCCCGAGCCCCCGCAGGAGACCGTGGCCAGCAACGCAATGAAGAGAAATCCTTTGCGCATCGAAACGAAGACGGATACGCGGGGTGGTTACTCCGGCGTCACGTAGGCGGCGGTCAGACCCCCGTCGACCAGGAAAGTTGCGCCGTTCACATAGCTCGATTCTTCGCTGGCCAGGAAAAGGGCGGCGTTGGCGATCTCGCGCGCCTTGGCCAGGCGTCCCATGGGCAGGTGCACGCGCCGGCGCTGATATGCGCCCGGGTCCTCGTTGAAGATCCGCATCAGCAGCGGCGTCTCGACCGGTCCCGGGCACAGGGCGTTGACGCGCACTCCCCGGCGGGCGAACTGCACCGCGAGCTCGCGACTCATGGAGAGCACCGCGCCTTTCGATGCCGTGTATGCAATCTGCGATGTCGCCGCACCCATGAGAGCAACGAAGGACGCCACGTTGATCACCGAGCCGCCGCCCGCCTTCAAGAGGTAAGGGATGCCGTACTTGCAGCACAGGTACACGCCCTTCGCGTTCACAGCCTGCACACGGTCCCAGGCATCGGGCTCGGTGGTGAGGATCGAGTCATCGTCGGGCGGCATGATCCCGGCGTTGTTGTAGAGGACGTTGACGCGCCCGTAGCGCTTCTCGGTCTCGGCATACATCGCCTGCACGCTTCCGGGATCGCTGACGTCCGCGGCAAAGAAGAATGCATCCCGGCACTCCGAAGCCGTCTTCTCCCCCGCTTCGCGCCCCACGTCCGCGACGCACACCTTTGCGCCTTCGGACGAGAACAAGAGGGCCGCCTCGCGCCCAATGCCGCCGGCCGCGCCGGTGATGACGGCGACCTTGCCGTCCAATCTATTCATGTGGCCTACCCACGTTCGAAGAGCCTCTCGCGCTCGTAAGTCGTGACGACCTTGTCGAACAGCGCCTGCTCCGTGCGCGCGTAGTTGAGGTAGTGGTCGATCACGTCGTCACCGAATGCGGCACGCGCCATCTCGCCGCTCTCGAGGGCGCCGATCGCATCCCGCAGCGCGTGCGGAAACCGCTGCACGTCCGACTCGTACGCGTTGCCCTTGAACTCCGGAGGGAGAGTGAGCTTCTCTTCGATGCCGTGCAGGCCGGCCGCAAGAAGAGCCGCAAAACACAGGTACGGGTTGGCGTCGGCGCCGGGTATGCGCGACTCGGTGCGCAGGTGCTGGCCGTGGCCGACGATGCGAAATCCACATGTGCGGTTGTCGTGGCCCCATGCCAGCGTCGTCGGCGCCCAGCTGCCCGCGGCGAAGCGCTTGTAGGAATTGATGTTGGGGGCGAGAAAGATCGCCAGCTCCGACGCGTACGCGATGTGGCCGGCGAGATATTGCTTGAAAACCGGCGACTCGCCGTCGAAGACGTTGCGTTGGTCCTTCCACAGGCTCGAGTGCACGTGGCACGAGCTGCCGATCCATCGGTGGTCGGGTTTGGCCATGAACGTCACCGAGCAACCCTGCTGGTGCGCCATCTCCTTGATCCCGTTCTTGTAGATGACGTGGTTGTCGGCCATGGCCAGCGCGTCGCTGAAACGGAAGTTGATCTCCTGCTGTCCTGGCCACGCCTCACCCTTCGAGCTCTCAACTGGAATGCCGGCGGCCTTCATCCCCTTGCGGACTGCGCGGATGAAGGGCTCGTCGTAGGTCGTGGCAAGAATGTGGTAGTCGAGGATGTACGGCACCGACGGTGTCAGGTCGATGTAGTTCTTTGCGTGGGCCTCAGCGAACGTCTCCTTGAGCAAGAAGAACTCGAGCTCTGAGCCGAACATAGGCTCGAACCCGAGCTTGCGCGCGCGCTCGATCTGGGCGCGCAGCACCTGGCGGGGCGACGGACGCACCGGTTTGCCGTCGTGCCAGGCCACGTCGCACAGGACCATCGCCGTCGCGTCGAGCCACGGGATGACCCGCAGCGTGTTGAAGTCCGGCACCATGTCGAAGTCGCCATATCCGGCAGCCCAGTTGGCCATCTCGTAGCCCCGCACCGGGTCCATCTCCATGTCGACCGTCATCAGGTAGTTGCAGCCCTCGGTCGACTCGCCGTCGAAGGATGTTTCGACAAAGTATTCGGCGTCGACCCGCTTGCCCATCAGGCGTCCCTGCATATCGGTGAAGGCGACGACCACGGTGTCGATCGCGCCTTCGGCGACCTGGTGAGCGAGGTGCTCCTTGGTCAGCATGCGGTGGCTAGCGACGTGTTGTGCGGCGGCCCCGGGCGCGGGCGACGAAGCGCTCGAAGAGCCTCCGGGCCCAGGGGAGGTCGGTGGTCAGCTCCTCGGGATGACACTGCACCGCAACGATAAGCCCGTCATCGGACTCCACGCCTTCCACCGTGCCGTCCTCGCCTTTGGCGGTCTGATGCAGGCCCGGGGCCAGGCGTCGGATGGCCTGGTGATGGAAGCTGTTGACCCGGATCTTGTGCTCGCCGGCGGCGTGGCCGAGCTCGGATCCGGGATCGACCTCGATGGTATGGGCGAGGTGGCTTCGCCCGTGACCGCGGACATCGTGATGGTCGAGGTGCTGGACCAGCGAGCCTCCCAACGCAACGTTGATGACCTGCTGACCGCGGCAGATGCCCAGCACGGGGATCTCCTTCTCGCGCGCCTGCTGGAAAAGCGTCAGCTCTGTCTCGTCCAGCTCACGGTCGATCGGCCCAACCTTGTCGTCCTTCATCTCTCCGTAGAAGGAGGGGTCGACATCCCATCCGCCGGGGAGGAGCAGGCCATCGACGTCCGGGAGCGCGGGCGTGCCGGGCGGAAGCTCGACCGGCTCGGCGCCCGCGGCCTCGACGGCACGGCGATATGGCAAGTAGTACGGCTCGCCTCGCCGCGGGCTGACCGTGATTCCGATTTTTGGTTTTTCGGACACCCTTATCTGGTTGAAGCTCCCTCTGGCGCGGCGTGAGCCAGTACGTCCAGCTCGTGCTCGATCTTGGCCAGGTCTTCAGCCGAGCCCTGGACCTTCGGGCCCTTGAACCAGTTCTTGGCCGACAGGAGCCAGTAGCCGCCCGAGTAGAGCACGACCACCGCGACCGCGACGATCGCGTAGTTGAAGTTGGTCTGCAGGTTGATCGGAAAAGCCGCCGGCAGAATGAAAAGGATCGAGATGAACGCAACCCAGACGACGGCGATCCATCCGATCAGGTAGCTCCACCTACCAAGGTGCCACGGCCCGCGCTGGAACTTCTCACCCTGCAGAAGGCGAAGCAGGATCGGAATTGCATAGGCGATGTAAAGCCCGATCACGGCAATGGACGTGACCGCGGCGTAAGCCTCCGTGTTCCACAGGTAAGGAAGCCCGAGAAGGAAGGCCCCCACCACGGCGAGCCAGATCGAATTGGTCGGAGTGCGGGTCCGCGGGTTGACTTTGTGCCAGAACTCCGAGCCGGGAACCGCGCCGTCGCGAGAGAAGGCGTAGATCATGCGCGAGTTCGATGTCACCGACGACATTCCGCAGTAGAACTGCGCGCCGACGACGATGAACATCAGAAAGACCGCCCAGCTGTGTCCGAGCGCGTCGAGGAAGATCTGCGCCGGAGGTACAACGGCAGCGACCTCGTTGCTGTAGTTCTGGATCGCACCGGTCACGCCGATCAGCAGGATCCAGCCCGCGATCAGCGAGATGACGATCGACCATACGATGCCCCGCGGCCCGGAGATCGCCGCGTTGTGTGTTTCTTCCGTCAAGTGGGCAGAGGCGTCGTAGCCCGTGAACGTGTACTGCGCCAGCAGAAGGCCGATCAGGAACACGTAAATCGGCGCCCCGGGGAAGGCCGCGCCGGTGTTGTTGACGAAGCCAGTGAAGATGTAGGAGACCGACTGGTGCTGCTTGGGAACGAGGAAGAGGACGGCGAAGATGATCGCGACTCCGATGAGGTGCCACCAGACCGAAATGTCGTTGAGGAGCGCGACAAGCCGGATCCCGAACGTGTTCAGCAGCCCATGCGCGATGAGGATCAGCGCGTAGATGAAGATGATGTGCGGCGGGTCAAGGGTGTAGCCCCATATCAAATTGAAGAGCGCCGACATGAAGAAGGCGCCACCAAAGTCGATGCCGGCGGTGATAGCGATCTGGCCCAGCAGGTTGAACCATCCGGTGAACCAGCTCCATGCGGCCCCGTTACGGCCGCCGAGCTTGGCCGCCCAGTAGTAGAGGCCGCCCGCGGTCGGAAAGCTGGAGCAGACCTCCGCCATCGCGAGGCCGACGATGGTGACCATGATGCCGACCAGGGGCCAGCCGATATTCATGATGATCGGGCCGCCGGTGTTCATCCCAAAGCCGTACAAGGTCAGTGCGCCGGAGAGAATCGAGATGATCGTGAAAGAGATCGCGAAGTTGGAGAAGCCGCTCATCCGGCGGCGCAGCTCCTGGGCGTAGCCCATGCGATGGAGATTCTCGACGTCAGAACTCTGGGCCTGGACGCTCATTTGGTGGTCCTCCCTAGTAGCCTTCCCTCGTCGGCTGGTGCGGCGAAGCTAACAGCCGCCCGAAACATTGTCAAGAACGTTCCCGGGGGCGCTTGATTGGGGCAGGATGTAATAAACGTCACGGAGCGTGAGTCCGGCGTGGGCGAGGTCGTCCGGCAGCGCCTGGACTCGCTCAGCCCGGCCGAGCGCCGCCTGGCGCGCGTCCTGCTCGCCTCCTATCCGATCGCCGGCCTGGAGAGCGTGGCCCGCTTCGCCGAGCGCGCCGGCGTGAGCCCTCCGACGGTCACCCGATTCATAACCAAGCTCGGGTTCAAGGGCTACCCCGAGTTCCAGGAGAGCCTGCGGCATGAGGTCCAGGCCCGGCTGAGCTCGCCGCTCGCGCGCTACCGGGACGAGCCCAAGCACGACTCGGCGGTGAATCACTCGCTCGAGGTCTCGGCGCACAACCTGAAGGCGACCCTGGAGCTGCTCTCGGACCGTGACGTGAAGGAGGCGGTTGAGCAGCTGGCCGACGTCAGGCGCCGCGTGATGGTCCTCGGCGGCCGGGTGAGCGCGACCCTCGCACGCTACCTGGGCGGCCAGCTCCACCTATTGCGGCCGGGAATCGGGCTGGTCGACGCCGAGCGGAGCGCGCCGGCCCAGCAGCTCATCGACATGCGGAAGACGGACGTGCTCGTGGTTTTCGACTACAGGCGGTACCAGCCAGACACGATCGAGTGCGCGCGGGTCGCTGCCGGCCGGGGATGCGACGTGATCCTTTTCACCGACCCATGGCTCTCCCCGGCGTCGGCGTTCGCCCGTCAGGTCCTGGTCACGAGCGTGGAGACGGTGGGGCCGTTCGACTCGCTGGTCGGCGCCATGGCCGTGGTCGAGGCGCTGATCGCGGCGGTGTTGAGACAGCTCGGACCGCGCGCTGAAGCCCGGATGCAGAGCCTGGAGCGTCTGCGCGCAGGAGATGTGCTCGGCGGGAACGAGTCGGGGGTCTAGGCGCTCACGCCTCCACCGGCCGAGGGAAACGGTCGGGCGTCTTCTCGAACTCGGCCTGGCAGCCCGCGCTGCAAAACCAGTACGTGGTGTCCTGGTAAACGGCCCTGTGCCGGCTGGTGAGGGGATCGACGGTCATGCCGCACACGGGGTCGGTGACGAACATCACCGGCGATGGATCTGCGGCGGGCCGCTTGGAGGCGCGCTTCCGACGCGTTGTCACAACCTCGGCCAAAGCGAGCAGTGCGATCTCTTCCTGCGTGCCGCCGCGGACTTTGCCCGCCGGCGTGCGGATGCGCGCGATCGTCTGCTCGTCGAGTCCGCGCCGCAGCAGCTCCGCTCTGACCGCGGACGCTCGCCGCGTGCTGGCGATGAGACTCACGTCCAGGTCGGGATGACCCAAAGCAGCCTCCAGCGCATCTTCGTCGTAGTGGCCCATGGTCGCCACGAGCGCGTACCCCTCTCCAGGCGAGACCTCGAGACTTCCGACCTCCTCCTGGCTGACCGCACGCGCCCGAAAGCCGGTGAGCTCGGCCAGCCTGACCAGGGTGCCCGCCACGGGTCCGTCCCCAAATGCGAGGAGGAGGGGCTTCGGCAAGCGCGGCTCGATGAAGATGTCGAGCGAGCCGCCGCTCGGACAGGTGGTAGCGATCATCAACTCACCGCGCTTGCGCGTTTCCTTCACCTCATCTCCGCCGACGATGTGGATGAGCTGAGGCGTGCCCTCGGCCAGGGCGCGCAGCGCCTCCCGCCGCACCACCGGCTCCGAGCAACTGCCGCCAATCCATCCGCGCAGCTTTCCCTCGGCCGTGATCACAGCCTTATCACCAGGGTGGGCCGAGGTCGGCGCCTCGCAGCGCACAACGGTTGCGAGCGCGCACGGCGTACCAGCCGCCTCGTATTCCCGCAGCAGGTCTATTAGTTCGTCGCCTATTCGTTCACCCCCGCCCCTCGCAAGGCGCTCCAGACCTTGTCTGACGTGACCGGCATGTCGATGTTGGTCACGCCGTAAGGCGAGAGCGCGTCGATCACGGCGTTCACGTACGCGGCCGGCGACCCCACCGTGGCCGATTCCCCGACGCCCTTGGCCCCGAGGGGGTGGTGCGGCGAGGGGGTGACGGTCTCGTCCAGCTCGAACCGCGGCGTCTCCCACGCCGTGGGCAGCAGGTAGTCCATGAAGTTCGAGCCGATGCAGTTCCCGTCGGCGTCGAACGTGATCAGCTCCATGAAGGCGATGCCAAAGCCCTCGGTCAGCCCTCCGTGGATCTGTCCCTCGACGATCATCGGGTTGATCCGAACGCCACAGTCGTCCACCGCTACCATGCGCCGGACCTTGACCTGGCCCGTACCCTTGTCGACGTCGACGACGACCGCGTAGGTGCCGAAGGGATACGTCATGTTGGGCGGGTCGTAGTAGTGGACGCCCTCGAGCCCGGCCTCCATGCCCTCGGGGATGTTTGTGTAGGCCGCGAACGCGATCTCCTGGATCGTCTTGGCCCTGTCCGGCGAGCCTTTCACGTAAAACTTGCCGTTCTCCCACTCGAGGTCCTCCTCGGCGGCTTCGAGCAGGTGGGAGGCGATCTTTCGCGCTTTGTCGCGCAGCTTGCGGGCGACCATCGCTGTCGCCGCGCCGGCGACCGGCGTGCTGCGTGAGGCGTACGTGCCAAGGCCGTACGGAGCGGTGTCGGTGTCGCCCTCCTCGACCGCGACGTCGGCGGCGGGGATGCCCAGCTCCTCGGTCACGATCTGGGCGAACGTCGTCTCGTGGCCCTGGCCCTGTGACTTCGTGCCCATCCTGAGCATCGCCTTCCCGGTCGGGTGCACGCGCAGCTCGGCGCTGTCGAACATGCGCAAGCCGAGGATGTCGAACTCCGCGCCGTGGCCCGCTCCGACGACCTCAGTGAAGCTCGCGACGCCGATGCCGGTGATCTCCCCCTTCTTGCGGCGCGCCGCGACGTCCTTCCGCAGATCGTTGTAGCCAAGCTTGTCCAGGGCGACGTTCATCGCCTTCGGATAGTCGCCGCTGTCGTACTCCCAACCCGTCGCGGAATGGTAGGGGAACTGCTCGGGCTGGATGAAGTTCTTCATGCGCAGCTCGGCCTGGTCCATGCCGAGCTCGATCGCGGCGTTTGTGACGAGCCTCTCGATCAGGTAGCTCGCCTCGGTGACGCGGAAGGAGCACCGATACGCGACGCCGCCGGGCGCCTTGTTCGTGTAATAACCGTCGGCCGTGATGTGCGCCGTCGGGATGTCATACGACCCGGTGACGATGTGGAAAAGGCCGGCCTTGAACTTCGACGGCTGCGCGTCGGCGAAGAAAGCGCCGTTGTCGCTGTCCAGGTGGACCCGGAGGGCAAGCATCTTGCCGTTCTTGTCGAGCGCGAGATCACCCGTCATGTGGAAGTCGCGCGCATAACCCGTCGAGATCAGGTTCTCGGTCCGGTCTTCGACCCACTTCACGGGCCGGCCGATGAGAAGGCTCGCCGCCGTCGCCACGACGTAGCCGGGATACACCGGGACTTTGTTGCCGAAGCCGCCGCCGATGTCCGGCGATATGACCCTGATGTTCTGCTCGGGGAGGCCGGTGACAAGCGCGAAGACGGTCCGGATGGCGTGGGGAGCCTGGCTCGTCATGTAGATGGTGGCTTTGCCAGTCGCGCCGTTGACGTCGGCGATGCAGCCGCAAGTCTCGAGCGGAGCGGGATGGCAGCGGGGGTAGAACGTGTGCAGCCGCACGACCTTGTCGGCCTTCGCGAACGCCGCTTTCGTCGTCTCCTGATCACCTGCTTCCCAGTGGTAGATGTGGTTGTCCTTCTGGTTCTCTTTGTCGTCGCGGATGAGGGGCGCGCCTGCCTCTTTGGCCTGCTGCGGGCTGGTCACCGCAGGCAGCACGTCGTAGTCGACGACAATCGCGTCCCGGGCGTCCTCGGCCTGGTACTTCGTCTCCGCCACGACGGCCGCGACCTCCTGGCCCTGAAAGCGCACCTTGTCGGTCGCCAGCACCGCCTGCGTGTCGTAGCTGAGCGTGGGCATCCAGGCGAGCTTGTGCTGCGCCATCAGCTCCCCGGTAACGACCGCAATCACGCCGGGCATCGCGCTCGCGGCGGCGGTGTCGACGGATTTGACGAGGGCATGCGCGTGCGGGCTGCGCAGGATCGCCATGTGAAGCATTCCCGGCAGCTCGACGTCGTCGAGGTAGTTGCCTCTGCCGCGCAGGAAGCGTCCGTCCTCTTTGCGTTTGATCGACTCGCCGATCCGACCATGCATATGCCCCTGAGTCGCCATCTACTCCCCTCCCGTGGCGGCGGTCGCTGCTTCACGGCCAGGCGCCTCCGCCTTCGCGGCCTCGCGCAGTTTCGCCGCGTGCATGATCGCCTTGACGATGTTCATGTAGCCGGTGCAGCGGCAGATGTTGCCGCTGATCGCCCAGCGGATCTCGTCCTCGGTGGGGTTCGGATTGCGCTCGAGCAGCGAGGTGCCAACGAGCATCATGCCCGGGGTACAGAAGCCGCACTGCAGGCCATGCTCCTCATGAAAACCAACCTGGACCGGCGAGAGGTTGGCGCCCTGCGCCAGACCTTCCACAGTCGTGATGCTCCTGCCCGCTGCCTGGACCGCCAGCACCGTGCATGACTTCACCGGCTCACCCTCGATGAGGACGGTGCATGCGCCGCAGCTGGACGTGTCGCATCCGATGTGGGTGCCGGTCAGGCGAAGGTTGGTGCGCAGAAAGTCGACCAGGAGGACCCTCGGCTCGACGTCACCTGTCCTTTCGAAGCCGTTGACTTTAAGTGAGACCTTCATGACCTGACCTCCCTCGCGCGCCCGATCGCGGTCCTGAGCCCGCGCTGGACGAAGACACGAACGACGTCCTTCTTGTAGGCGGCGCTCCCGCGCACGTCGTCCTTCGGTTCCGAGGCAGCCGCCGCAAGCCGGGCAGCCTCGACGATGACCTGGTCCGTCGGCTCCTTGCCGTGAAGAAACCGCTCGGCCTCGGTCGCCTTGAGGTTGTGCGGGCCCACCGCGGTCAGCCCAATCCCAGCGCTTGCGACCTTCCCGCCGTCGAGTTCCAACTGTACGGCCACCCCGACGGTGGCGAAATCCCCAACCTTGCGCTCGAGCTTGAGGTAGGCGCCACCGGAGTGGCCCTTCCATACCGGAATGCGAATCTCGGTCACCACCTCGTCAGGCCTCAGCGCTGTGGTGAACGGTCCTTGGAAAAACCCGTCCGCTTGAAGCACCCGCTCGCCCGCCTGCGAGCGGGCCACGATGTCAGCTCCGAAGGCGAGCATGACCGATCCCCAGTCGCCCGCCGGGTCCGCGTGGCAGACCGACCCGACCAGGGTGCCACGATTGCGGACGAGCGGGTCCGCGATCCAACGCACGGCCTCGATCATCATCGGCGCCGACGAAGCCAGCTCCCGGCTGTGCTCGATGTCGACATGGCGCGTGAGGGCGCCAATGGACACGTGGCCGTCATCCCGCTTGATTGCGTTAAGGGCGGGAAGGCGGCCGATGTCCACGACGAGCTCGGGATGAGCAAAGCGCAGCTTCAGGAGAGGGATCAGGCTCTGGCCTCCCGCCATCACCTTCGCATCGTCGCCGTGCTGCTTGAGGATGGAGAGCGCCTCGTCTAGGCGGGTGGGAGCGCGATAGTCAAAAGCGGCGGGAAACATCGGCCTTTCCTCCCAGAAAACCCGGCGTGGACCGCGCTCGATATAGCACCGACCGGCGGGGTTGTCAAACAGCGTTACGAGTAGGATTCGATCGTGGTGACGGAGGCCGTCAAGGCGCTCAGCGCTGCGGAGATCACCGAGCTCTGCCTCCGGCACACACTGTACGACTGGACCGCCCAGTCGGCGCTCAAACCGCTCCCCGTGACGAGCGCCAAGGGCGTGTACTTCCACACCGCCGACGGCCGCCGCTTCATCGATTTCAACAGCCAGCTCATGTGCGTCAACGCCGGGCACGGGGACCGGCGGATCATCGATGCGATCCACAGGCAGGCCGATCAGCTGCCCTACATCAGCCCCTTCATGGCGCATGAGGCGCGAGCACGCCTCGGCTCCAAGCTCGCCGAGCTGCTGCCCGGTGACATGGACAAGGTCTTCTTCACGCTCGCCGGCGCCGACGCGAACGAGAACGCGATCAAGATCGCGCGCGCTGTCACAGGCCGGACCAAGATCCTGGCCCGCTACCGCTCCTACCACGGCTCGACCGGAGCCGCCGTACAGGCGACGGGCGACCCCCGGCGCTGGCCGAACGAGTACGCCGGCGGCGTGATCCACGTGCTGGATCCGTATCACGGCATCCAGCGCGGCTGGGACACGGTCGAAGAATCGCTGGCCAACCTCGACGAGACGATTCAGCTGGAGGGGCCGCAGACGATCGCGGCCTTCATCCTCGAGCCGATCGTCGGCACGAACGGCATCCTGATCCCCCCGGACGGCTACCTGCAGGGTGTGCGCCAGATCTGCGACCGCTACGGCATCCTGTTGATCTGCGACGAGGTGATGACCGGTTTCGGGCGCACGGGCCGTTGGTTCGCGGTCGACCACTGGGATGTCGTGCCGGACATGATCACGATGGCCAAAGGCTTGACCAGCAGCTACGTTCCGCTCGGCGCGGTCGGGATGCGGCCGAAGGTCGCGGCGTATTTTGACGACCACGTCTTTTATGGCGGGCTGACCTACAACAGCCATCCCCTCGGCTGCGCGGCAGCGCTCGGTGCGATCCAGGCTTATGAAGAAGACGACATGGTCGGCAACGCCCGCCGCATGGGCGAGGTGCTGGCGCGCCGGCACCGGACGCTGCGCGAGCGGCACCCGTGCGTGGGCGCGGCGCGTTCGATCGGCTTGTTCGGCTGCCTGGAGCTGGTGCGCGACCGGCAGACGCTGGAGCCGCTGGCTCCATTCAATGGAACCTCGCCCGAGATGAAGGCGATCGCGCAAGCCTTGATGGATGGCGGTATGCACACTTTTGTGCGCTGGAACACGATCATGACCAACCCGCCGCTGTGCATCACGCAGAGCGAGCTCGACGAGGGCTTCGAGATCCTCGACTCTGTCCTTGAGATCGGCGACCGCGCGGTCCGCGACTAGCCACCAGGAGGTTCGCGAGCAGCAGCTGAAGAAGCTGCGGTCCGGGCTCGGCGACGTGCTCGCGACCAATCCCTTCTGGCGTGCCCGACTGCACGATGTACGCGGTTGGGACGATTTTGAGCGGCTTCCCCTGACCACCAAGGCAGAGCTGCTCGCCGACCAGCGGGATCACGCGCCCTTTGGGACGAACCTCACATATCCACTCGACCGCTACGTCCGCCTGCACCAGACCTCGGGGTCGAGCGGCGACAAGCCCCTGCGGTGCCTCGACACCGAGGAGTCATGGGACTGGTGGCTTCGCATCTGGGCGGGACATGTCTATCGCGCCGCGGATGTGACCGCCGCAGACCGGGTTTTCTTCGCCTTCTCGTTCGGCCCGTTCATCGGCTTCTGGTCGGCGTTCGGGGGCGCGCAGCAGCTCGGTGCGCTGTGTATTTCGGGTGGCGCGATGACAAGCGAGCAGCGCGTGCGCAGCCTGGTCGATCTCGGCGCGACGGTGCTGCTGTCGACTCCGACATACGCGCTGCGTCTCGCCGACGTCGCTGAGAAGCTGGGGGTGGATCTATCCGCGGCCGGGGTGAGAACGACGATCCACGCCGGGGAGCCGGGCGCGAGCATCCCCGCGACTCGGGCCGCGATCGAGGCGGCGTACTCGGCGTCCTGCTTCGACCACACGGGCATGACGGAGCTTGGTCCGACCGGGCACAGCTGCACACAGCGCGATGGCGTGCATTTGATCGAGACGGAGTTCATCTTTGAAGTCGCTCCTGATGGTGAGCTGATCGCCACCAACCTCGGCCGCTGGGGCATGCCGCTCATCCGCTACCGGACCGGCGACCGTGTCGTCGGATCGCGCGAGCCGTGCTCATGCGGGAGCCCGTTCTTGAAGGTCGTGGGCGGGATCCAGGGACGCGTGGACGACATGTTCACCGTGCGCGGAGTCAACCTCTATCCGTCGCAGGTCGAGGACATCGTCCGCCGGTACCCGCAGGTGACGGAGTTCGTCATCGAGCACCGCCGCGAGCGTCAGATGGACGAGGTTTCGCTGTTGCTCGAAACATCCGTGGCGGGTTTTTCGGCTGATCGACTCGAGGCCGACCTGCGCCAGGCCCTGGGCGTGCGGCTTGGATGTCGGATCGTCGCCACGGGGACGCTGCCTCGCTCGGAGCTCAAGTCGAAGCGAATCGTCCGCATCGAGACGTGAGAACGGTCGAGCTGCAGGCCGAGCCCGCTTCGCTTCAGCTCGACCTCGATCGGACCGCGCTGATCGTGGTCGACATGCAGAACGGATTCGCGAGCCCGGGCGGGATGCTGGACCTGGCGGGGATCGACGTGGGGCCGGCGCGCGACGTGGTTGCGAATGCACGGATGGTTTGCGAGGCGGCTCGCCGCGCGGAGTTGCCGGTGGTTTATCTGACCATCGGGTATCCGCCCGACCTCTCGACCGCGGGTGGTCCGGACTCGCCCAATCCGCAGAAGGAGCTCGCCTTGTGTCTGATGCGCGAGCGGCCCGAGCTGCGTGGGAAGTTGCTCACCTTTGGGACGTGGGATTTTCAGATCGTCGATGAGCTCGCTCCATTGGCTGGGGACACGGTGATCGTGAAGTCGAGGTACAGCGGATTTCACGGCACCGACCTCGATTCGGTGCTGCGGAGTCGGGGGATTCGCAACCTGCTGATGGTGGGGATCGCGTCCAACGTTTGCGTCGAGTCGACGATTCGCGAAGCGTACTTCCTCGAGTACTGGCCGGTGATGGTCGCGGATGCGACGATGCCGGCCGGGTCGGCTGAGATTCAGCGCGCGACGATTTACAACGTGCAGACCTTCTTTGGGTGGGTGGCCAGTTCGGAGGATTTGGTGACGGTGCTGCGGTTGGGGGAGACGGCTGGGAAGGGGGCGTGACGGCGGAGTCCTGGTTGCGGTCGGGTAGGCGGGGTTGTGTGGATTTGTTGGTTAAGGACTATTGACATACGAACTGTTGTTTGGTAGGCTTTAAGCATGCTCGATGAGCTCGAAAAGCTGGAGTCTGCGGCTCGCGATTTCGACCTCGAGGCGGACGATTACGTAGACCCCAAGCGCCTGGCGGCCGTGATCGATCGCCTCCAGGGCAAGCTCTGCAGGGTCCTCGACCGCGCTCGGAAGCGCGGAGATCACCAGGTCGCCAGGCTCTCCCCTGCTTCGTGGGCCGCACGTACCTGCAGCCTTTCCCGCACGGCGGCGGCTGACCGGTTGTGCGTTGGCAAGAATCTCGATTCGTTGCCCGAAGTTGGTGCTTCTCTGGCTTCCGGTGAGATCGGGTACCAATCCGCCTCCGCGATCTGCCATTTGCGCGAGCAGCTGGGCGAGAAATGGGATCCTGCGAACGAATCCGAGACGGTGAGCTACGCACGCAAATTCTCGGTCGAGGATTTGCGCCTGCTCTGCCGCCATGCCAGGCACGCGGCCGATCCAGACGGTTTCGAGAAAGACGCCGAAGATGACTACCAGCGGCGCTGGCTCGAGGTCAGCCCGCTGCTGGATGGAATGCATGCGGTGGATGGCGTGCTCGATCCGGTGACCGGGGCTGCATTTCGCACAGCCCTCGAGTCGCTCGCCCTCTGGCGCGGCGAGGGGGACGCTCGGAACCACGGGCAGCGGATGGCGGATGCGCTGGCCGAGCTGCTCGATCACCACATGAATGAGGGCAAGCTGCCGCGAAAGAACGGCGTCCGACCCCACGTCACGCTGACCACCACGCTGGCAGGCTTGAAGAGCGAGGTCGGATCTCCCGCGGCCGAGCTGGAGCGCGGAATGCCGGTCGGCAGCAAGACCGTAGAGCGCCTGGCCTGCGACTGCACCATGTCGCGAGTCCTGCTCGCCGATTCGATGGTGGTCGACGTCGGACGGGCGACGCGAAGCATCGCGCCTGCTACTCGAAGGGCACTGCACAAGAGAGATCGAACTTGCCGATGGCCCGGTTGTGACCTGCCGATCGGTTGGACCAACCCGCACCACATCGAGTTCTGGTCCAGAGGAGGCCGGACAAACCTGGGCAATCTCGTGAGTCTGTGCCACTACCACCACCGGCTCGTGCACGAGGGTGGATGGCAGGTGATCAAAGCCGAAAATGCATTCCGCTTCATTCCACCGGAACGGTTGCGGACGGCGTTCGCCCGCGGACCGGACATCAGCTGGGCGGCCTAGCCTTGGCCCGTTCTCTTTAGAGCGACCACCGTAACGTCGTCGAACAAATCTTTGTCGCGCGCGCCGTGGGCGAGGATGTCGACCATCTCCTGCGCGGTGCCGGCGCGGCGCGCCTCGTAGGGAAGCTGAACCTCCTTCGTCGCCAGGTCCGGCCGCAGGTCGAGCAACCCGTCGGAAAAGACCACCAGGGAGTCGCCCGGCTCCAGCGTCACCCGCCCCGTGACGAACTGCGTGTCGGGGAAGATGCCGATGGGAGCGCTGCGATGCGGAAGCAGCTCCTGGCCCGCCGCTCCACGAAGCAGCCGCGCGTGGCCATGGCCCGCATCGACGTAGTCGAGCTGTCCCGTTCGCGGGTCGAAAGTGCAGTGGAAGACCGTCACGTATGAGTGGCTCACCTCCAGGGCGGCAGACATCACGCCAGCTGCCTGCTTGATAGCCGCTTCGAGCGGCGCGACTCCGGCCACACCACGCAGCGCGGCGCGGGCGGTGGCCATCATCAGAGACGCCGGCAGGCCCTTGCCCATCACATCGCCCAGCGTCACCGCGATCCGCTCGTCGCCTGCGCGGTACCAGTCGTAAAAGTCGCCGCTGATCTCTCGCGCCGCGGTGAGGTGAGCGGCGACCTCGAACCCATTCGCCTTCAAGGGCGAGGCAGGCAGCATGCCGGCTTGAAGCTCGGCTGCGCGCCGCATCTGTTCCATGCGCTCCGCGACCAGGCCCTCGAGGCGGTCGAGGTTGGCCCGGTTGTCCAGCTCGAGGCTGCGCCGGCGCAGGTTGTTGACAACAAGAAGGTAGAGCTGGGTGGCGCCGACCGGCTTCACGTGGTACGCGAACGCCCCATGCTCGAGCGCGGCTTTGCCGAGCTCCGCGTCGTCGACCCCGGAGATCATGACCACCGCGGTGTCCGGCCTGGTCGAGCGAAGCTCCTCGAGCAAGCCGTAGCCCGACTCGTCCGGAAGGCGCACATCGAGCAGGGCGACCGCGTAATCGTTCGCCTCGAAGAGGCCGCGAGCCTCGCTGGCGCTCAGGGCCACATCGCACTCGAAGCCGCGGCTCCGGAGGGTGCGGGCCATCACCCGTGCGAGCGGCTCGTCGTCGTCCACGACCAAGACCCGTTCGGTGCCTTTGGAGCCGGCCACGGCCATGCAGTGTAGAGAGGCTAAAGTCCTCGCTTTCTGCCATATGCTCTTCCGGCTGTGGCTCTTGACGTCCAGACCCGCCAGACGGAGGGCGGCATCACCGTGGTCGCCCCCACCGGCCGCCTTGACGTGGCAGGCGCGCCGGCGCTGAAAGACGCGATCACCGAAGTGGTCAAGAGCGGCCCGCCGCGGGTGGTCATCGACATGGAGGGCATCAGCTTTGTCGACTCCACCGGGCTGGGCTCCGTGATCTCGGCCTTGAAGCAGATCCGAGGCAGCCAGGGCGACCTGCGACTGGCCGCCCCCAACCAGCAGGTGAGAGTGGTGCTGGAGCTCACCACCCTCGACCGCGTGTTCCCCTATTTCGCGACTGTCGAGGAAGCCCTCACCGGCTTTTAAGCCTGTGAGGAGTCAGCCCTTTGAATTCCGCGCCAGCTTCATCGACCTTGATGAGGGACTCGACGCCCTGCACGAGTCCATCGAGCGCCTTCGCCGCGCGACGGGCCGCACCCAGGACGACCGGCCGCTCATGCTCTTCGAGACGGCGCTGGGTGAGATCGGCAGCAACGTCCTCACCCATGGCCGCCCCGAGGGAACCGAAAGGCCCGTCGACTACGTCCTTCGCTTCGAGGCCGGCGTGGTCGAGGCTTCGCTCAGCGATTCCGGCGCTCCGGTTCACGAGCACCTGGCTCGCGAGATGCCCGCGCATGACAGCGAGCAGGGCCGTGGCCTTGCCATGGCGCGCTCGCTGCTCGACGAGCTTGGTTATCGACGCGATGGAGAGGTCAATCGGTGGCGGCTGGTGAAACGGCTGTGAACCAGGACGGCGAGCACATCGAGGATCCGGCTCGTGTTCTCATCCATGACTTTCGCAACCTGCTCGCGGTGATCGTGAACTACAGCGAGCTCATCGGCGAAGAGCTCAACGACCCCGAGGCGATTCGCGCGGACATTGCCGAGGTCAAGGCCGCGGCTGAGCGAGCCATCGCGCTGACGGAAAAGCTGCCGCGGCTGGGAAGGCCCCCAGAATGACTGTCACCAGACGAGTGGGCGCGGGACCCGAGCGGCCTCACTCCGCGCTGGCCCATCGCGACATCGCGCTGGTCGTCGATGACGACGAGCAGGTGCTGCGCCTGGTCAAGCGCGTGCTCGAGCGAGCTGGGTTTGAGTGCATCACCGTCAACGATGGACAGGCGGCGCACGAGGCCGCCGTTGAGTGGCGTCCCGACATCATCCTGCTCGACCTCATGATCGGAGACGTCACTGGCGACCACGTCATGTCAGAGCTCCGCGACGACTTTCGTACGCGTCTCATCCCGGTCGTGTTTCTGACCGTGAGGGATTCGCTGAAGGACAAGGTCGAGCACCTTCTTTCCGGCGCGGACGACTATGTGACCAAGCCGTTCATCCCCGAGGAGCTCGTGGCGCGGCTGCGCGCGGTGATGTCGCGCTCCACCACGACGCGCGGACTCAGCCCCCTCACGGGCATGAGCGGCAACAGCGACATCCTTCGCGAGATCACCCGCAGGCTCGCCCAGAGCGAGCGCTTCGCGGTGCTCTACCCCGACATCGATTCGTTCAAGAGCTACAACGACCACTACGGGTTTCTGCGCGGGGACGACGTGATCAAGACGCTCGCCACGATCATCCTCGAGGTCCTCGAGGAAAACCATTCCGACCACCACTTCGCGGGCCACGTCGGAGGCGACGACTTCGTGCTCCTGACCGAGCCGAGCATGGCCGAGACGATCGCAACGGAGATCACGAAGCGGTTCGACCAGGCGATCGTCGCGCTCTACGACCCGATCGACCGCGATCGCGGATGGATCGAGTCCGAGGAGCGCAACGGCAGCATGCTGCGCACCCCCCTCGTGTCAGTGTCGATCGGCATCGTCATCGCCGAGCCGGGCAGCTACAGCAGCGCGGCCGCGGTGGCCGCTCGTGCCTCCGAGGTGAAGGGTGTCGCCAAGCGGATGCCGGGCTCGAAATGGGTGCTTGATCGCCGCCGGCCACCGGAGCGATTCAGCTCATGAGCGACGTCACGATCGAAACCATCGCCGGACCGCCTGACGACGCACCCGAGCGACCGCCGCGCATCAAGGTGGTCATCCACCGATTGGACGGCGGGCTGGAAGACGGCGAATCAGACGCCCGCACGATCACGACAGCGGGCTTTCCGCTCTACTCGCCTTCCGATCCGGACAGGGCGCGCTTCGTCCCGAGCCGCGACATCAAATACGTGGTGTTCGGCTCGGCCGACGACCCGGCCCTCGAGCCTGATCCAGGCGACAGCAGCCGCGCCCAAAAGGCGATCCTGCGCTTCCGCGACGGCGAATGGATCGCGGCCTACATCGAGCAGGGCGGTCAGCCGGACGGGGAGGGCATCGCGATCAAGATCCGGCTCGCCGAGCTTCAGCGCATCATCCCCGCCATCGCTTCGTCGCCCTCCCTCCTCGAGATGCAGTTCGTCGACCTATGGGCTGCGACGGCCGTGTCGACCGCCCATCCGCAACGCCGGCGTTCCGACGTGCTGGAGGCAGCGGCCAGGCAGGGCAGGGACCTGAACAAGCTCGCCAACGACTTTCGCGACCGACTCGCCATGATCCGCGACGTCGGCCTGACGACCGGCGACACGCTGGCCTTCTCGCGGGCCGTCCGCACTCACCTCGACCGCTTCCTGCTCGAAGAAAAGATCAGCCTCAACACCCAGGAGAAGTCAGCGCTCGCCGACATCATCCTGCGGGCAGCGGTCGGCTACGGTCCACTCGACAGCCTGCTGCACGACCGGTCCGTGAGCGAGATCATGGTCAACAGCCCGGACGAGATCTATATCGAGCGGCGCGGCGTCCTGACCAAGGCCGACGTCCGGTTCGAGGATGAGAACCAGCTGCTCGAGACGATCCGCCGCATGGTGGCGACGACCGGCCGCCACATCGACGGTCTCAACCCGATGGTGGACGCGCGCCTGCCGGACGGCAGCCGCGTCAACGCCATCATCCGTCCCGCCGCGATTCACGGTCCGGCGCTCACGATTCGCAAATTCAAGGATGCCGTCCTGGGCATGGAGGACCTGAAGCACGAGGGAAGCCTCAGCCCCGCAATGGCGGAGTTCCTGCAGGCGGCCGTGCTGGGGCGCATGAACATCCTGGTCTCCGGCGGTACTGGCTCCGGCAAGACCACGACGCTCAACGTCGTGGCGCGCTTCATCCCGCACAACCAGCGTGTGATCACCATCGAAGACGCGGCCGAGCTGCAGATCGATCACCCTCACGTCATCGCGCTCGAGCACCGTCCGCCCAACGTGGAAGGCAAGGGCGAGCTCACCATCCGGCAATTGCTTCGCAACAGCCTGCGAATGCGTCCCGACCGCATCCTGGTCGGTGAGGTCCGCGGCGCCGAGGCGCTGGACATGCTGCAGGCGATGAACACCGGCCACGACGGATCGATGTCGACCATCCACTCCAACTCGGCGCGCGACGCGCTCTCGCGTCTGGAGACGATGGTGATGATGGCCTCGATCGACATCCCGTTCGAGGCGGTGCGGGCGCAGATCGCGTCCGCGGTCAACCTGATCGTGCACCAGGCGCGCATGCCCGACGGCCGGCGCAAGGTCGCCCAGATCGCCGAGGTGGTCGGCTACGACTCGAACGGCCCGATCCTGCGCGACATCTTCCTGCTGGGCATGGGCTCCGACCTCAGGCTCGAATACAACGCCACCGGCTACGTGCCGACCGCCCTCGACAAGGCCGCCTTCTACGGCGTGCAGGTCAACCAGGACCTCTTCGACCCGGTGAAGTCGCGCTACGTCCCGGCCGGGTCCGACAGCATGATGCCCGTCGTCAAAGACCCGCTCATGTCGGGTCAGGGCAGGTCCGACAACGTCGAGCGCCGAACGGTCGTGGTCGTGCCATTCAGCTCGGAGCGACCCGCGTCCCGTCCCACAAGCGGGGGGCCGGCACAGGCCGAGGCGGCGCCCGCGGCCCAGACCCCGGAGATGCAGGAGGAGATGCGCAAGCTCATCGACGCCGCCCGTTCAGCGGTCGCAGATCTGCAGGCAGCTGCCCCCCCACCGGCGCAGAACGCTCCTGCTGTGCCGCCACAACCAACGCCGCCTGCGTATCCACCTCCCTCACCAGTGGCGCCCATCTTCTACCCCACCCAGGCGCCGCCCGCCTACGCCGGGGAAGTTCCTGCGCCACCGCCGGCCTACTACACACCGCAGCAGGACCTCCACGCCGGCCAGGCGCTGGAGGCCGCAACCGCCATGGCCCGGGCCACCACCGCCCTCGGCCAGCTTGCCGCGGCGTCGAGCGGGTTTGGCGGCATGCTGCCGACAATTCGCGCGACCGAAGGCGCGCCGGGGCCGGCCGGCGCATCGCGCCGGATCCAGGCCGTGATCGAGAGCATCATCACGCGGCGCGGGCTCAGCCTGCGCCTGGCCAACGCGCTCACCGAGGCGTTCGAAGGCGCAGAGCTGAAGTCGAGCGATTACGCGAGAGACAACAAGATCAGCAAGGATTCGGCAGGACGCGAGCTGCGCCTGGCCGGCGAGGCGGGTCTTCTGCAGACCGTGCGCTACCCGCAGGCCGAGGCCGGGTTCCGCGCCTCGCAGGGGCTGCTGCGCGAGATCGCCGAAGGGCTCGGCCAGCCGATCAACGCCGCAGCCCCGCTGAGCGCGGAGACGATCATCGGCAGCCTCGCGGTCGGCCAGACAGAAGGCACCGTCACCATCATGTTCACCGACGTCGAAGAGTCGACGCGGCTGCTTTCGACGCGGGGCTTCACCGCCTCGCACGAGATCATGAAGGCGTACGAGACGATCATCGACGAGAAGGTCAGCCAGCACGCCGGCCGCAGGATCAAGGGTCTCGGCGACGGGTTCATGATCAGCTTCGGCTCCGCACGGCATGGGGTCGAATGCGCGCTCGACATCCAGCAGGCGATCGCCGACTACAGCAAGCAGAACCCCGAACGCAAGCTGCGCATTCGCATCGGCCTCAACACGGGTGAGGTCGTGGAGGAAGCCGGCGACATCTTCGGCGCCGCGGTCAACGTGGCGGCTCGCGTCGCGGGGAAGGCTAAAGGCGGCGAGATCCTCGTCTCGGAGATCGTGCGCCAGCTGGTGGGCCCGATCACGGAGATGAAATTCGATTTCCGCGGTCGCTACAAGCTGAAGGGATTCCCCGACCGCTGGCGACTGCACCAGGTCACGCCGGGCGAGGTGAAGGAATCGCCCACGGTGCTCACCTCCGACGATGGATTCGTCGACCGCGAGCAGGAGCGGCTCGACATCCGCATGGTGCTCGACCGGGCTGCCACCGGCAGTGGATCACTCGTCTTCCTGACCGGCGCCCCGGGCATCGGCACTTCGCGTCTCGCCTCCGAGGTTGCGGGCGAGGCCGCCGCCAAGGGATGGCTCGTCCTGAGCGGGCGATGCCTCGAGAAGGATGGCGAGCCTTACGGCCCGTTCCGCGACGTGCTCGCCGCGGCCGTCGCGTCGGCTACCGCCAAGACACTGCAGGAGGCGGCCGGCCACCAGGGCCCGCTGCTCGCCTACCTCGCACCTGCCCTTCGCCAGAAGGTCCGCGGCATGCCGGTCGCGGCCACGACGGGGGCCGACAAGGTTCGCGAGCAGCTGTTCAAAGCGACCCACGCGTTTCTGGCCGGCGTGCAGGGCGCCAAGCCGCTGCTGATCGTGCTCGACGACCTGCAGTGGGCCGACGAGGCCACCGTCATGCTCCTCCGCGACCTCGCGGAGAGGGTGAACGGAAGCGGGATGGTCATCCTGGGCACCTACTGGGACTCGGAGCTGGACTCGGCCAGGCCGTTTGCCACGGCGCTGTCCCGGCTCCTGAAGCGGCGTCGCGCACATCGGATCGCTCTCGGCAGGCTCTCCGACCACGACGTGGAGCGAATCGTCGCGGGCATGACGGAGACGCCGTTGCCCACCGTTCAGCTTCTCGGTATCCAGGCGGCGACCGAGGGCAACCCGCTGTTCGTCGAGCACTCGTTCCTCTACATGTCGGAGTCGGAGAGCATGCTCGGCGGCGCGCGTCCACATTCGAGCTACACGGAAGAAGACCTGGAGCTCGCGCAGAGCGTGCGCGGCCTCATCGGCCGCCGGATCGACCGGTTGAGCGAGCCGGCGCAGCGAATGCTCGTCGCGGCCGCGGTGATCGGGCGAGATTTCGCCATCTCCCTGCTAGAGGCTTTCGGTGAGCTCTCAGGTCACGAGCTGCGAGAAGCCCTGGACGAAGCGACGCGTGGCCATTTTCTCGTCGGGGTCGGAAAGGACTCGTACCGCTTCGCCCATGACCTCGTCCGGCAGCGGGTGCTCGCGGCGCTTCCGCTGCCGCGCCTCCAGGCCTACCACCTCGCGGTGGCCGACACCCTCGAGCGCGTGTACGGAAAGGTGGCGCAAGACCATGCGAGGGAGATCGGCTACCACCTCTACCAGGCTGGCACGGCGGCGGATCCGTTCCGCACCGCCGTCTTCCTCGGCCAGGCTGCTGCCAACGCGCTCACCGTCGGCGCGTTCGAGGAAGTGCTTCGACTGGTCGACTCGACCCTGCAGCTGATGCCGGCGGAGCGGACGCGGGAACGCGCCGAGGCGCTGGCCGGACGCGCGCAGGCGCTCTGGGGGCTGGGCCGGATCGAGGATGCGAAGTCGGCCTGGAAGGGGGCGGTCCAGCGTTACGAGGAGCTTGGCGACAGCAAGGCGGCCGAAGGGCTCCACCGGCGGATCGCGCATCTCGAATCACGTGGCGACGCGCATGAGACCAACGGTGCAGGTCCCGCCGAAGCGGCGGCGCCGGTCGAGGCGGAAGTCACCAGCAGCTAGTTCGTGAGCCGGCTTGCCTGAGGTATAGGCGCGTAGCTCGAGCTGAAGCTCATGCTCGGCAGTGAGCCGCTGAAGCTGATCGTGTCGGCGATCACCCCGCCGACGCCCGATGCCTCGAACGTGTACGGCGAACTGATCGCCACGGAGGCGTTGGAGCAGTAGATCAGGCCGATCCAGGCGCTGTTGCTTCTTGCGCCGAGCGTGTTGGAGCAGCCATTGGCTGGTGGCTCGTACAGCGCGATCCAGTTGTACTGGTAGCCGCTGAAAACGTAGGTGTCGCCGCTGTTGTTGCTGTTGAAGCATCCGCCGGCGGGAAGGTTGAACTCGACCGCGCCGGGCGTGATCGGCCCGGGACACGAGATGTAGGCATTTCCAATCGACTTGCAGTTGTTCTCGTTGGCGCGATCACCGGCGGCTCCTGCCCCTCGCAGGGGGTTCTGGTTGGGCAGGCCGGCCGCCAGCGGCGCCCTCTCGGGGTCAGGAGCGTAAGCGCCGGTCGTGCCTGGCGCGGCTCCCGCGTTGGGCGCGAACGGGGAGGCGAGCTGATTGGACAGCATGATCGACTCATTGCCGAGCGAGCAACCATTGCCGGTGACGTTTGGACATGGGAAAAGGTTGTTGTTGCTCACCGACCCGCTAACAGCAACATTCGCGGCGAGCCCAAATGGACCACCGCATCCATTACCCGGCGGTGCGGCGTAAATGTTGTACGACGTCGCGCCCGGCACGTTGCTGAAGGCCACTTGCACGTTGTCGAAATGGTTGTTCAGGTTGATTGAGTCGCACATCGAAGGCGCGCTCTCGCGCGTGTAGCTGACGCCGTTGTAGGTGTCGGTCCGCAGCGAGGTGACGACAAATGACCAGATGCCGGTCTGGATGTCGCGCGGGCCGGACTGCTTGGTGAGCTGAAATGCTCCGGAGCAACTGAATCCCCCACCCACGTCCCAGAACTGGTTGGCCGCGCGCAACGTATTGTTCGATGCGTCGGGCTCGTCAGGCGGCTTCAGTTCGTTGCTCACGAGATCGCCGTTGTTGGTCGCCCCGGAGAGGAACGTGTAGACCCCACCGCTCAAGAACCAGCATTGGTTGCCGCTGGCCGCGACAAGCGAGGAGTAGATCCCCGCCGGCAGTACCACGCTGTCAGAAAAGCTCACGCTGCCGCCAAGCAGGCTCGGCGCGGGGTAGCCGGGATCGGGCAGCCGGTTGCCGGAGCGCGTTGCGCCCGCGACGTCTGGATATGAGCACGGAGCCGAGGCGTCGCTCGGATAGCACGAGTTGGTCACCGACCCGGGCACCGGGGACTGGCAGCGGGCATAGATGTCGCCGGCGACGCGCAGCGTGCCCCCCGTCACGGAAACGGCGCCGTTGCTCACAAGGTCGCCCTTGACGTTCAGTGTCCCCGTGCCGTTGATCGTGATCGCGGCGCCACCAACGCCGCCGCAGCCATCCTGGTCCAGGGCAGCCACCGTGGGCGAGTAGAGAAGATTGTTGACGTTGCCGTGCGCGCCGGCGCCGAGGGTCGGGTTCGAGCCGTTGGTCAGGACGCGGCCGAACTGCAGTTGAAGGGTCTTGGTCGCGGTGAGCATGAACCGGCTGCCCTGCGGGCCCATCGCCCTGGCGATGTCGGTCAGCACCGTGCCGTCGGAATAGGTGCATGTGACAGTCCAGGGACTCGCCCCGGGAGTCCCGTAGCCGGTGCAGGAGGGCGCGGAGTACAGGCGGAGGTTGGTCCCGAAGATCGCAGTCGCGGCCTGCTCGGCGCTGACGTAGCTGCCGGTCTGCTGCATCCTGTCGGCGGCGGCGAGAGCTGCCGCGTCGGTGGCGGCCTGGATGTCGCGACGGAGCGCGTACGCCCGCGACCCGTCGATCGCGATCGCCACCATGCCGATCAGGACCGTGAGCATGAGCGCGATCAGCACGATGGCCTGCCCGGACTGGCTTCGCTTCCAAGTCACGGTCAATACTCGGTCCGGTAGACCACGGCGGCCGAGATCACGACGTGGTCGGCCGTCGCCTGCGCCACGATCGGGGTGATCAGGACGAGGTTGAAGCGGATTGTCACCTCGATCTGCGAGTTGCCCGAGGCCGGGTTGACCGCGCTGCACGATCCGTTGGCGATCGCGGCGTATTCGCCTCCGGGCGCGTTGGGCGGCGGCGTGGTCTCGACGCCTCCCGGCGGGCTCGGCTCGGTGATGTAGACCCAGGCGGAGTTGGCTGGCGGTGTCGCCGCGGTGATCGGGCCCTGCGGGCAGGGCGCGGACACCGGCGCGCCCAGCATCTGGCCGCTGACGGCGTTGAGCACGTCCGTGTTGGTGGGCAGCTGATTGGAGGCTCGAACCGCGACTCGCGCACCCTCGCGCGCGGCGTGGTTGAGCGTGTCGTAGTAGAAGATTGCGCGCCCGATGTCGATGATCCCGAACAAAAGAAGAAGGAGCACCGGCGACACCAGCGCGAACTCGATCAAGGCCTGAGAACGTTGTCCCCTGGCAGGATGCTTCAACTGCCCTGCACCGTCATGTGCTCATTCGCCGCGACCTCGAAGACGCCGAACTGCGACTTCACGAGTGGGGTCAGTGGTCCGTACGTGAAAAGGACGATCACGTTCAGGTCGAGCTGTCCCTGGTTGGTCGCGGGACTCGCGAAGTCCAGGCCGGGCGTGTTGTTGTAGCAGATGTAGAGCCACGGCTGGTTGGCTGTGGCGGGGTACGCCGACGAGACAAACGGCGGGTTGTGGACCGTGTTTCCGTCGCTCGTCGTCGGGCACGTCGTGCCGGGGTTCTTGAGCACGGACGCAGGAAGCGAGATGGTGGCGAGCTCGGCGTCCACCTCAACCTTGATCTCGTCGTCGTAGAGGTAGGGGTGAGATTGGCTGGGAGCCTGGAACCAGGCCCCATGCCGCGCACCTTCCCGGGCCGCGTTGGAAAGGGCCTCCGAGACGTAGATCGAGCGCCCGATGTCGACCAGCCCTCCCACGAGCAAAAGCAGGATCACGGACGACACCGCGAACTCGACGAGGGACTGCCCGCCCTCTTTCAAATGTGGCGTTTTGAGTATCAGGTAAGGGGGGCTCGGCACCGGCATATCTTGCCTATGATTGGTCGGCCTTGCGGACGTTTAGCGCAATTACCTCGCGCCGGCCATTCACCCTGCTCGGCGTCCTGCTGGCCCTCGTCGTGATCGTGGCATTCGTCCTCGTAGCTCTCAACGCGAGCCAGGCGGGGATCAGTCCCACCCAGACGGTCGTGGTGGCGAACGCCAACCTGCAGCCCAGGATCCCGATCACCGAGGCCGACCTGACCACGCGGACCATCCCGGTCCCGTCGAACTACCCAAAGGTCTACTTCGGCAAGATTCCGGACGTCGTGGGAATGGTGCCGCTCGTGGCCATCCTGATGGGCGAGGTGGTGTCCTCCAATGACGTGGCCAAGGCCAACCAGGCGCTGGGGTCTCAATCCGAGTATCTGCCGATCCCCAAGGGCTACGTTGCGCTGACGATCCCGACCAGCGAGCAGCAGGGCGTCGCCGACTACATCCAGCCCGGCGATTACATCTCTGTGATCGCGACCGTCTCGAGCGGAAGCAAGGTCGCCGCAAAGACGATCTTCACGCAGCTGCACGTGATCAAGGTGGGCTCGCAGGGGTCGACGGGCAATTCGAACGCGAGCAGCCTCACGGTGGTCGTCACCCAGTGCGAGGCCGAGGTGATCACCTGGTTTCTGCAGTTCGCCGCGCTCAAGTACTCGCTCGAGTCGTACCACGACTACGCGCCGGGCGACCAGGCTCCCGACCCGAAATGCCCGACCGTGGGCGACGCCAAGGGCGTCACGCTGCAGGTCATACAGGCCGCCTATCCCAGCCTCTTCTAGATGAATCTCCCGCCCGAGACGATCGTCGCGGTGCCGATGGCAGCGGCCATCGTCGTCTTCTTCTGGGCGCTCGACAGGGTCCGCAAGGAGCGCCGCGTCTCCGACCCTATGCCCGCGCGCGCCACGCCGCGCGAGCTCGTCGAGCGGCTGCTCAAGCCCGCGGCCGAGAACCTCAGCCAGCGCCGCAAAGTCCAGGGCAAGCCGACGCTGACCGAAGACCTGGCTCGCGCAGGCTTGAACCTGACCGCCCCTGAGTACCTGCTGATCCGCATTGGCGCCGTAGCCCTTGGCGCGCTGATCGGCCTCTTCCGATTCGGCTTCACGCTCGGTCCGGTGATCCTCGGGGTGGTCGGGTTCATCATGCCTCCACTTGTCGTGGCCTACCTGCAGCGCCGCCGCCAGCGGCTGTTCGGCGACCAGCTCGCAAGCATGCTGCAGCTGCTGTCGAACTCACTTAAGACGGGCTATGCGATCGACCGCGCGCTCGAGACCGTCGCCGCGAAGTCGCAGCCGCCGGTGTCGACAGAGTTCGAGCGCGTCGCGACCGAGATCACGCTGGGCACTTCAGTCGAGGATGCCCTCAGCGCCTTGCTGCTGCGCATCAACAGCCCTGACCTCGAGTTCATCGTGACCGCGATCCTGCTCCACATTCGGGTGGGCGGAAACCTTGCCGAGGTTCTCGACAACATCTCTGACACGCTGCGCGACCGCCTGCAGACCAAGCGCGACATGAGCGTGCTGACTGCACAGTCGCGCGCCTCGGCGAGCATCATCACCGGCCTGCCGATCCTGCTCGCGTTGGGACTCTACGTTTTCGTCCCCGGCTACTACGCACCGATGACGAGCACCTGGGTCGGCTACGCGATGCTGGGCTTCGCCGGATTCATGATCCTGATGGGCAACCTGATCATCCAGCGCATGACCTCCCTGGAGGCATAGCGATGATGTCGATCGCAATCGCAGCCGGCGTCATCTGCGGCGCGATCGTGTTCGGGTACTTCATCGCGATCGATCAGTTCCGTGCCGCCGCCGCCAATGGCGGGCACACCGCCGGCGCCCCCCGCCAGACTTTCGTCAAGCAGCTCGAGTCCGTGCTGCGCCCGGTGTCGCGCCTGCCCACGCGAACGGCGCTTCAGCTGAGGCAGAAGCTGAGCCAGGCAGGCAACCCCGGCGGGCTGACCCCGGCCGGCTTCCAGGCGGTCCGCTACAGCCTCGCCGCGTTGATGGCCATAGTCGGACTCGGCGTCGGGCTCCTCTTGCCTCTTTCCCTGCCTGACTTCGTCTCGGCCCCACTGGCGGGGGCGGTTTTCGCCGCATTCGGGTTCGTCGCTCCCGGCCTGTGGCTCGAGCAGCGCATCAGCCAGCGCCGCCACCAGATTCAGCGCTCCCTGGCCGAAGCGACCGACCTGCTCACCCTGGTGGTTGAGTCCGGTATGAGTCTTGACGAGGGGATGCTCAGCATCGTCGAGCGCTTCCACAACGCGCTTGGCGATGAAATCGGCAAGGTTTTACGGGAGATCCGGTTGGGCCGGCCCCGCATGGCCGCCCTCGAGCACATGGCAGACACGGCCGGCGTGTCGGACCTGCATCACCTCGTCGAGTCGATCGTTCAGTCTGACCAGATGGGCGTGCCTATCGCCCGCCTTCTTCGGGTGCAGGCGACCGAGATGCGTCGCCGCCAGCGGCAGGGTGCGCAGGAGCGCGCGGCCCAGGCCTCCTCGCGAATGGTGTTTCCGATGGTGGGGTGCATCTTCCCCGTGCTCTGGGTGGTGCTGCTGGGCCCGGCCATCATCCAGGTGCTGAAATCCCTTCACTAACTGTCGTGAACAACCGCCGAGGGCCGCGCGGCCAGCATCAATCGTTCACCGATATGGACAAGCCGCTGTACACGATCAGCGTCGCGGCCGAGATCCTCGACACGCACCCGCGCACGCTGATGCTCTACGAGGACGCGCGATTGATCGAGCCGCATCGCACGACGACCAATCGGAGGCGATACTCGCAGCGCGACATCAGCAAGGTCCAGGTGATACAGCACCTCACGCGGGAGAAAGGCGTGACGCTTGCGGGCGTGCGTCACATCCTGAGCTTGTTCGACGTGATGAAAAAGCATCGCGTAGAGCCACCGGCCGACCTGCGCGAGATCTACGACCGCTACGCGCAGCTAATCTGAGATATGAGAGGGAACCCAGATGGTTCCCTCTCATCGCCCGGGTCGCTTCGCGACCGGGGCTGCTCTCTTTCCGGTATACGGTTGGGATTGTTTTAGTAGTCACTCGGGGCCGACGTTTGGCAGACAGCTAGGCATAGTCGCGGCCGGGATAAACCCGGCCGCCACAGCGACGCGGGTGACTGCAATCAGCTCCTCCCCATTCATGGGGAGGTGGCCCGAAGGGCCGGAGGGGCTGGTCCGCTTAAGCGCTGGCGGCTCGCCGCCTCCGTTTCGCGGCCGGCGCCCACAAACTCTCCAGGTCGTAGTACGAACGCTCGCCCGGCAAGAAGACGTGTGCAAGCACCGAATCGAAATCGAGCAGGATCCACCCCGCGTCGCTGTAGCCGTCGACCGCGAGCGGCCTGCGATCTTTCGCCTTTGCGGCCTCCACCATCCCGTCGGCGATGGCACGCACCTGCCGGTCGGTTTCGCCCTCGCAGATGACGAAGTAATCCGCGATGGAAGTCTGGTCGCGCACGTCGATCACAACTGGGTCCCAGGCCTTCTTTTCGGCTGCGGCGCTGCGCAGCAAGCGCGCGAGCTGGAGTGGCGTGAGTCGCCTCGTACCGTCAGCAGCCAACCTATCGATTATCCATGTACAGATGATGTTTGGCGATGTAGCGCTCGACGGTCGGCGGGAGGTCGCGGACCGCTTCGCCGCTCGCGATCGCTCTGCGCAGTACGCTGCCCGAGATGTCGGGAGTCGGCCGCGCGCAAAGCACCGTTTTCGCCGGATCGAGGCCGGCTGCGGCGAGCTTCGCCGCGTCGGGAGATTTGCTGCCATCGCCGATCGGACGGGTCACCACCACGATCGTCGCGAGCCGGCGGACCTCCTCCGGCTCGCGCCAACTCGAGAACAGGCGCGCTGCATCCCAGCCCAGCACAAGGAAAAGCTGGTCGCCCGGGCGCTCGCGGCTGAGCTCGCGCAGGGTGTCGGCGGTGTAGGAAGGGCCGCCCCGGCGGATCTCGACGTCGGAGACCTCGAAACCACTCTCCGCATCGATGGCCAGCCGGCTCATCTCCAGGCGCTGGGCACCTGACGCAACCGCGGGGCCACGATGTGGCGGCGTGCCGGAAGGCACGAACAGGACACGGTCGAGCTCAGCGCATTCGATCGCAGCTCGCGCCGCAGCGAGATGTCCGAGATGGATGGGGTCGAACGTGCCGCCAAGTACGCCGACCCTCACGGCTGGTATTCGAACTCAACGCCGGCGATCCGAACATCGTCGCCCGGCTTCACGCCGGCCGCTTCGAGCGCCTCATTGACGCCTAGCCGATCCAGCTCTGACTGGAATCGGGCGAGCCCGCCTTCGGAGTCGAGGTCGAACCGCTCGAGCAAGCGCTCGACGCGTTCTCCCTGGACGACAAATCCCGAAGGGTTTTTCTCCACCACCATCTCGCCGCTGGAGCGAACCCGGAGCTTGGTGACCTTGGCCGTTGCGGGCAGGGAAGGCGCCGGCGCGGAGGCGACGACCTTGACCACCGCTTCCATGAGCTCGGGCAGTCCTTTTCCGGTCAACGCTGAGACAAAGTAGACGTCGGCCTTGCGAGTCTTCGCGCGCAGCCTGCGCGCCGGTTCGAGGTCGACCTTGTTCACCGCCACGACGGACGGACGCTCGACGAGGTCCGGTGAAAAACGCGCCAACTCCTGCCGCACCGTTTCGAGATCGCGCCACGGTTCCGGTGACGAACCGTCGAGCACGAACACGAGCGCTCTGGTCCGCTCCACGTGACGGAGGAAGCGCAAGCCGAGCCCGGCCCCGTGCGCGGCGCCCTCGATCAAACCTGGAATGTCCGCGATCACGATCCGTCCGCCTTCAGCCTCCGCAACCCCGAGCTCGGGATCGAGGGTCGTGAATGGGTAGGCCCCGACCTTGGGATGGGCCGCAGTCAACGCTCGGAGCAATGAGGATTTGCCCGCGTTGGGCGGGCCGACCAGGCCGACGTCCGCGATGAGCTTGAGGTCGAGCGTCAGCTCGCGGTCCTCGCCCTTGAGGCCCGGCTCCGCGTAATCAGGCGCGCGCCGGCTCGAGCTTTTGAAATGCACGTTGCCCCGGCCGCCCACACCGCCGTGCGCGACCACCACGCTTGCGTCTGCGCGATCGAGGTCGGCGATCAGTGCCCCGTCCGCGTCGAGTGCGATGGTGCCCACCGGGACTTCGAGCGTGACGTCCGCCCCGCTCCGTCCCGTCTTGCGCCCGCCGGCGCCGTCAGCGCCGGACTCAGCCTGCCAGCGGCTGCGACGCTTGTAGCGCGAGAGGTCATTGAGCTCGTTTGTCGCGGTGAGGATTACCGAGCCGCCGCGACCCCCGTCACCACCGTCTGGGCCGCCTCGCGGCACAAACGGTTCGCGTCGAAATGATGCCGAACCCTTGCCGCCGTGACCGCCGCGAACGACGATGCGGGCGGAGTCGACGAACCTAGATCCCCGCGAAATCGGGGCCCTTCGGGGGTCCTTCGGCGAGATTTCGCGGGGGCCCCTAAAGCCGTCAGCCTTGCTCGTTGCGCTCTATGACGACGCGCCGGCCGTCTTTGCCCACCCGCTCGTACTTGACGTGGCCGGCGACGAGCGCGAACAGCGTGTCATCACGTCCAAGTCCGACGCCTTCGCCCGGCGCGATCTTGGTGCCGCGCTGCCGGACGAGGATCGTGCCCGCGTTGACGACCTGTCCGCCGTAGACCTTGACTCCGAGCATCTGCGGGTTTGAGTCGCGCCCGTTGCGCGACGAGCCGCCGCCCTTCTTGTGCGCCAACTACTCCGTCTCCTTCTTGGTGCGACGCCGCGTGGGTTTCTTTTGCGCCGTCTCTTCAACTTCGACCGGCTCGACTGCGTCGGCTACCTCGACTGCCTCGGTCTTCGCCTTCGGCGCCGCTTTCTTTTTGGGCTCGGCCTTGGCCCGACTTCTCTTCGGCTTCGAGGTCTCCGTGACCTTTTCCTCTTCTTGGGTTGCCACCCCGACGCCCCCCACCGCGATGATCTCGAGTGCTGTCAGGTGTGCGCGCCCACCATGGTGAACCCTCACGCGCTTCTTCGACTTGTAGCGGAGGCTCTCGATCCGCGGACCTCGCCGGTGGGCGATCACCTTCGCGTCCACCTCCAGATCACCAACCTGCCGCCCCACCTTGAGGTCATCGCCGTTGCTGAAGAGCAGGACGCGGCCGAGCTTGACCGACGAACCCGGCTCGGCCGCGAGGCGGTCGACCAGGATGCGATCGCCGGGGACTACGCGGTACTGCTTGCCGCCGCTGACGACGACAGCCGACGGTCCCAGGGGTCCCCGCGAAGTCACGGCGTCAGCCTCTGACTTCGTGGGGTGTAGAGAACTATCAGGCTTGGGCACGGCGAGTGATTGTACCAAGAGAAGGGAACCGCTCTAGATGGACCACCCTCCGCCGCCGCAGCATCACTGACTGGACCAACCCCAACGCCGCCAGGGTCGTGATCGTCGCCGAGCCGCCGTACGAGATCAGGGGCAGCGGGATGCCTGCGATCGGAAGCAGGCCGATGTTCATACCGACGTTCTCTACCACCTGCACGAGGACCACGAAGAAGGTTCCGCCGGCGAGCAGCTCGCCGAAGCGGTCGGACGCCAGTGTCGCGGTGCGCAGCAGCCGGACCAGGAGCACCCAGAAGAGGGTCAAAAGGACAAGGCTGCCGAGCAGCCCGACCTCCTCGGCGAACGTCGCGAAAACGAAATCAGTGGCCCGCTCCGGAACAAAACCCAGCTGGCCTTGCAGCCCGTGCAGCCACCCTCGGCCGAACAGCCCTCCGGAACCGACCGCGATCCGGGCCTGCAGCAGGTTGTAGCCGGCGCCAAGTGGGTCCTGGCCCGGGTCCAGAAAGATCTCGAGGCGGCGCCTCTGGTAGCCGTAGAGAAGGTGAGGCAGGAGGGGCACCGCGATGACCGCCACCGCGAGGATGGATGCCAGCTGGACCGGCCGCGCCCCGGCCAGGAAGAGCATGCCGAGCGCCACCGCAAGGAGCACGAGGGTGGTGCCAAGGTCGGGCTGAGAGATGACCAGCGCCGCGGGCACCGCCACGATCCCGAGGGCCGCACCGAAAGTGCGCCACGACACACGCTCCTGGCGCGACAGGTAGGCCGCGAGAACGACGACGAGCAGGAGCTTGGACAGCTCGGACGGCTCGAGCGGGAACCCTGCCACCGCAAGCCAGCGCCGAGCGCCCAGCGCGGAATGGCCGACGAGGCGCACCGCCACCAGCAACAAAAGCATCCCGCCATACAAGGCGGGAGCCATGGGGCGCAGGCGGCGATAGTCAAACCGCACGGCCGCGACATAAGCAGAGGCGCCGAGCAACACCCACGCGACCTGCCGGACCCAATCGGCGCGAGCGCTGAACACTGTCATCACGCCGAGCGTCGCGAGCATGAAGGCAACCAGTGGCTGCAGCCGGTCAAACCGCGACATCAGGCGCGGATGGAGCCCACGTTGTCGCGGTAGAACTTCATGATGTCGACGCCGATCGGCGCCGCCTCGACCTCCGAAAGCTCGCCGCGCTCGACGAAGACCGAAAGAGCGAGCTCGGGCTGCGCGTACGGCGCAAAGAAAACAAACCACGCATGGGTTGGAAGGTCCAGGCCGCTGCCACCCCACTGCGCGGTTCCGGTCTTGCCGCCGCCGTCCGCCGGCACGCCCGCGGCGCGGAACCAGTAGTTCATGTTGTAAGGACGATTGATCTCTTCGCGCATGCCCTCGCGCACCGTCTGGATGTTGTCCGCTGAAGCCGGCACAGTGCCGGTCACCTCGGTCTGCTGCCGGCTCACAAGATGTCCGCCCGGATCGCGCACCAGGTGCACGAGCGTGGGGCGCAGCACACGACCGCCGTTGGCCACCGCGGCGACGTAGACCGCCTGGTTGAGAGGCGTCGTCAGCAGATAAGACTGGCCGATGCCGAACGTGATGGTGTCGCCTTCGCTCCAGCGGCAGGCGTCCGAGTTGAGGTCGGGCACGCCGCATTCGAGCTGCTTCCAGATCCGGTCCGGCACGAGCCCTGGCATGACGCCCGGCATCTCGATCCCCTTCGCCTGGCCGAAACCAAAGGCGCGGGCGTAGCGCGCAAGCGTGACGTCGCCGACCATGGCGGCAACCTGGTAGAAGAAAGTGTCGCACGAGGTCGCAAGCGCTTTGGCGACGTTCATCCATCCAAGGCTGTAGCTCGCCCAGTTGTGATAGATCCAGCCGTTGACGTTGATGTAGGGCGGGCAGCTCAGCAGCGTCTGGGCGGTGATCTTGCCCTCTTGCAAGCCCGCCGTCGCAGTCACCATCTTGAAGGTCGAGCCCGGAGCGTACTGGCCGGCGATCGCGCGGTTCAGGAACGGCTTTTCAGGGTCCTTGAGCAGCCGGTCGTAGTCAGCCTGTGAGATGCCGTGCGTGAACAGGTTGGTGTCATAACCCGGCAGGCTCACCATGGCGAGCACCTCGCCGGTGCGCGGATCGATGACCACCGATGCGCCGGCCAGCTTGTTGTCGCGCACGAGTCCCGCGGCGAGCGACGCCGCGGTGGCCTTCTGCAGACCGGCGTCGAGGCTCAGATACACCGCATCGCCTGCGACAGGAGGCTGCGTGGCGAGGACTTTTACGACCTGCCCGCGCGCATCGACCTCGACCTCGGCCCACCCGTCCCTTCCGCGCAGCAGCGACTCGAGCCCCGCCTCGACGCCGACCTTGCCGACCATCTCGTCGGGCTGGTAACCAACCGCTTCGAGCCGGTGGAGCTGCAAGGTATCGATGGGTCCCACGTAGCCGAGGACGTGACCGAACACCATCGGGTCGACGTAGGTCCTGACCGAGCGTTGCGTGATCGAGGCTCCGGGCAGGTCAGGGAGCCGTTCGCTGACGGCGAGCTCTTCCGTCTGCGCGAGGTTGGCCTTCACGGTCACCGGAGCAAACCGATCCGGCGCCGTCAGCAGCTTCGTCGCGAGCCTGTCTTCGGGGATGCCGGACAGATGCGCAAGGTCGATCAACTCCCGGGTGCGGCCACGTGCATCTGAAGGAAGCCCCGCAGGCACGACAGAAAGGCTCCACACCGGACTGTTCTGGACCAGCGCCGCGCCGTGGCGGTCGTAGATGATGCCGCGGTCCGCCTCCAGCACCACATGGCGGACAGAGTTCGCCAGCGCCAGCGCCGCGAGGTGCGTGCCGTCCGTCACCTGGAGCTGAGCGAGCTTTACGGCGAGAACACCGATGACGAGGATCGCGGTCGCCGCGGCTGCGGTGACCCGAAGCGACCATCGCGGCTTCGGCGCCACACCGCCCAGCTCGATCAAACGGGTTGGGGCGCGGAGCGCGTCAGCGCCTGCAGCCTCCTCAGCAGCTCCATCTCGAACGGCATGAGCAGCGCGTTGTAAACGGCCGCGGCAAGGGTCAGCTGGATGGCGACGCCAGGTTCAGGCACCGGCTGGCCTAGAAGGCCGGCGGTCAGCACGAGCACCGCCGAGTAGAGGACGGTGCTGACGGCAGCGGTCAGAGCGACATGGACCGCGGTCGCGTGCTCGAGGTTGCGAGTCCAGAATCCGACCAGATAGGCGCCGGCGAGTAGCGCGAGCGCGTGGGCCCCGACGGCGCCAGACGAAGTCAGGTCGAGCAGGACGCCGCCGACGCAGGCCCAGATCATTCCCGCCCGGGCCCCCAGGGTCCATGTCACGCCGACCACCGCGAGCAGGACGAGATTGGGGAAGGCGCCGCCGACCTCGAACTTTGGCGCCCATGTGACCTGCGCCAGCGCCGCCGCTGCCATGAGCGCGGCGCCCGCGGCCCTATTCACGACGGCAGGAAGTCCGTGATCACCAGCACGAAGCTGATCGCGGCCAGGTCGTTGACCCATGCCACCTGCGCCTGGTCGGTGGTGGCCGAATCGCGTCGTGTCACGTTCGCGATCTCGCCTACGACGAGGCCGCGCGGGTAGCCGCCGCCCACGCCGCTCGTCAATGCCCACTCGCCGTTGGAGGCGGCCACGCCGAGGGTGTGCTGGACCTCGAGCTGGAGCGCGTTCGGGCCGCCCGACACCGTGCCCTGGAGCGCGGAGGTCGAGAGGTAGACGTTGACCCGGCTCTGCGGGTCGGCCAGCGTCTGGACGTTCGCGGAGCGTGGACCTGCCTCACGCACGCGGCCCAACAAGCCGGAGCCTGTGACGACCACCATGCCCGCCTGCACGCCGTCGGCGGTGCCGCGGTCGATTTCGATTGTCCGGCTGAAGCCGTCTGGGCCGAGGCCGATCACCTGCGCGGTCACCATCTGATGGCCCGACGCGTTCTCGAATTTGAGCGCGGCCTTGAGGTCTGCGTTCTCCGTGGCGGCGGCGTTCAGCTCCACGATCTGCCGGCGCAACGCTTCGTCCGCGGCGCGGAGCCGGGCATTCTCAGCGTGCAGGGTCGAGGCGTCGCCGAAAACAGCGGTTACTCGATCGACCTGCGCCGCGAGTGATGTCATCGCTTTCTCCGCCGGCGCGAGCGCGCTCCTCGCCGCTCCTCGCGCACCCGCGGCCCAGGGTTGCTGGCTCAGCATCGCAAGCAGAAGCATCGCGGTGCACAAGGTCAGGAAGAGCCCAGTCGATCGGGACGGGCTCTTCGCGCTGTACATGCGGTTAGTAGCGCAAGGCCCTCGCGCGGCGGGTGCCGAGAAGGACGCGGTTGAGGGTGTCGATCTCCTCGAGCACGATGCCGGTGCCGCGCACAACGCAGGTCAGCGGATCTTCGGCGATCCGCACCGGCATTAGCGTCTCATGCGCGAACAGCTGGTCCAGCCCAGCAAGCAGCGCGCCGCCGCCGCACACGACGACTCCGCGCTCGATGATGTCCTCGACCAGCTCCGGCGGAGTTGCATCGAGCGTCGACTTCACGGCACGGACGATGTCGATCAAGACACCGGACAGCGCTTCGCGGACGTGGGCGCTCGTCATCTCGACCGTTTTCGGCAGCCCCGTGATGAGGTCGCGCCCGCGCACGAGGAACGTACGCTCCCTGCCGCATGGGGAACGCCGAGCCCATGGCGATCTTGACGTCCTCGGCGGTTCGCTCACCGATGAGCAGACCCATCGCGCGCCTGACGTACTGCACGATCGCTTCATCCATCTCGTCGCCGCCGACCCGCACCGACGTCGCGGCGACGACGCCGCCGAGGGAGATGACGGCGACCTCGGTGGTGCCGCCACCGATGTCCACGATCATCGATCCGCCCGCGGCCTGGATCGGAAGGCCTGCGCCGATGGCAGCCGCCATGGGTTCCTCGATCAGGTGAGCTTCACGCGCGCCGGCCATCGTCGCGGCGTCGGTCACCGCGCGCTTCTCGACTTCGGTCACGCCCGAAGGAACTCCGAGCACCACGCGCGGGTGGCTCACGTGCCACGCCCGATTGTGCGCGCGGGCGATGAAATGACGAATCATCTGCTCGGTGTGCTCGAAGTCCGCGATCACGCCGTCGCGCAGCGGACGCATCGCGACGATGTCGGCGGGCGTGCGACCGAGCATCCGTCTGGCTTCAGTCCCGACGGCGAGCACCTGGCCGGTACGCTTGCTCACTGCAACGACCGATGGCTCGTTGACGACGATGCCGCGCCCGCGGACGTGCACCAGGGTGTTGGCGGTCCCGAGGTCGATGCCCACGTCGGCCGACCAGATCCCCAACACGGAGGTCAGTAGGTTCAAGACGCGTGGAAGACGTTGGTCAAAATTTCGGTCGGGTCGCGGTGGATGATACACCGCGCGTCCACGATTTATTGACGCGCTAGCGCATCAGGATTGATGTCGCAACAACGATCGCGAGCACGAGCCCCGCGTATGGCGGCACCGCTCGCACGTAAAGTCCTCGCGCGATCGCGCGGCCACGCCGCTGCATCAGCATCCCTGCCGCAATCACGATTGCCGCAACAAGAAAGTCAAAACCAAAGAAGCGCAGCAGGCCAATCGCATCATCTGATGACGGCGTTATGAAGAGGGTCGTGAACAGCCCGCAGTAGGGAAACCACGTGAGGATTCGGCCCGCGTCGAGCCTTCGCTTGCCACGTCTTTCGCCGGCTGGCGCGAATGGCCAGAGACGGAGAAGCGGCGGCAGACACAAGAGATACAGAAACGCGCACGCGATCTTCAACGGAAGCAGGCCCGGCACGAGCATGTTGCCGAGCACTTGCGGGCGCAGGCTTTCGGGCTGGACCGCGGGCCCAAGCACCGCGAGCAGCCAGCAGAGCTGGACCAGCAGAAGCAATCCCGGTTCGGCTACGAACTCGACGGTCAGCGCCAGCTCGGCCCAAGCCGTGAAGGCCAACCCGACCGCGGCCAGCACGATGCTGCGCTCGTCGCCCGGCAAAGGATTCAGCGGCGGGGCCAGCTGGACCGCGGCTAGCACCGAGCACAGGGCCACCGTGGCGACGACCGGGGTCGGGCGTCGCCGCGGCAGGACAGGCCAATCCCACTCACGCGCGCTGAGGCGCAGCCAGGCGAGCTCGACGAGGGTTCCGAAGGCGATCATCGCGAGAAGCCCGGGATACAGGAGCAGCGCCACGGCGTGGGTGGCAATCGAGATGAGGATCTGGATCACAGATGCGCGGCCAGGAGGATAGGCAGCGGGTATAGGCCGGCGGCCACGTTGACGGCGAGCACCAGGGCAACCCCAACCGCCTGCCGGCCTTTGGGCAGGCCCAGGCTGCGGCCAAGCCGCAACGAGCCGGGGAGCCACAACAGCATCCCCGTCGCCAGGACTATCGCGAGGGGCCAGAACAATTGCGTCGCTGCGCGAAGCAGGAGAATCCGTGCCGCAAAGCCGGCAAACGGCGCCGACCCGGCAAGCGCGGCCGCGACCACCAGGTTTACGGGTCGGCCCCTGACCGCCTTTTCGCGCACAGCGTGGATCGAAACCAGGTAAAGAGGCAGGCGGCCGAGCACGATGCCGAACAGCAGCACGATCGCGGCTCGCTGGCCGTCGGCCACGATCAAGCCAAGGCCGCACAGGACGAGGCCCCAGTCGGCGACGAATGAGTATCGCCAGGCCGACGCCTCGCTCTCGGTAAGCCAGGCCGCGGCGCCGCCCCATGCCACGTTGATGAGGCCGAGCCCGATGAGCATGGCGCCGAAGGCGCCGGCTGCGTCAACTGGAAGGAGGCTCTGCGCCCGTTGCACGACGACGGCCGCCAGCACGGGGCCGACGAACGCAAGCCAGACGACAGGAGAAGAGACGAGCGGCTCATCGGGGTCGATCGGGTGGAGGTACGGGAGGACTCCCACCCCGGCGGCAAGACCGGCGACGATGCCGACGGCGGCAAACCGCTCCATCACGTCGGGACCCTGGACGCGCGCAAAGAACGCGCCCAGGCCGAGCAATGCCACGGCGACCACGGGTCCGCGCAGGCGAATCGCCAGGGGCCGCTTGCCTCCAATCACGGACTGCAGCACCCCGAGTGCCAGCAGCACGAGAAGGGTCAGGTCGAAGGTCGGGACGGCGGCGATCGCGGCCGCACCTACGATCCCGGCACCGCCCTTACCGAGCAGCTCCCGCCTCGAGGCGGCGGGCGGCGAGAAGGCGACCGCGAACGCGAGAGCGGCCGCGGCCAGGACGATGAGCTCGACGGCCTCAGGCTGCACTGACGGTCCTCGGGGAGATCCAACCGACTCCGCCGGCGATGATCGCGGCGGCCAGGAACGGCCAGGGCGCCGAGGCGGTCTGGTCGAGCCCGGCGGCGAGGGCGATCACGAGGGCCAGCAGACCGGTGGCGGTGAGGAGAATGGGCGCCTCGTCCGCGCCAAGGACGCGCGCTGCGGAGAGCCCAATGACCACCATCGCTGCGAACCGAAGGGGGGCGTCCGGCCCGGTCGTCAGCCCTGCGGCGATCCACAGCGCAAGCAGGGCTGCGGCGATGCAAAGGACCAGGCGCGGAGTGGAGCCGGCCGGCATGACGTGCCAGCCCGCGCGGCCCGAGCGAAACCGCCCCGCCGCCGCGACCAGCCCACCCAACGCTAGCGATCCCGCCGCGACAGGCCCGGCGATGTCGAGCGCAAGCACCGCGAGGCCCGCAGCGCCAATTGCCGCGCCCAGCGCCAGCCCCCGCCTGCCATCCGCCAGGACGACGACCGACGCGCCCAGCCAGGCGACAAACGACGCGACCGCGTCGACCACTAGCGCGTCACGGCAAAGGCGAGCGCAACCGGGGCGACGAGCCAAAGCAACATTCCGCCCCCGGCGGCCGCAGCTTCGAGCTCTCGGACGTTCAGGATCGAGCGGTACTGCTCGGGGACCGTCGCCGAGCGAAGGGCGGCACGAGCCCGCTCGACGGCGGCGACCGACGGTAGCTTGAACAACGCCGGACGCGCCTGGGTCTTGATGGCGGAGGTGCTCGACACGGCGTGGGCCCCGATCGCGATCACAAGCAGCGGGGCGAAGAGCGTGACCGCGGGCAGAACGCTCGATACGGTGATCACCGACGTCAGGCCACCCCCGAGGGAGGCCGCGGACGACCGCATCACCTGGCCCGCCACCGGGTTCGCAAACCCCAGCTGGAATGCGGCGATGGCAGGTCCTACGAGGAGGATCCCGACGGCGATGAACATCGCCACGCGCGGAAAGGTCTCCGCGGCGGGATGTCCGCGGCCGCCCGGCAGGCCGATCGCGCGGGCCCCGGCGACCATCCATGTCGCCCACACCGCCACACCCGCGATGCCGACCAGACCCAGAAAATCGCCCGCCTCGAAGGTCGCCGCGATCCCGAGCACGCGTGCACCGAACGCGATGCTCGGCGGCAGCCCGACGGCGGCTGCGACAGTGACGAGGGACGCAACGCCGGCGCGGTCGGGCAGCAGAGCCAGGCACGCTACGAATGCGGAGGCGGTCGCCAGGATGACCAGACTGGCCACCAGGCCCAGCGGAGTGCCCAGCGCGAGCGCAGCGAGCGCGAAGCCGCCGAACCCCGGAATGACCTCCCCGAAGAATTCGCGGCGCGTGGCCGCGGCCTGCGCCCGGCCGGCGGCGGCGAACGCCGTGGCCAGCCCGATTACGGCCAGCAGGACGTTGAAAAACTGCGACGGATAGCGTCCGTCGCCGAGCTCATAGGCGCGAACGAGAAGGTAGAAGCCCAGCGGGTAGAGGGTCGCAATCGATATTCCCGCAGCCCGCAGCGACGGGCGTGACCAAAGCTTGGAGGGCCACATGCGCCAGGGCAGCAGACAGGACGCGAGAAGCGCCGACGCCGCCAGCAGCGCGAACAGCGCAGCGGTGACGGTCGCCACCGGCACCGCCGAGTACACAGCCGTTCCGCCACGCACCTGGAGGATCACCCCAACGAGGCTCAGCGCGAGCCAGCCCGCCAGGAGCAGCGCCCAGCTCGGCCGCGGAGCAGCCGGATCCTCCGTCTCCAGGAGCACTACGGCGACTGTGGCCGCGGTTCCCCCCGCGATCGCGGTCAGGACGACGCCGCCCGCCTCGACTGCCGCGATCGCCGCTCCAACCCCGAGCAGTGAGATCGACGCCTCCTGCCAGCTTCGCGGCTGAAGCGTGAGCAGCACTGCCGCCGGCAGGACGATCATCAGTCCGAACGCGAAGCTGACGCCGTCGACGCGCAGGTCGAGCGCCGAGCCGTAACCGAGCTGGCCGAGCAGGAGCTCGAGCGACGAACGCACCGGCAGCCACACCGCAACCAACGCGACCGCCGAGCTCCATGCGCCAGCCGCGGCGGCTGTCCGGCCGAGGCTGACGCCGGCGATGCCGAAGGCGGCGATTACGGCTGCGGCCAGAAGGGGCAGGACTACCGGCGCGAGCACGGCGGCTGACGGCATTCGCCGCTAGCGTAGGGTGCCCGGTCTCTCCAGCGCCATGCGCACGGTCTCGGCTCGCGCCTCGAGGTTGGCAACCACCTCAGGCGGAGCCTTCTCGCGAAATTCCGGGTTCGCGAGCTTGGCCTCGATCTTGGCGAGATCCTCCTCGAGGCGCCTCTGCTCCTTCTCGCGCCGGCCGTCTTCCTTTGCCTCGGGGAAGCTCACGCGGCCCGGAGCGACGGCGAGGGGCGTGCCCTCCACATGCTCGTCGGTCAGCTCCACATGCGCCAGGCGCGCGGCGAGCGCGGCGATGCTGTGGTGGACCGAACCCTCGAGGTGCATCTGGCCGCCTTTGGGTGGGGCGCCGGCCGCCTGACGGAGCCTGCGCACCTCCTCAACGATCGCCATGACCTGCTGAAATTCCTCCTCGGCTCCCGGGTCGACGAACCGTCCTTGCAGGTCGGGCCACTCCGCGCGCATCGCGTAATCGCGGTCGCCTGGCAATCGCGACCACAGCTCCTCCGTGACAAACGGCATGAATGGATGGAGGAGGCGGAAGAGATTGTCCAGGCAGTAGTACGCCACGTCCTGCGCGGGCGCGTCGCCCGCCCGCAGCCGCTCCTTGACCGCCTCGAGGTACCAGTCGCAGAACTCGTTCCACGCGAACGCGTAAGCGGCATTGATCGAGTCCTGGAACTGGAAGCCCTCGATCCCGGCCGTGATGGCGGTGCTCGCGTAGGAGAGGCGCGACAGGATCCATCTGTCTTCGAGGTGCTCGTGCGCCTCGAGTGAGCCGGGCGGCCTGGCCGGGGGCATGCCTGGCGAGCTGAGGACGAGGCGGGTTGCATTCCAGATCTTGTTGGCGAACCGCCGGTAGCCTTCCACGCGGCTCTCGTCGAAGCGCACGTCCTGGCTCGACATCGCGACCGACGTGGCCCACGCGCGCAGCGCGTCCGCGCCGTATTTCGACATCAGCTCGCGCGGATCGACACCTGTGCCGAGCGATTTCGACATGCGACGTCCGTCCGCGGCCTGAACGACGCAGTGGATGACGATGTCCGAGAAAGGCACCTCGCCCATGAACTCGAGGCCGGTCATGATCATGCGGCTGACCCAGAGGTTGATGATCTCCCTCGCGGTGCAGTTGATGTCCGTCGGATAGAAAGCCTTCAGGTCTTCTGTCTCATCCGGCCAACCCAGGCTCGCGAAGGGCCAGAGCACCGACGAAAACCAGGTGTCCAGCACGTCGGGGTCTTGCTCGAACTGCGTGCTTCCACACTCGTCGCACTTTTCCGGCCGGTCCACGGAAACGATCTGGTGGCCGTTGTCGCATAGATATACCGGGACGCGATGCCCCAACCACAGCTGCCGTCCGATGTTCCAGTCGCGCAGCCCGCGCATCCAGTCGAGGTAGGTGCGCTCGTAGCGCTCAGGGTGCCACCGCACCTTGCCGGCCTCTGAGGCGGCGATTGCGTTGTCCCGCATCTCCTCCATACGCAGCCACCACTGCTCGCTGATCAGCGGCTCGATGATCGTGTGGCAGCGGTCGCAGTGGCCGACCTCGTGCGTGTAAGGCTCTTCCTTGACGAGCAAGCCTTGCGTCTTGAGGTCCTCGACGATGCGCTTGCGCGCCTCCAGCGTGGGCAGGCCGTCGTAGGGCAGGCCCGGCACGTTCATGCTGCCGTCCTCGTGAATGCCGTTCACGATCTCCAGCCCGTGCCGCTGCCCGATCTCGTAGTCCATCGGGTCGTGGCCCGGCGTGACCTTCAGAGCGCCGGTGCCGAAATCCTTCTCCACGGCGTCGTCGGCGACGATCCGGAGCTTGCGGCCGACGAGCGGCAGGATGGCGGTCTTGCCGACCAGGTTCTTGTAGCGCGGGTCCTCAGGGTTCACCGCGACACCGGTGTCGGCGAGCATCGTCTCCGGGCGGACGGTCGCGATGACCAGCTCACCGCCGCCTTCGATCGGATAACGGATGAAGTAAAGCGTGTCGTGGTGCTCCTGCCATTCGATCTCGAGGTCCGAGATCGCGGAGCGGTCGTGGGGGCACCAGTTGACGATGCGGGGCGCGCGATAGATCCAGCCGAGCTCGTAGAAGGCGACGAACGCGGTCATGACCGACCGGTAGTACCGCGAGTCCATCGTGAACCGCAGGCGCGTCCAATCCATGGAGGCGCCGAGCAGCCGGAGCTGGTTGATGATCGTCGCGCCCACCTGCTCGTACCACACCTCGACCCTCGCGTCGAACTTCTCCCGGCCCAGCTCTTCTTTGCTCGTGCCTTCACGAGCGAGCTGCTTTTCGATCACGTTCTGAGTCGCGATCGCGGCGTGGTCGTAGCCGGGCAGGAACAGGACCTCGTGCCCGGTCATGCGCTTGTAGCGCGCGATCAGGTCGTAGACGGCCGTCTGCAGCGCGTGCCCCATGTGCAGCTCGCCGGTGATGTTGGGCGGCGGAAAGCACATGGCGAACTTCGGCCTGTCGCTTTCCGGGTCGGCTATGAAAAGTCCGTCGGCTTCCCAGCGCGCGTACCAGCCGGCCTCGATGGCCTGTGGATCGAACGCTTTCGGCATCTCAGTTTCTGGCATGGGCGTGTTTCATCATTCGACGTGGCTCAGATGCGCCGGCGGATGGTCGCGGCTAGCGCGACAGGGCCGGCGAGGGTACGGGTACGCACTCGACTCGGCTCATGTTGGCAACGAATTTTAGCGCTTGTCGCGCTGACGCTCGTCCATCTGATCGTCGGGTCGCGTGGCCCCGGTCATTCGAGCAGTTGCGGCGAATAGGCCCGGCGTCAGCGCCTGCATCTTCATCGTCGCCCTGAGCTGGATCGGCACGACATCGACTTCACCCTTGTTCCTGGTGATCGCCTTCAACACAGCGTCGGCGACCCGCGCCGGCGATACCTCCCCAGCCATCGGGTTGGGCTTGAGACCGGTCACAGCCCACATCCCAGCTTCGCTCACGAACGTCGGGTTGACGACCGAGACCCCGACGCCGCTCCCCCAGAGCTCCTCGCGCAACGCGAGGCCGAAGCCCCGGATGCCGAATTTGGTCGCGTTGTACATCGTCACGCCGCCCGAGGGGAGCTTCGCCGCGATGGAAGCCATGAATACGAGGTGGCCGGACTTACGTTCCACCATCACGGGAGCGAGCTGCCGTGCCAGGACGATTCCTGCCCGTAGGTTCACCGCGATCGCGCGGTCGATCTCCTCGACCGAAAACGTCGCCAAGCGTCCGCTGGCCGGGATGCCGGCGTTGGAGACGAGCACGTCGACCTGGCCGGCCTCCTTCACCAGCCGCTCGGGCTCGCCGGCACGCGACAGGTCAGCCGCGACGATCCGCGAGTCGCCAAGCTCGTCCGCCAGCTTCTTCAGGGCCGCTTCGTTGCGCGCCGAAAGCACGAATTTCGCGCCCGCCTGACGCAATCGCCGGGCGATGTGCGGGCCAAGGCCCGTGGACGCGCCGGTAAGAAGGATCGTTTTGCCGCGGAGTTCTTCCACGGGTTCGAAACGTTACGCCGGGATCAGCAGGCCGTGTCGTAGTCGATGCTGCCGCTCGTGGTCTGGGCCAGCCAGACCGTGGTGCCCGGCATGAATGCGCTGGCTGTTGAACACGACGCGCCCGCCACCCAGTCGCCCGCGACGTTGGTCGGCGACCAGCTCCCGCCAGTGATGGTCGACCACATCGACCCGGTTGAATACACGCCGACCTCTGGGTTGGCCGCCAGCAGACGGCTGACTGCACCCTGGATCGTGGCGCGGTTCAACGACAGGTTGCTGGACGACCAGCTGTTGCCAGTCTCCACGTCGAGCCACAACATCGAAGCGGCCTTCTGGGCGTAAGCGAGCGACGTCTCGGCCTCGCTGCAGCCGATCGCCCACGCTTGACGCTGCGCGCTGGTGCCGGCGACATGCGTCGACTGGCTCGAGCAGTTCGCCGTGATATTCCTTCGATAGGCGCCCGAGTAGCCGGTGTTCATGTAGAGCGAGGGCGCTGGTGACTGCGGAGCCGCCGCGTACTCGGCCTGGAAGCAACTGTTGTTGCTGAACGGTCGCCCACCATTTACGCCGACGATCGCGAATGTTCCCGATGCCGTTGCCCCGCAATTCGGATAGGAAACGTCATAGCCCACAGTGCCCGTTTGGTAGGGGCCGAAGGCGCTGGCGGAGACCGCACCGAACGCAACGCCGGCGATAACGCCCATCCCCATCAGGGGACCCCTCAAGAACCGGATCAGGCCGACTCTCCCACCGCGCGCACGGGACCTTCGGTCTCCTCCGCCAGCTCGAACTCCGGTTCGAGGGCATCCCGGATCGAGCGCTCCGAGATGATGCAGCGCTTGATCTCGGGCCGGGACGGAATCTCGAACATGGAGTTGAGCAGGGACTCTTCGATGATCGACTTGAGCGCGCGTGCGCCGGTGCCGCGCAGCAGCGCGAGCTCAGCGATCGCGTCCAGTGAGCCCTTCTGGAACACGAGCTCGACGTTGTCCAGCGAGAAGAACTTCTGGTACTGCTTCACGAGCGCGTTCTTCGGCTCGGTGAGGATGCGCACGATGTCGTTCTGGTCGAGGTGGTGGAGGGTCACGATGATCGGCAGGCGGCCGATGAACTCGGGGATGAAGCCGTACTTCAAGAGGTCCTGCGGCTGCAGGTGCTTCAAGGTCTCGGAGACGATCTTCTTCTCAGTCCGGTTGTTCGGGGCGCCGAAACCGATCGCTCGCCGGCCGATGCGCTGCTCGACGACCTTCTCCAGCCCATCGAACGCGCCGCCACAGACGAACAGGATGTTGGTCGTGTTGATCTGGATGAAATCCTGGTGCGGGTGCTTGCGCCCGCCCTGCGGCGGGACGTTGGCGACGGTGCCTTCGAGGATCTTGAGCAGCGCCTGCTGCACGCCCTCACCGCTGACGTCGCGGGTGATCGACGGGTTGTCGGACTTGCGCGCGATCTTGTCGATCTCGTCGATGTAGATGATTCCGCGCTCGGCCCGGCTGATGTCGAAGTCGGCGGCCTGGATCAGGCGAAGGAGGATGTTCTCCACGTCTTCGCCGACGTAGCCGGCCTCGGTGAGGCTGGTGGCGTCGGCGATGGCAAACGGGACGTCGAGGATCTTGGCCAGCGTCTGCGCGAGATACGTCTTGCCGCAGCCGGTCGGGCCGACGAGCAGCACGTTCGACTTGGTCAGCTCGACATCGCCGACGGACTTCGAAGCGCTGATCCGCTTGTAGTGGTTGTAGACCTGGACCGAGAGGACCTTCTTGGCGCGCTCCTGTCCGATGACGTACTGGTCGAGCGCGGCACAGATCGTCTTAGGGTTGGGGATGAAGCCGGTCTTCTGCTTCTTGGTTCCGGCGGATCGGTTGTCGTCCTCCAGGACCTCCTGGCAGAGGTCGATGCACTGGTCGCAGATGAAAACTCCCGGGCCGGCGACCAGCTTGCGCACCTGGTCCT
>WNGL01001755.1_pt1 | contig 59130 bp, 55 predicted proteins | sample 5400591 | NCBI WGS metagenome assembly WNGL01 (sample SAMN13153377, study PRJNA577476) | soil metagenome | isolation source: 80 cm soil or saprolite under Garry oak tree replicate 1 | place: USA:California | collected 2016-06-15 | reverse complement strand
ACTATTATCAGGTCCGGCCCGGCCAGGAGAAGGCATACGATTCGGCGCTCGTCGATGTCGTGACCCCAGTGTTCGACGAGTTGGTGAAGCGTAAGGCAGTCGTGTCATATTTGTTGCTCACCAAGATTGCCGGCTCCGGAGAGAACACGCATGTCGTCATCGTGGAGGTGGCAACGCCGTCCGCGGAGGGCACCTTCCAAAGGGAACTTGATGCAGCCTCGCAGGCTCTATTCCACAAGTCTTGGAGCGACGCGACCGTGCGTTTTCCGGAGCTGCGTGGATTCATGCACGCCGAGCTGTACACGCCCGCTGGCCAACGGCCCTAACGCTGGTTTAACGCGGGGCGATGGGAGTGGGACCTGTGCACCCTGAAGTGCACCCTGGCTAGCGGGATTTCGAGGGACTACGACGGACGCGCGGGGAAGCTCTCTCGCGCGATCTCCGTCTTCGACGGACAGTTACGGAGTCGGGGGTCTTCGGAGGGCTTGGGAGGCTCGTCTCCAAAACCGGGGGTTGCAGGTTCGATTCCTGCCGGGCCTGTTTAGCAGAAGATGGGACGCCACTTCCGGTCAAATTGTCCGTACTCGTTGCCCCGGGGCCGCCGGTCTGGACGAGGTAATCGAGGTTCGAACCCTCGATGGGCAGCCTACCGCTCAACTTGGATGCCCACTAGCTCCGCAGCTCAATGGCAGCAGGTATTGCTCGCCCAGCTCGCACCCGTCGAGCCGTACTCGACGAAATTGCCGTCGTTCTGCATGGTGATGTACGAGCCCGGTTGTACCGGGCGAATGTTGCCGTTGTACGTGCCCCACAGGTAGTGGCCACCGGAATCATAGATTGCGAAGTTGCCGTCGCCCTGCATGATGGCCTGGAATCCGTGGGGATAAACCCCTGGCGCGCACCACAGTACGCCAACGCCTTTCCAGTAGAGGCAGAAGTTCCCGTCGCCTTGCATGGTGACGAAGAACCTGCCGTCCGACGACCACAAGGTGCTCTGGCTGGTGTTCTGGATCAGCGCCTGCCCCGGGTAGATGGTGTTCCCACTCGGGGCCGGAGGCGCCCCGACGGGAATCGTCACGCTCGAGTAGTTGCAACCCACGGCCCAGCAGTTGAGCTCGGCGGCGATGATGGGAATGAAGGTGGGACTGCTGATGTCCGATCCCAGGCCCGAGGCGTCCATCACCGTCTTCGTGTAGGACACATACGGACCTTGGACCCGTACCCCGAAGCTCGGGAACTGTCCGGTCAACCAGGTCAGCGTGAGGTTCGTACCCGAGAACCCTCCCCAGAGCCGCCCGAAGAGCGGCGTGGCGAGCGTCGTGGGAAGGAACGGGTCCGAGGCCATGGTGGCGAAGGTGAAGTTCGGTCCGCTCGCGGAGGACCCCGGGTAATAGAGGTTGGGCGTGCGCGCCTCCGTGCACTCGGTCGATCCACCTGACCACCACAAACCGCCTGGCCAGACGTAAAGCAGGTCCCGGTGGCTCGTGCCCACGTAGAAATTGGTCGTGTAGTTGGCAATGTTAGAACCGTCCCAGTCGAAATCGACGGTGGTCAAGCTGCGGTAGCTCCCGTCGTAAGGGACATGATTGTCGCCAATGAATCGCGAATACACTCCGGTGATCGGCGCGAGCCAACCCGGGTTCCAGCAATTGCTGAAATTTTGAATGAGGAGGGACTGGGCATAAGCAATGGGCACGCCGTTGACCGAGGGATCGACAACCCAGTACTGAGGAATCCAGGCCGGGAACTCGACGTGGTAATGCCCCGCGCCCGTGTTAAGAGCGGGCGGTGCCACGTCGGCCCGGATCCGAGGTGCGGAGGGCGAGGTCGGCTCGCTGCACGCGGCAACGGCGAACAGCACCGTGGCCAGGAGACGTGTAAGTCGCCGACTGGTGATCATGGCTCCTCCCGATGTCTGAGTACGAGGACCGGCCGACGGCGCGGCTGTCGCGGCGGGATCGATGGGTCGCCGCGGCAGCACTGTCGACTGCAACAAGCAAAAAGGCCGACCGAGCACGCCTCGCTCAGTCGGTCTCGCGGTTCGCTCCCCTCGGGGCATGGGCGGCCCGCATGAAACAGCGCCCCGAGATTCGTAGCACCTGAGTAAGGGACTACTATACCCGTTTGCTCGCTATCGGCAAGCCCGCTTCCGACATCACCACGGCGTTCGGCAGCAACCGAGTGACGGCGCCGCGAGGCTTCGCATTTTTCGGCACCGAGTTCCGCCACATGCAAGCAGTGTCACCGCAAGTTGCGGCTCACGCTGCCGTCCTAGAAAATATGAGCGGGCTGGCCCGCTCGCCTGATCGCGGGTTGGCTCACCCGATCCGGGTACGTTGAGCGGGTGTGATGACGAGCTCACCAGTCCATAACGGCGCGGGCGGCTTGGCGCTGGTCCTGGCAGGCGGCGGCGCCCGGGCCGCGTACGAGGTGGGCGTCCTCTCGGCGATCGCCGAGCGGGCGCCCGGCCTCGAGTTTCCCATCGTGACCGGCGTGTCCGCGGGCGCGATCAACGCCGTGTACCTCGCGGCGCATGCGGAGACGCTGTCGGTCGCGCTTGGGGCGCTGCGCGACCACTGGAGACACTTGGTAGTGGATCGCGTCTACCGCATCCGGCCCTGGCACCTGGGGCGGGCGCTGTTCCGCGGCGTGGTCGGAACGCTGCTGGGCGCGGGCGGGGAGGGAGCGGTCGTGCGCGGCCTGATGGACATGAGCCCGCTGCGCGATTTTCTGGCCGCGCGCTTCGATTTCGGCGGGATCGATGCAAAGATCGCCGCTGGCCGCCTGCGCGCGGTCGCCCTGAGCGCGACCTCGTACGCCTCAGGTGAGACGGCGACGTTCGTGCACGGCGCTCCTGACGTGCCCACGTGGCGGCGCGCGCTGCGCTACGCCGTGCGTACGCGCCTTACTCTGGACCACGTGCTTGCGTCCGCCGCCCTGCCAATCCTCTTTCCCGCGGTCCGCCTCGGGGACGCGTTCTACGGCGACGGCAGTGTGCGCCAGACCGCCCCGCTTGCTCCGGCGATCCATCTCGGCGCACGGGCCATCCTCGTGGTCACGCAACGCAGTGAGCCCGAGCTGGCTGCCTCGCTGGCCCCCGCGGCCCCCGCGCTGCGTGAGTATCCCACGCTCGCGGAGGTGATCGGGCTGCTGCTGCACGCGATCTTCCTCGACGCCCTCGAGGCGGACGCCGAGCGGATCGAGCGCATCAACCACACGCTAGCGCGCGTGCCTGCCGGCGCGGCGCCCGAGGGACTGCGGCCGGTCAGCCTGTTGATGCTCCGACCGTCGCGGGACCTCGGCGCGCTCGCCGCGGGATCCGGGGCCAAGCTGCCGCCCGCGATCCGCTGGCTGGTGCGCGGGATGGGCGGCCACCGGGCCACGGCCGTGGACTTCCTGAGCTACCTCCTGTTCGACCCCGCCTACACGACCGCGCTGATCGAGCTGGGCTACGCCGACGGGCGGGCCGCGTGGCCGCGCATCGAGCAGTTCCTCGCGGCGTGCGCCGGCAGTTGACGCCGCGCGCCCCGCCGGCCATAACTAGCCCGGACGCTGCGGGTCGCGCGGTGCGACCTGCCACACGACAGGAGCAACGCTGTGACTGATCGCACGGATTCCACCCAGGAGCGCGTGCCTCACGACGCCCGGGAATACCTGGCGCACCGGCTCGACGGCGCTCGGGACCTCTATCTGCTGGCTCTGGCGCTGGGAGCGCGCGGGGACGGGGCACCCCTGCTCGGCAGGATGATCCGGGAAGCTCGGATCCATTTCACCGCCGTCATCGAAGAGTGCCGCATCGCCGGCCTGGACACGAGCGCGATCGCCGTGATGCTCGGCAAGATGAACAAGGAGCTGGTGGACAGCATCCGGCCCGAGATCTGGGAACATTTGGAGCATCTCATCGCGCAGCATGCTCGGGGTCACGCGGGGTGAGACGTTCGAGGGCGGTGTCGAGCGTACTTGACTGTCGTTTGACCTGCCGTTCAGCTTGAATGCAGACGACTGCTCAGGAGAGCACGTCATGACGGCGCAAGCAATCCTCCGGCGCGTCGCGAGATGGTGCGGCGCCGCGCTGCTCCTCTGGACTCAGGCGCCGACGGTCGTGGAATACCCGCTGCCGCGACCGCGTGCCTTCCCGCACGACCCCGCGGTCGGCCCCGACGGGATCGTGTGGTACACCGATCAAGCGAACAGTTACATCGGGCGGCTCGACCCCGCGACCGGCAAGGTGACCGACTATCCGACGCCGACCCCCGCCTCCGGGCCGCACGGGATCGTCGTCGCGCCCGACGGCGCCGTGTGGTACACGGCGAACTTCCAGGGTCGGATCGGCCGCCTCGACCCGGCGACCGGCGCGATCAAGGAGTACGTGCTGCCCGCCGAGGCGCGCGATCCGCACACGCCGCTGTATCATGACGGCAAGGTCTGGTTCACGGTCCAGGGAGCCAACCTCTACGGCGCTCTCGACCCGACCACCGGGCAGGCGAGGATCTATCCCGTGCCGACGCCGCGGGCGCGGCCCTACGGCCTCGTCGCCGGCCCGGACGGGGCGATCTGGATGGCGCTGTTCGGGACGAACAAGATCGGGCGCATCTCCCCGACCGACGGCGCGTTGCGCGAGTTCACCCTTCCCGCAGCGGCCGCCCGGCCCCGTCGCCTCATCGTGGACCGGAAGGGCATCGTCTGGTACTCGGACTACGCTCGCGGCAAGCTAGGCCGGCTCGATCCGGCGACGGGACAGGTGCGCGAGTTTGCGAGCCCCGGAGGGGCGAATAGCGCGCCGTACGGCATCGCCGTCGGGACGGACGGCCGCGTCTGGTACGACGAATCGGGGAAGGACGAGATCGTGGCGTTCGATCCCGCGACGGAGCGCGCGCAGACGGTCGCGATTCCCACCCCCGGGTCGGTCGTGCGGAACATGGCGGTCGATTCGACGCGCGCGCGGCTGTGGCTCGCCCTGAGCGGCACGCAACGGCTCGGCAAGATCGACCTTGCCCCGGCGCGCTAGGGGCAGGGCGGTGCGAGCGGGGGCCGGCGTCCCGGGCTTCCCATCCTGTAAGGATGGGCTCGGCACGGCACAACGCTGAAGCGTGATTCTAGTTCCGCATCAGGAACCGCAGCACCGCCGCGTTGTAGAACGCCGGGTTGTCGGCGTGGGAGGCGTGCCCCGCGCCGGGCACGGTGACGATCTCTTCCGCCGGCAAGCACCGGGTCAGCTCGTCGGTAATGATATGGAACATGCGAGGGCTGCGCTCGCCGGTCACGAGGAGCACCGGGCTCCGGATGCCGCCGACCGCTTTGCACGCGAGCGCCGGCAGGTAGTCGGAGGGGTCGGCGAGGGTCTCGAGCCGCAGCTCGAACGCTAGGCGCAGGAGCCTCGCGCGCGCGGCCTCCGGCAGGGCGTCGAACGCGCCGGGACGACCGGTCATGCCGTCCCAGAATCGCCGCAGCCCCTCCACCGAGTCGCGGCGCGCGAAGGCGCGCCGCGCGGGCTGGAGCACCGTCGCGTCGAACCCGCGCAGCAGTGAATCCCCGCCCGGGGTCCGGCTCAGCCACGGTAGGATCGGCGGCTCGGCGAGCACCAGCGACCGCACCAGGTCCGGGCGCTGCAGCGTCACGCGGAGCGCGACGTACGCCCCGTAGGACGACCCCACGAGGTGGACGCGCTCGAGACCGAGCGACTCGATCAGGGCGATGAGATCGTCCGCGTGGACCGACAGGGAGTACTCTTGGCCGTCGAGCTGCGCGGCATTGGGCCAGTGATAGCGGCGGCTGTAGGCGATGACCCGGAACCGGGTCGCGAAGGCGTCGATCTGCGGCTGCCAGCTGTCGAGCGTCCCCAGGCTGCCGTGTACGAACACCACGGGGATGCCGGTGCCGCGTTCCAGGAAACGCAGCTCGGTGCCGCGGACCCGCGCGAGGCGCGGGACGGGCGGTGGCGGGGGCGTCGGCGCGGCTGCCGGCGCCGGCGTGCCGGGAGTCGGGCTCCCTCCCCCCGCCGGCCTGCCGCCACCGCAGGCCGGGCCCGCGACGAGGCAGACGAGCGCGGCAGCCACGAGCTTCAGCGTCTGCACACCGGCAAGCTACTACCGGCTCGACGCCTGAGCCACTAGGGTTGAGGCATCGCGTTCGGCGGGTGTCGCCGGTCTTGTCTCGAGTCTCTTGAAAGGCGCTCTGCACGTGGCTTCGATCGCGCTCGCCTACCATCTCGCGAGCCGCCTCGTATACGTCTGCTACATCGGGCTCGCGCTCCGGCGGCAGGAGCGGACCGCGTACCTCACGCGGCGCTACGGCGTCGAACGGGGGTTCCGGCGGTTCCGCCGGGTGGCGGCGATGGTGATGTACAACGACGCGGTGAGCTTCGTGCTGCTGTGCCTCGTCAGCCGGGGGACGCTGAGTCTTGGCCTGCCTCGCGGCGCGCTGATCGCAGCCGGGGCGCTCTTCGTCCTGGTCGGGCTCGCTACCAAGCTCTGGGCGGTGGCCACCCTGGGTGGGGGCGCGTATTACTGGCGGAACTTCTTCGCGCCTGAGGGCCGCGCGCCGAGCACCGCGGGCCCGTACCGGTTTCTCAGGAACCCCATGTACACCGTGGGCTATCTCCAGACCTACGGTCTCGCCCTCGCGACCGGGTCGCTGTTCGGTCTGGTCGCGGCGCTGTTCGATCAGGCGGCGATTCTCGCGTTCTGCGAGCGGGTGGAGACGCCGCACCTGGAGAAGCATGCCGGCGCGCCGTCCCAGTCCGCCCCCGTCTTTCTGGACAGCGGCGGCGGCACGGCGCAAAATGAAGGCTCCCCGAGCTGGAGCAACCTCTCATGAAAGCCATTGTAGGCGCTCTCGCGCTCGCCCTCGGCACGCTGCCGGCGGCGGTCGCGGCGCAGGACTCGCGCAATCCGGTCGCCGACGCCCTCCGCACGATGCAGCAGCGTCTGGGAAAAAATCTTACCGATGCTGCGGACGAGATGCCGGCGGACAAGTACGGCTACAAGCCCACGCCGGCGCAGATGAGCTTCGGAGACGTGGTGGTGCACTTGGCCGAGGGGAACGATTACTTGTGCTCCACGGTCGGCGGCGTGACGGCGCCGCAGCGCGCCAAGGTCGCCGCCACCGATACGAAGGACAAGCTGGTGGCGCGGCTCAGGGAGACCTTCGACTTCTGCGGGTCGGCGCTCGCCAAGGCGAGCGACGCGGCACTCGGCGACAGCGTGCCGTTCTTCGGCGGGCGGAAGGTGACCAAGGCCACCGCGGTGCTCGTCACCGTGGGCGACTGGGAGGACCACTACAGCCAGGTGGCGATCTACCTGCGGCTCAACGGGCTCCTACCCCCCACGGCGAGGCGCGGGGCTCAATAGCCGCCTAGACTCGCACCTGGTTGCGGCCGCCCTCCTTCGCGCGGTAGAGCGCGCGGTCGGCCGCCTTGACGACCAGCTCCGACTTGGTGTGGCGCTCGTTTTTCTCCGCCACGCCGATGCTGATGGTGACGGGCACGCGCTGCCCCGGGCCCCGGTCCGTCACCACCTTCTCCTTCTTGCGCTTCGAGCGGAATCGGGCGCGGAGGATAAAGCGCGTGTCCTCGACCGTCTGGCGCAGTGCCTCGAGGTCCGGCAGGCATTGCTCCGCGGTCTTGCCGGTGAAGATGAGGGCGAATTCCTCACCGCCGTAGCGGTACGCCTTGCCCCCGCCGCCGACCTGGGCGAGCTTCGCCGCGATCATCTTCAGCACCTGGTCGCCGACGTCGTGTCCGTGCTGGTCGTTGATCCGCTTGAAGTGATCCACGTCGACCATCGCGACGCTGTACTGCCCGCCCACGCGCAGGATCGCCTCGTTCAGCGCCCGCCGCGCGGGCAGCCCCGTGAGGCTGTCCTCGTACGCCATGTGGTACGAGGCCTCGACCACGGCGACGATCAGGATGAGGGCCGAGGTGGCGAGATAGAACGTCGAGAACCCCAGGTCGCCGGGGCGCACGGTGGAGAGCCCGAGGAACGCGGGGACCAGGGCCCAGACGAACGAGCGCCCCGTGTGGGTCGGCGAGAGCAGCTGGCTCGAGATCACCAACGCGCCCGACACGACGAAGGCGAGCAGTGCGGGATCGGCGAGCGGCGTCCACGCCACCAGGAAGTGCGGCAGCAGCGTCGTGTGGAGCAGGGCCGCGGTCGGCGTCTGCGTGGTGCGATCGAGGATCCCGACCAGGGCGACCTGACCCAGGATGATCGCCAGGCGGACCAGACCGGGTGGCGTCACGAACCCGCGCTCGGCGGTGAGCGGCAGGGCCGCGAGGTTGAGCGGCAGGAGGAACGCGACGGCCTGGAACACGACGTGGTCGTGCATCAACCCCTGGCCGGCGGCGAAGTGCACGACGGTGCGGTCGGCGAACGTGAGGAGCAGCAGCGCGAACAGCAGCCGGCTGCGGTGGAACCGCCAGCCGAGCAACGCGCCGGCGGCGAACATAGCGTACGGGTAGAACGGCGCCAGCGGCGCGAGCAGCGTCTGCAGGCTGTCGGAGTGCGTGTAGAGGAGGGCGGCGAGGATGATCGGCGCCTCGGGCAACCCGTACGACACGATGCGCCACAGCGCGTGGTAAGCGGCGGGTCTTTGCGATTCCGTGGCTCGGCCCACTGCTGGGGTGCTCCTTGGCTCGGGGGACGGGGGGAACGGCCCCGCGTCGGGGGCGCCGGCGGGATTAAGGGTAAGCGGAACGGACGGCAGGTCAACCGTCGGGTTGCGTGGCGTGCGGAGCGCTAGTGATATTTTTTGCCTTCGCGGCGGTATCGTCTAGGGGACTAGGACGGAGCCCTCTCAAGGCTCAAACACGGGTTCGAATCCCGTTACCGCTATGCCCGGCGCGTGCCGCCCCCATCGTCTAACGGTCAGGACACCACTCTTTCAAGGTGGGAACAGGGGTTCGATTCCCCTTGGGGGCAGAAGCAAGGAAGGCGTCAGCGCGACGAATTTCGCGTGACGTAGTTTAGGCTTTCGGGCCGATAGCTCAACTGGCAGAGCAACTGACTCTTAATCAGTAGGTTCTCGGTTCGATTCCGAGTCGGCCCATTGGACGTACGCGATCGCTGCGGCGCCGGCCGCACCACCAATCCCACCGATTTCTTGCGCTACAAACGCCTCCTTCAGAGGCGGCCGGCGCGCCGGGCCCCGCGCTGCGCGCTAAAACGGAACGTCAGCGTGCTCACCTGCTCGAGGCGACGCCCCGCGCCCTGATCCGGGAAGTCGTAGCGCTCGAGCCCGTAGAACAGCCCGCCGGTGACCGGACCGCTGCGGTATTCGATCCCCGCCGCCGCGGTGAGCGCGACGTCCGGTCGGGGCAAGCCGTTCACGGACACGACGGGGAGCAGGCCGCCGCGCAGAATTCCCCGCACCGGGCTCGTCGCGAAGTCGAGGCGCGCCTCGGCCCCCACCTCTACGAGGGTCCAGCGCTGCCGGGCGATCGCGGTGGAATACGTCCGCGACGTCGCGCTCCCGCGCAGCGCCAGCCATCGCGCGGTGATGACGCTCGCCTCGATCCCGACCTCGCCGACGTCCCGGTTCTCGGCCCCCGCCGCCGACGTGGTCAACGACCCTCCCGCGGCACGAAGCGTGAGGTCGAGCCGCGAACGCAAGGTCACCGCGCCTTCCGCAGCGAGAAGCAGGCCACGCGACTCCTCGACGCCGTATCCGATGTCCACCTGGTGCACGAAGAGCGACGCGGCCGCGGTTCCGGACAGGGTGATCTGTGCCATCCCGGCCGCCGGTGCGAGCGAGAGGCAGAGCAAGACTCGCACGGCGACCGCGATAGGCGCGGTAGGGCCGGCCTGGTTCACGGGCCCGCCCCGGCCGCCGGCAGGATAACGAGCACGGTCTGCGCCAGCTTCGCGGCATTGCGGCGCACGATGCTGGCGTTCGCGGCCGCGCGGGCGGCACGGCGCAGGCCGTTCTCCTCGACGTTGGCGGGCAGGTCGCGCTCGTGGCGGGAGCGCAGGAGGGCTGTCACGCCGGCGATCCCCGCGGTGCCGCCCACGGCGATCGCCAGCACCCGACCGCCATGCCCGAGGTCGCCGTTCGCCGCCACGCTGGAAACGACGAGCGCACCGACGGCGACACCGAGGCCCTTGAGGAGGTCTCTCCGCCCCGCCGAGATGCGCGCTCGTTCGGGAAGCAACTGGGCGGGCGCGAGGTCGGGCAGGGTGTCTTCGAGCGGCGGCGTCTCGTGCGCCACGGTGAGGTAGACTCGCATCGAGTCGGACCGACCGAGCAACTGGCTCCGGCCGCCGACGGCCAGCGTGTATCGGCCTGGCGGGGCGAGATGGCCATCGGGCAGCAGGCCGTCCCACGGCACCTCGCGCAGGCCGTCATTGACATCGTGGAACAGCACGATCGTGGTCTGCTCGTCGGCCGGCCGCAGTTCGACTCGGAGCGACGCCAAATGAGTGGTCACGACCGTGAAGGTCGCGCGCTCCGTGCGGGGATCGACGCGCGCGGCGGCGACCGGGCGGACCGCTACGGCGAACGTGAGGCGTCGTGCCTGCCGGAACAGCGCCAGCTGAGCCGGCGTGAAGCGCCGCGCATCCAGATCGGTGAAGGGGTCCCGCTCGACCGCGCCTCGGAAGTAGAGCAGCGCGGAGTCGCGCACGCCGGTCAGGGCGAGCGACGCGCCGAGATACGTATAGGCCTGGACTCGCTGCTCCTTCGTGATCTCGTGGGGCCAGCTCGGCGACACGATCTGGCGCAGCAGCGGCAGCGCGCGCTCGATCTCGAGCCGCTCGTACAGCTCCTGCGCCTGGCGCAGCAGGTCGGCGGTCTCGCTCTGAGCGCGGACCGCCGGCGGCGCCGCCACGACCAGCGCCAGGCCGAGGACGAAACGCCTCACGGCCCCCGCTCACCCACGAGGAGAGTGATTCGGCCCAGCGCGAATGTGCTGCCCGCCGTGACGACGAGCGTCGTGTCGAAGGGCTTGTATCCCGCCGCTCGCACCTCAAGCCGCCGCTCGCCCACAACGAGCGGGAGGTCGTACGCACTACCCACGCCGACGCGGCGGCCGTCGATCAGGATCTCGGCGTCGGGGGGACTGGTGAGCAGCCGGAGCTTGCCGCCGGGCGGCGGCTGCGCCCGCGGTTGGACGGCGACGGGCGGGCTGGCCGTCTGCGTGGTCGGGGATGGCGCTGGGATCGGCGCCGGACCGGGGGTCGCATCGCCCCGGCGCGCGGTCAGGCGCATCACGCCGAGGGCCAGTCCTAGAAGGAGCACGCCGGAAGCGGCAATGCCGACTCGGACGGGCAGTCGCCGCTTGCGGGGTGCGGCGGGCGCGAGCGACAGCGTAGGGCGTTCGGGAAGCGGTGGGAGCGCGCGCGCGGGCACCTTCGCGATCACGGCGCCCTGCGCCAGCTGGCGTAGCGCCCGCTCGCTCTCGCCGCGGTCGCTTTCCGAGAAGGGGATGGCCTCGAGCGCGGCGAGCATGTCCCGGGTGCTGGGGAAGCGCGCGGCGGGATCCTTCTGGAGCGTTCGGTTCAGTACCTCGGCGAGAGCGGGGGGCACGTCGTCCCGCGCCTGGCGGATGTCCGGTGCCGGCGTGAAGAAGTGGTGCTGCATCATGCCGGCGATGGTGTCGGCATGGAACGGCACCGCGCCGCTCAGCATCTGGAAGCCGACGATGCCGAGGGAATACTGGTCGCTCTGGGGCCCGGTGCGCCGGCCGGCGCACTGCTCGGGGCTCATGAACGGCGGCGTGCCGATCACCGTCCCGTCGGCGGTCAAGTTCACGTCCGACGCGCGCAGCGCGACGCCGAAGTCCGACACCGTGACCCGCCCGTCCTGGTCCACCAGGATGTTAGCGCCCTTGATGTCGCGGTGAACGATATGACGGCCGTGAGCGTAGGCGAGCGCGCGGGTGGCGCCGCGCAGCACGTGCAGCGCGACGGATACGGGCAAGGCCCCTTGGGTGTCGATGATCAAGCCGAGCGAGCGGCCCTCGATGAACTTCATCGCGATGAAGAAGATCCCGCCGAGCTGGCCGACGCGATACACCGGGATGATGTTCGGATGATCGAGCTCGGCCACCATGCGTGCTTCGCGCTTGAACCGCTCGGCGGTCTTGACGCTGACGCCAAGCTCGGGCGGGAGCACCTTCAACGCCACCGAGCGCCGCAGCCCCACCTCGGTCGCCTTGAAGATCACGCCCATCCCACCGCGGGCCAGTTCGCGCTCGACGTCGTATTCGCCCGCGAGCACCATGCGCACCCGGTGGAACAGCACCTCCGTGTCCTCCGTCTCCATGACGACGGTCGCATCGTGCGGGTCCACGGCCAGGGTCCCGCAGCTCGCGCAGAAGCGCGCTCCCTCCGGGATCGCCGTGCCGCAGCGGAAGCAGTTCACGGGCAGGCTTTGGGCGCCGACCCGCCGCCCCTGACGTGCACGCTATCCGAATCGGCTGGCGCCGTGCTCGTGACCATTGAGCTGACGAGCCGGACGGTCAGCAAGACACCCCCCGTTTTCTTGGCGACGAGCGTGTCGCCGATGGGCGTGAGGCCGAGAAGTGTGGTGTCGGATGATGAGAAGCTGAGTCGGGGGTTCGGGATTGTGGCGCCGTCAGCCTCGACTGTCACTATGGGCGCTTCCCGGATCCCGACAGTGAGAAGCGTGTCACCGCAATAGGTCACGACGACGTCGTTCAGCCCGGCCGGGCGGAACACGTCTGCGAGACCGCAGGCACCGGCCGCGAGCCCGCCAAGGGCAGCGAGCGCGACAAGCGCGAGGGACCACGAGGCCCGTATCACCATGCTCAGGGGATGGAGGACACCGTAAAAGATGCCGGCCCGCCAGCAAGGGTACCGCACGGGCGGCGTATGTCGTTACAAATTGCATGTTTTCATGCCACGGGCAATACCTTGTCTAGCCGGCCCGCCTATCACGCGCATATTCGAGGCGTCCTCTCTCCTGCGGGGTTATGCAATGCGCAGCATAGTCATGCACGTCACGGCGGTCACGCTCGGCATTGCGCTCGCGGCGTGCGCCGAGTCGCGCGCGCCGACCGCGCCGGCCCGGCCGAGTTTCGCGGCTGGAGGCCGCGGACCCACGGTCTTCGTGACCGATGTGAGCCGCGACACGACCGCCCAGAACGAGACGCCGGTGGCAGCGAATCCGACGAACCCGAGCAACCTCCTCACCGCGGCCAACGACTGGAACTACAACGACGGCGTCGCCTACAACGTGAGCTTCGACGGCGGGAAGACGTGGTCCGCTACCCTGCCCAACGGCTTCCTCCCCGGCCTCACCCGTTACACGAACGACCCGAACGTCCCGGGCACGGGGATCTACGACGCTGCAGGAGACCCGGCGGTCGCCTACGGGTCCGACGGCACGGCCTACTACGCGGCGCAGGCATTCAACTTCTTCACGCCGCCCTACCAGATCGCCCTCTACGTCGGCCGGTCGACGGACGGCGGGCTCACCTGGCCCGACGGCGTCCGGCAGAAGCCGGTACCGGTGTCCGTGTGGGACAACAAGCAGGGCAAGACGAAGGGATCGGAGGGCCAGTTCCCGGACCACGAATCGATCGCGGTCGACAACAACCCGAATAGCCCGTTCTCCGGCTCCGTCTACGTCACGTGGGTCCAGTTCAACGGGTTCGGCTCGCATTCACCGGTCCAGGTTGCGTACTCGCGGGATGGCGCCCGTAGCTTCTCAGCCCCGGTGTCGGTGACCCAGGGGCCGATCCGCAACAACCAGGACGCGCGCATCGCGATCGCGCCCGACGGCACGCTGTTCCTTACGTTCGACAACGGCATCCAGGGCGGGAAGGGCGTGGCGAACTACGTGTCGGTGTCGCACGACGGCGGCGCGACCTGGAGCACGCCGTTCCAGTTCACGCTATACAACAACCCGGTGTGCATCTTCCCCCCCTACTGCTTCAACATCTCGGGCGGCCCGTTCCGGGGCCCCGGCTCCTATCCGGCGCCGGCGTTCGACGCGACGCGGAACCGGCTGGTGGTCGTATACTCGGACATCGACGTGGACGGGCTTGCGAAGGTGTTCTTCGCGTCGGCGGCTGCCGGCGACGTCACCCACTGGTCGCAGCCCGCGGTGGTGGCGCCGGGAGCGGGCGATCGCTTCGGGGCGGAGGTCGGCGTCGCGGCAAACGGACGCGTCGACGTGATGTTCGACGACCGCAGCTACTCGGGCAACACGCTGGTGGACGTGACCTATGCGTGGAGCGGCGATGGCGGCGCGACGTGGAGCTCGACCCGCGTCACGAAGAGCGGCTTCGATCCCTCGCAGTACGGCGTGCCTTGCGGCTCCTGCGCCAACGGAATCCGGCCGTTCATCGGGGATTACAACGGCATCGCGTCGCTGTCGGATCACGCCGTGATGACGTGGACGGGGGTGGCGCCGAAGACGGGGACGGCCAACGACAACCTGGAGATCTGGTTCGGAAGTGTGACCCCGTAACGCGGCCTATTTCTTCGCCGCCACCTTGCCGATCGCCGAGATCAAGTCGTTGAAGTCGTAGGGCTTCATGACGGATGGCTGGCCGCACTCGTCGAGGAACTTCCGCGTCTCGTCGCGCGCGCGGTCGCCCGTGACGAACACGAACCGCTCGGCGAGCTGCGGGCGCTGCTCGGAGAGCTGCTCGTACAGGGCCCGGCCGCCCAGGCGCGGCATCTGCAGGTCGGTCACGACGGCGTCGAAGCGGTCGCTCGCGGGCCCCAGGCGCTCGATTGCCTCGAGGCCGTTCTCCACCGCCACGACCTCGTGCCCCTCGCGCTCGAGCAGCAGGCGCATCGCCTGGCGGTTCACGGCGTCGTCGTCCACCACGAGGATGCGGAGCTTGGGAAGGGCCGGCGTCGCGGGGGTCGCGCGCGCGAGCGGCGCGAGCACGCTCTTCGGCAGCGTCGCCACCACTTCGGCCCCGCCGCCCGTCCGCGACCGCAACCGCAGCGTCCCGCCCGACGACTGTGCCAGGGCGCGGGCGAGCGCGAACTCGATTTCGCCCCCGCCCGCGCTCTGGGTGAAGCGAAACGGCGTCACCAGCCGCTGCTCGGCTTCCACCGACAGCGGCGTCCCCGAGTCCCACAGGGAGATGCTGAGCGACGGCCCGCTCTCGCTCACGGCGATCCGCAACTCACGCGGGGGATGGCTATCGCGCAGCCGGCGCAGCGAGAAGTCGAGCAGCTTCATCAGCATCTCCGTGAGCTGCGCCATCGGGCAGGCGACCATCGGCAGCTCGTGCGGGATGCTGCGCGTGACCTTCACGCCCAGCTCCCGCAGCGTTCCTTCCCGCTCGGCGAGTACGCCGTTCAGCACGATCGAGCAGTCCGACGGCTCCGCGGCACCGATCGGATGCTGGGCCAGCTCGAGGAAGTGCTGCGTGATCTCGGCCGCCCGCCGCACCTCCCCGTGCAGCATCATCAGCGCCCGCGCCCGCTCGGGGTCGAGCGGGCTGCCGTGCAGGAGGTCGGCCAGCGCGCCGATGGCCGCGAGGCGGTTGTTGAGCGCGTTCAGTACGTTCGCCGATCCCTCGTCGAGCACGACGTGCTGCACTTCCGGCGGAAGCGAGCGGGCCGACGATGACGCGGTGGAGGCCGGGGGGGGCGCCGGCCGCGTGCCCTGCGAGCGCGCCGCGGCCCTGGCCCGGCCGATCAGCACGCCGATGAACACCCCGATCAGCGCCCCGAAGGCGAACGACACCCACAGTTCCATGGGGACCCAATCTAGTGCAGCGCGGCGCGACGCGCCGTAGGTCGTGCGCCACACGGCCCGGTTGACCCTCCCCGACGCCGATTCTAGCTTTCCTGGCCGGCCCTGGTGGTGGAACTGGTAGACACGCTGTCTTGAGGGGGCAGTGCCGTAAGGCGTCCCGGTTCGAATCCGGGCCAGGGCATCCTCTCGATCCGAGCCGCCCCGGGAGCCTCCGGTCCGGCCCGCCTCCGCTGCCGCGCCGCGTCTACGGGCGCGCCGGCTCCATTTCCACCCGGATACTGCGCCACTTGCCCTGGCGGAAACGCAGGACGCTCAGCGCGCACCGCGTCATGTGACCCAGCAGGATCGCCGTCCAGATGTCGGCGGGACGCAGGCCCCGCGTCGCCTGGAGCACGCTGCAGAGGCCCAGCGGCACGACGATCTGGGACGCGATCGAGATGTAGAGGGGCGAGCGGGTGTCGCCAGTGCCCTGGAGTCCCCCCGTGTACGTGAGCGCGACAGTCACGAAGAGCCCCGACACACTGAGGAAGCCGAGCAGCTGGGTCCCGAGGCCGACGACGACCGGGTCGGTCATACCGAACAGCGCCAGCAGGGAGCGCGGGATCGCGAGGAACAGCACGCCGATCGCCGCCGCGAGCCCGAGGCCGACACCCGCGGCGACGTGCACGCCGTGCACCGCGCGCTCAGGACGGTGCGCCCCGAGGTTCTGACCCGCGACGGTGGCGGCGGCGCCCATCAGCCCCACCGACGTCCACGTGATGAACGAGAAGAGCTCGCTGTAGCCGACCGCATAGGCTGCCTGCGCCTCGGCGCTCTGCGCGAGCGAGCCGATGAAGCGGAGCAGCAACACGCCCGCGACGTTCATGGCGATCCCCTGGACGCCGGTGGGAAGGCCGAAGCGGAACAACGCTCGGATGACGCCCCAGTCGGGTCGCCAGTCCATGCCGCGGTGCCACTGCACCGGCAGTCTTCCCGACAGCAGCAGGTACACAGCGGTGCCGCTCATGGCGAGGCCCGCCACGGTGGTGCCGACGGCGGCGCCGGCGGTGCCCAACCGGGGCAGGGGCCCGAGGCCCGTGATGAACGCCACGTTGCACGCGACGTTCAGCACGGTGAGGAGGATCCCGAGTCGCAGCGGTGTGCGCGCGTCGCCCGCCGCTCGCAGGGCCCCCCCGACCATGAAAAAGAGCAGCATCCCGATGCTCCCGACGAACATGATGCGGAGGAACGGCAGGGCCTGCGCGCGCACGGCGGGCGCGGCGTTCACCACGCCGAGCAGCGACGGCGCGAGAACCCAGCCCAACGGGGCGAGCAGCAATCCCCAGAGCGCCAAGGCGGCGAGAAAGGCCTGGTAGACGGTGCGATTCACCTTGTCGGGATCGTTCGCCCCGGCGAAGCGGGCCACCAGCACGCCCATCCCGCTGAACACCGACATGACGAACGCGATCACGACGATGAAGATCTGGATCGCCACGCCGATCGCGGCGTTGCCGGCGTAGCCCACGAGGTGTCCCACCAGGGCGTGATCCACGATGCCCTGGAGTCCGCCAATCAGATTTTGCAACATCGTAGGCCAGGCGATCATCCAAACGGCGCGGGAGATCGGGCCCTCGACGATGGAGCGATCGAGCGGCTTACTTCCCCCGCTTGGCATCCAGGCTCCACGGGCCCGGCCCTGCGGCGGAGAGATAGAGCCAGACAAAACAGAACAGGATGGCGGGATGCCCCTGATTGAGCACCGGCCAAAAGCCGTGTGGCGCGTGGCCCAGGAAATACGCGATCGCCATTTCGCCGGCGAGCAGAAACGCGACGGGACGCGTGAAGAGCCCGACGAGGAGGAACAGACCTCCGAAGGTCTCCAGGATGGCAGCCAGGCCGAGCAGCGAGGCGACGGGCACGGTGCCGCCCCCGGGCATGATCGCGCCCGGAAACGCGAACAGCTTAGCCGCTCCGAACTGCATGAAGAGAAAGGCGGCGACGATGCGAAGCACGCTGAGCAACCGCGGGGCCCAACCGGACCACTTCGCGACCAGGTTCGGGGCGGTCATGGTGCGTCCTTTCGGTGGTCTGTGTCAAGGATGGCTCGACAGCGCGACAGCAGGCTAGCGTCTCCCAGGCGTTCGGTACACACGGCAAACCCGCCGTTGGGGCCGCGCCACCGTAGCTCATCCACATCCCGGAACAGGCGCGCGTCCGTCCGGAGCGTCGCGAGATCTTTGAACAGCAACGCCCGGTCCCGGCCGTCCCCCAGCACCGTCGCCGGGAAATCCTCGATGCGGCCGTATTGGTTCAGCAGCCGAGCCGCGGTGACCGCTCCGATCCCCGGAATGCCCGGATACCCGTCGGCCGCGTCGCCCACGAGCGCGAGGAAGTCGGGGATCTGGACCGGTGTCACGCCAAATTTCTCACGAATGCCGTCGGCGTTGCGGATCTTCCGGCTCTTGCGGTCAACCTGCACCACGCGATCGCCGCGGACGCATTGCGCCAGGTCCTTGTCGGGCGTCCAGATGCAGATCTTCTCCACCCGCTCGTCTCCAGAGGCGAGGTGTGCCGCGGACGCAAGCGCGTCGTCTGCCTCCAACTCGATCATCGGCCATACCGCCAGGCCCATGGCGGTGAGCGCCTCTTCGAGCGGGTGGAACTGCGCCAGGAGCGCGGGCTCGATGCCATCTCCTGTCTTGTAATCAGGCCAGAGACGGTTGCGGAACGACTCGATGACGTGGTCGGTCGCCACGCCGACGTGCGTCGCTCCCTGCTCGATCATCTCCAAAACGGAATGCAGCACGCCGACGACTGCGCCGAAGGGCGCATCCTCGGCCTTGGTGAAGCGACGCCGGCCATAGAACTGGCGGAACAGCTCGTACGTGCCGTCGACGAGATGAACGATCATGGCGCGGCCGCGTGGCTAATGCCCGGGCTCCTGGTACAGGCCGATCACGTTGCCTGCGGGATCACGGAACCTGGCGGTAATCTCGGGCGCGTCCGCGCCAATCGGTTGCACGAGCGCGCCGCCGTGGGCAATGACGGCGTCGATGGTCGCGGCTACGCTGTCCACCATGATGTAGATGAGCAGACCGGGTTGCGCCGCCGCCGGCCGGCCGACCACCCAGGTGCCGCTCACCGCGCCGGTGGTGTCGTCGAATGCGGTGGATCCGTCGCCGCGCCGCCTGATGCCCCAGCCGAACACGGTGGAGTAGAAGTCGGCCGAGCGACGGATATCGACCGCGGGCATCTCGACGTAGCAAATCTTGCCGTTCGTGGAGGGCATCAGGACTCCTTGAGATTGGCGGCGCGCTCGAGCAGCAGCCTGCGCTCGCGCGTGTTGCGAGTGAGCGAGGCCGCGCGCTCGAACTCCCCCCGGGCCTCGCCGAAGCGGCCGAGCTTGGCGAGGAAGTCGCCGCGCACGCTCGGCAGCAGATGGTAGCTCGCGAGGGCGGGCTCGGACGTGAGCGCGTCGACGATCTCGAGCCCCGCCGCCGGGCCGAAGGCCATCGCGTACGCAACCGCCCGATTCACCTCCACGACGGGGGATTGCGTGAGCTGGGCGAGAGCATCGTACAGCGCCGTGATGCGAGTCCAGTCCGTCTCCTCCGCGGTGCGCGCCCGGGCGTGGCAGGCAGCGATGGCGGCCTGGAGCGCGTAGGGGCCGAGGGCGCCGGCGAGCCGCTCGGCACGCTCGAGCGCGGCGAGGCCGCGACGGATGAGGAGCTGGTCCCAGCGCGCCCGGTCCTGATCGAGCAGCAGGATCGGCTCACCCGCCGGACCGACCCGCGCCTTGAGCCGGGACGCCTGGATCTCCATGAGCGCGACCAGGCCGTGCACCTCCGGATCGTCGGGCGCGAGCTGGGCCAGGACACGACCGAGCCGGAGCGCGTCGTCACACAGCGCCGGCCGGACCCAGGCGTCACCGGCAGTGGCCGAGTAGCCCTCGTTGAAGATGAGGTACAGGACCTCCAGGACCGACGCGAGGCGGGTGGTGAGCTCGGCGCCGCGGGGAACCTCGAACGGGACGCGCGCTTCGCGGAGGGTCCGTTTGGCCCTAACGATCCGCTGCGCAATCGTCGGCTCCGGCACGAGAAACGCCCGCGCGATCTCGTCGGTCGTGAGGCCGCCGAGCAGGCGGAGCGTGAGCGCCACGCGCGCCTCGGTCGAGAGCACCGGATGACAGGTCGTGAATATCAGGCCCAGCAAGTCGTCGCCGACGTGATCGTCGATCGCGGCATCGAGATCCCGCTCGGGGCTCTCCTGCCGGGCCAGGAGCTCGTGACCGAGCTCTCCGTGCTTGCGCTCGAGCAGCTTGCCGCGGCGAAACAGATCGATCGCGCGATGCTTCGCCGTGGCCATGAGCCAGGCGCCCGGGTTGTCCGGGACGCCCGACGTCGGCCACCGCTCGAGCGCGGCGACGAGGGCGTCCTGCGCGAGATCCTCTGCGAGGGCGACGTCACGCACGATCCGCGTGAGCCCGGCGATGAGCTTGGCCGACTCGATCCGCCACACCGCGTCGATCGCGCGATGGGCATCGGAAGTGGTCACCGCTTGGGCTCGTCTTGGGCGATACGCGCCTGGACGAGCTTCCGCACCAGCGCCGCGGGGAGGGGTCTGTCGGCGGTAAAGCGAATGGTGCCCTTGGACGTGTCGTACGACGCGAGTTGTTTCTTGTGCGCGTTCATGACGGCGGTGCCGATACCGAAGAGGCTGCAGTGATCCTTGAACGCGGCGACGTGGACACGCCATCCGTGGCGCTGGAACGTCGGGATCCCGTAGCTGATGACCTCGGTGGCCTCGCGGATCCTGGGACCGCCCTGAGGTAGGCGTTCACCGAGGCGAATTTTTTCATGGGGCGAAGAACGCCTTCAGCACGGGGGCGAGGACGTCCGCCGATACATTGTGGGTCTGACCCGGCAGCGTCTGGAGCTGGGCGCCCGGGATGACTGCCGCGAGCCGCTGCGCCGCCGCGCGCAACACCGGCATGCTCTTGTCACCGCTGATCACGAGCGTCGGCGGCGTGAGCGAGGCCGCCCGCCTGGTCGGTAGTGAGAAGTCTCCCATGATTGCCGAGTCGTAGGGCAGTGAGGGAGCCACCGCCTTGAGCTTGGACCACATCGGCAGGAAGCGGAACAGGGTCACGAGGAGGCCGGGCATGCCGATGACGTCCTTCATATAGAACTTCACGGCGTCGCCGCGACGGCCCTCCGCGACGAGCCGGACGAGCTGCGCCTGGTGGTCCGCCGGAGGCAGGTGCTTGGGCGTACCGACCATGAACGGTGCCTCATACAACGCGAGCTTCTTGATGTTGCGGCCACTCGCCGCGGCCTCGAGCGCGAGCGCCGCGCCGGACGAGACGGCATACACGAACGCCGAGCCGCCGGCCTCGTGGATCAAGGCGTCGAGATCGTCGATCTCCCGCTCGACCGCGTAGGGCGCGGTGTCGCCACTGTCGCCCCGTCCCCGCCGATCGTACATGAACACCGTGAAGTCCCGCGCCAGGAGCGGAGCCAGCTTCGGCATCGGCCCGAAGGAGCGGAAGCAGAACGCGCCGTCCACCAGGATGACCGGCGGTCCCGCGCCCAGCCGATCGTAGGCGATCACCGCGCCGTCGCGCGAGCGCACCTGTCTCATCCGACGTCCATCTTGCGAAACCGCTCCACCGCCTCGCTGGGACCGAAGTCGTCGAGCTCGAACAGCTGGCGCACCTCGATCTCGCCTTCCTTGCCGTCCAGCGCGGGATTGGGGAAGCGCCGCGCCCACTCCATCGCTTCTTCCCTGGATTTGACCTGGATGAGCGTGTAGCCGGCGATGAGCTCCTTCGACTCGGTGAAGGGGCCGTCGACCACGGTGCGCTTCTGCCCTGCGTACTTGACGCGCCACCCCTTCGACGTCGCCTGCAGCCCGGAGGCATCGAGTAGCACGCCGGCCTTTTGCAGCTCCTCGTGGTACTTCGCCATCTCGGTGAGGATCTTCTCGTGCGGCATGACGCCCGCTTCCGAGTCTTTCGTGGCCTTCACGATGATCATGAAGCGCATCGTCTTTAGCCTCCTCACCTTTCGGGTTCGACCGGGTGACCCGAGACCCTGCGACGCGGGATGTCGGCTGACTTCACGATCGACAGGAATCGCATGCTTACCTCCCCCTCGCGGCCTTCTGCACGTCGGGCGGGAAGTCCGACAACTCCTGCACCTGGCGCACCTCGATGATGTCGCCGTCCTGCATGGGCGCGCGTTTCGCCCATTCGACGGCCTCTTCCTTCGACTTCACCTGGATCATCCAGTAGCCGCCGAGCAGCTCTTTGGCCTCGGTGAAGGGCCCGTCGGTGACCTTGGGCTTCCCACCGGAGAATCTGACGCGGGCGCCCTTCGCGGGTGGGTGCAGCCCGTCGAGGCCGAGCAGCACGCCGGCCTTGTCCAGGGACTCGTTGTACTTCGTCATCTTGGCGACGAGGTCGGCCGGGGGCACGAAATCCGCTGGCGCATTTTCGTACGCCTTCGGGATTACCAGCATCATGAATCGCATAGTCGTGTCTCTCTCTCGTGTTGGGTTCGGAGCCGGGCTTCCCGGGCTCTACCATGCGTCGAATGAGGGTCGGCGAAATCGACAGGCGAGAGAGCCAGGTTACCCGCCAGCAATGGCCCCGATGACGAGGAGGGGCTCCGCCCCCGACGAGACCGCGTCGGGCAACGGAGCGTCCGGCGGCTCATGGGACAGATCGCGCTCGCACGCGAAGAACCGCAGGAATGGCCGGCGCTGCTGCGTGACGTGGTCGCGGATCGTGCCACACAGCATCGGATAACGGGCCTCGAGCGCGTCGAGCACCGCGCGCTGCGTGACCGGCCCATCGAGGTCGAGCGCCACCTCGGCGTCGACGTGCGCGAGCCGTCGGAGGTGATACGGCAGGACGACGCGGATCACCGCAGCGTCTGCACCTCGACGGACAATACGGCCGGAAGGTCTCGAACGATCGGAGTCCAGCTGTCTCCGGCATCGGCCGACAGGTACACCTGCCCGCCGGTGGTGCCGAAATACACGCCGCACGCCTCGAGTGAGTCGACGGCCATCGCGTCGCGCAGCACGTTGACGTAGCAGTCGCGTTGCGGCAGCCCCTTCGTGAGCGCCTCCCACTCGTTCCCGCCCGTGCGGCTGCGGTACACGCGCAGCTTGCCATTGGGCGGATAGTGCTCCGAGTCGCTCTTGATCGGGACGACGTAGATGGTGTCCGGCTCGTGCGCGTGCACGTCGATCACGAACCCGAAGTCGGTCGGCAGGTTCCCACTGACCTCGCGCCACGAGTCGCCGGCGTCGTCCGAGCGCATGACGTCCCAGTGCTTCTGCATGAAGAGCACGTTGGGCCGCGACCGGTGCAACGCGATGCGGTGCACGCAGTGGCCGACTTCCGCGTTGGGGTCGGGGATATATTGAGAGCGCAGGCCGCGGTTGATCGGCTTCCACGTCTTCCCAGCGTCGTCGGTCCGGAAGGCGCCCGCAGCCGAGATGGCCACGTGCATCCGCCGCGGGTTGCTCGGGTCGAGCAGGATCGTGTGGAGGCACATCCCGCCGGCGCCCGGCTGCCATTTGGGCCCCGTGCCGTGGCCGCGCAGCCCGGCGAGCTCCTGCCACGTCTTGCCGCCGTCACTCGTCCGGAACAACCCCGCGTCTTCCACCCCGGCGTACACCGTGTCCGGATCGGTGAGTGACGGCTCGAGGTGCCAGACGCGCTTGAACTCCCACGGATGCTGTGTGCCGTCGTACCACTGGTGTGTGGTGAGAGGCTTGCCGGTCTCCGGCGACGCGTCGTAGACGAACTTGTTGCTCTCGCCCTTCGGCATCTGGCCGGGTTCCATCGTCACTCCGCCGCCGGGCGTCTCCCACGTCTTGCCGCCGTCGCACGAACGTTGGATCACCTGTCCGAACCAGCCGCTGGACTGCGACGCGTACAGCCGGTTCGGGTCGGCGGGCGAGCCCTTCACGTGATAGATCTCCCAGCCGGCAAAGTGCGGGCCGCTCACGTCCCACTGTTTGCGCTTCCCGTCCGCTGTGAGGACGAAGGCCCCCTTGCGCGTACCAACCAGTACCCGTACCCCGCTCATGCTTCACTCCTTTCGGCATGTGCTTGTGCCTTCGCGCGGCGGCGGCGCGGGCGGAGGACCTCGAGTGCCGCCGACACCGCCGTACCCACCTGTAGCGTCGGCTGCTTGGATACACCGAACACCCAATGCATACACGCGCCGGCGACGATCGCGACTGGCAGGCGATCGATGGCCCAGGCCGCGCACTGGGGGCGAAAAGCGCGCGATTCCACGCCGCGACGAATCACCGCAGACAATGTACAGGTTCCGCGCTGCACCAGCTCGCGTCGGGCGAGGAGCGCGCGCACACCTTGCCGCGACACGTCGAGCGCACTGTCGGACGCCGTTTGTGCGATGATCATCCAGATGCCCTCCACCGCCTCGCGCAGCGCGGTCGTGGGGTCTCGGTCGAATCCACAGGAATGTTCGAGTCGTTCGAGCTGTGTCGCAAGCGGCTCGGGCAGGAGCGAGCCAGGCACGGCGGCGCGCCGGGCGGTGTGGGGAACATTGGGACGGGCCGGGTGCAGCGTCTTCACAAGCGATGGCTCCGCAGTCGTGGTGAGTTGCCGGCTGATACTATACGGACGTTCGGAGGAGTCCAAAACAGACACGCTTCCCCCGGCGCGAATCTCCTGCTGGTGCAGCGCTCCGGAACGCCGCTCGGGCCAGCCGCGGCTGCATTCCGGAGCCTCCTCCTCGAAGTCCGAGCCTGAACGTGCAAGGGGTCTGAATTCCTTCCCTTGACTGCCTTTCATTCGATCATCCTATTTCCCAAACCGCTCGAACCGGTACGCCAGTTCTGGGCCCCCTTTTCCCTCGTACGCCAGTTGGGCGATGAGCAGCGTGAACGGCTCGGTGTAACGGGCGATCCGCAAGGGCCCGGCGTCCACGGGATCGAAACCCACGTCGCGGATCAGCTCAGCCGCCACAGCTTTGGCGCTCTCGTCGTCGCCGCAGTATACCAGACTCGGTCGCCTGGCCTTGCGCTTGGCTGCGAACACGTCGAACAGCACTTCGCTCGGCACAGTGCCGAAGGCGGAGACGACGCGAGCCCTCGGAACCTTCTTGGCTAATGCCTCCGCGCCCGAGGAGGTGTGCGCGATCACGAGGTCGGTGTCGTCAACATTCATCGGGAGCGAGCAGCTGACGATGACCTTGCCCGACACATCGCCCGCTTGTTTCAACACGTCGTCGACTCGGGACCAGTGCACCGCCAGCAGGAGCGCGTCCGCTTCGCGCGCGGCTTCACCGGGCGTGCCGGCCTGCGCGTTCCCTTGCGCCTCGCGTGCGAGCTTCTTCAGCTTCTGGTCGCTGCGCGCGTAGCTGAATACCACCCCATGTCCGGCTCGCGCCCAGATCGTCCCGAGCTTGCCGCCCATCAGCCCCGAACCCAGAATCCCAATTCGTATGTTGCTCCTCCTCATAGACCCGTCCTTCGCTCCAGCTCTTCGGGGTACCGAGCCCCTTGCACCGTGATCTCCGATGCGGCCCGTTCAATCTCACGGAGATCGTCGGAGGTAAGTGCGACCGCAACTGCTCCGATGTTCTCTTCCAGCCGGTTCAGCTTCGTTGTTCCTGGGATTGGAACAATCCACGGCTTCTGCGCGAGAAGCCAGGCGAGGGCGATCTGCGCCGGTGTCGCCTTCTTCCGCTTTCCGATCTTTGCAAGCAAGTCAACCAAAGCCTGATTCGCTTTGCGATTCTTCGGCGTAAAGCGCGGAACGATGTTGCGGAAGTCGGACCTGTCGAACGTCGTGTTCTCGTCGATCTTTCCCGTGAGGAAGCCTTTACCAAGCGGGCTGAAGGGAACGAACCCGATCCCGAGCTCCTCGAGTGTCGGTAACACTTCCGCTTCGGGGCGTCGCCACCACAGCGAGTATTCGCTCTGGAGTGCCGTGACGGGCTGAACGGCGTGCGCGCGACGGATGGTCTGCGCGCCTGCTTCAGAGAGGCCGAAGTGCTTCACCTTACCTTCCTGAATCAGCTCCTTCACCGCGCCTGCCACGTCTTCGATGGGCACGTTCGTGTCAACGCGATGTTGATAGAATAGATCAATCGCGTCGACTTTCAGGCGTTTCAGCGAGGCCTCGGCGACTTCTTTGATGTGCTCCGGCCGACTATCCTGACCCAACTGCTTCCCGTCGGGATCAAACTTGAAGCCGAACTTGGTGGCGATCACCACTTGACCGCGGAACGGAGCAAGCGCTTCGCCCACGAGTTCTTCGTTGGTGAACGGGCCGTACGCCTCCGCGGTGTCGAAGAACGTGACGCCGCGCTCGGCGGTTTTACGGATGAGCGCAATCATCTCCGTCTTGTCTGCAGCGGGCCCGTAGCCATAGCTCATGCCCATGCAGCCGAGGCCGAGTGCCGAAACTTCCAGGTTGCTCTTTCCAAGTCTGCGCTTCTGCATGATTCCTCCTGAGGTCTACCTCGCGCTTCCTGCGGCCTCGAGCTCGTCGAAAGCGAGAGAGGTCGAGAGGTCGCGGTAGGCGTCGATCTGCGCCTGGAGATCGGCGACCTGCTGCTCGGCGAGGGCGATGGCATCGGACTTCAGCTGCTCCGCCGTGCGGTCGGCGTAGTCCTCGATGGACGGCTCGGCGTAGGTCACGGACGCCGGCTCCAGGAGCTCGGTGCGGAAGAACCCCGGGTTGACGATGGTGGTGGTGATGCCGAACGGCGCGACCTCCTGCTGCAGCGACGCCATCCAGCCCTCGAGGCCGAACTTCGCCGCGGCATATGCCGAACAGAACGCAAAGCCGACCAGCCCCGCGGTCGACGAGATCGAGATAATGTGCCCAGAGCGTTGCTGGCGCATGACGGGCAGGACGGCGCGGGTGACATTCATCGGGCCGATCAGGAGCGTCCCCAACTGCCGGTCGATCTGCTCCGGCTCGAGCTCCTCGAAGTAGCCGGCAAAGAAGTTGCCGGCATTGTTGACCAGCACGTCCATGCGGCCGAACCGGTCGACGGCGGCCCGCGCCGCCGCCTCGGCATCGGCGCGGTTGGTGACGTCCAGCTTGACGACCAGCAGGTCGTCGGACTTACCCACGGCCTTGGCCACGGCGTCCGTGTCCCGGCCGGTCGCCACGACCGCGTGGCCGGCGGCCAGGGCGGCCTTGGCGAAATCGACGCCCATGCCACGGCTGGCACCAGTAATAAACCAAACCTTCTTGTCAGTCTTGTCAGTCATGATACCCTCCCCCCGTCATCGGGTCTGGTATTGCTCGTCGCTGACCTGCTCCATCCAGTCCACCGCCTTGCCATCGAGCTTTTCCTGAATGGCGATGTGCGTCACGGCGGTGGTCGGCGTGGCACCGTGCCAATGCTTCTCCCCCGGCGAAATCCAGACGACGTCACCGGGCCGAATCTCTTCGATCGGCCCTCCCCAGCGCCGCGCGAGGCCGGAGCCGGCCGTCACGATCAGGGTCTGGCCGAGCGGGTGCGTGTGCCATGCGGTCCGAGCGCCGGGCTCGAACGTGACGCTGGCACCGGCCACGCGTCCCGGTTCGGGTGCCCGGAACAGCGGGTCTATGCGGACGGTGCCGGTGAACCATTCAGCGGGCCCTTTCTCTGAGGGTTGTGAGCCGCTTCTCCTGATGTCCAATTGGTCTCTCTCCACTTGTGCCTTGAAACCAATCGTAACGCGACGGTGTGCGCCTGAGTAGACGGAAAAATCGAGAAGGATTTTGTGAGTATTATTCACAAATGGTTCGCGACGAGCTGAGCGTCCTATCTGCGTTCCTGGCTGTGGCGGAGGAGCGGAGTTTTACGCGGGCGGCGCGCCACGCAGCCCAGGGTCGGGGGGCGTGATGCACCCCCGTTTCCAGTCGTAACCGGGCTAGCTAGGGCTCAATGTGACCTCCCTGACTGCCGATCGCTCCCGTGAAGCCAGCGCCGTAAACATGCTGCATAGCGCGCGGATGAGCGCTTCTCGCGGCTGCGACGAGCGTGGATGCCATTGCCTTCACATCATCGAACACCCGCGCTAGCGCGCGATCAGTAACCCACTGCGCGACTTCAGACTCAAGTCGCTGGGGAATGCGACGCGCATCGGTAAATACCACGGTCTTAGTACGGCGCTCGGTGCGCGAGTGCACAAGCGCGGAACGTTGCTTGTCGAGTGCCTTAAGGGTGCTGTAGGGCCTGCTGCCGCGGTGAACTGTTAGGCCGCATCGAGCAGCGATAAAGGAAAGCTTGCCAAGCGTTCCCTTAAAAGGTGCTTTGGAGAATAGACTCTTCTCGTTCTTCCAGTCTTCGGGGAACAGTCCCTCGCCCAGGTGATTCAGAAGGCCTTCAAGCGCCAAGTATGCGAACAGAGTCGCGGCCAGGCGGGCGTAGAGACCTCCGTCCGGTGTGTTGCCTAGGTTGCGAAGAACCTCCGCACCGGTCCAAAGTGTGTTGTGCCTGTAGAACTCAGCATGGAGATGTGCGCGTCGTGTCGTTGGTCGCATGTGGTGCCACCACCGTAATCCGCCTTGACCTTTGTACAATCGTACGCATTCACTTTCGCTTTGTACGTAAATCAAGCTCACGTTGCAAGGTAAGGGAGGGTCTGACCTATTCCATCGTGGCCTGTCGTCTGCCACGATTTAGGCGTACGGCTAACGTGGCGATCTAGCGGCGTTGTTATCTTCAATGCATGCAGTTCACGCGAGACAATCACTTCGTCTCTCAGGGATACCTGAAACAGTGGAGCGATGATGGCTCGACTGTGTGGGCCTACCGCATCCTCGTTTCGCATGAGTCTGTCCCAGATTGGACTCGTCCTGCCATCCGGGGCGTTGCGTGGCACGAAGATCTGTACACCACGGTCGCCTGTGGCACCGAAAGCGACGAATTTGAGCACTGGATCGAAGCCGAGTACGAAACGCCGGCTCAGGAATCGATCGCGAAGGTCGTCCGTGACGAATCACTCGCCACCAAGGACTGGGAACGACTCGCTCTATTGCTGGCGGCTCAGGATGTCCGCACGCCGACCAACTTCGTGGAATCGATGCAGCGTTGGGAACGTGAGATGCCAGAGCTCCTCGACGAAACGCTAAAGGGGAGCGTGCATGAGTTGGAAGAAGCACATCGAGAGAAACGTCCCGTTGCAACTAGAGAGACGGCCACAGAGTTCCTTAGAGATCTTTTTGCAATCACCATAACGCGGCCTTCCGATCCAGATGCACTTGGCTCAATCAAAGCTGAGATAGTCCTCGGGCGCCGCCTCTGGATTGAAAGCCAGCGTCATCTGCTGACAAACACAGCGAAGGTGTTGCTCAACCACAAGTGGAGCATTGCAGAGCCTGCGGCCGGGTCGACGTGGTTCACGAGTGACCATCCCGTTGTTCGGCTCAATTACTATGAGGACGGTACCCACGACCTTAAGGGCGGTTGGAGGAATCCTGGGTCGGAGCTTTTCATGCCGCTCTCGCGTCGCCATCTTCTGTTCGCGCACATCGGTCAAGACGCGCCCGACCGGTTCACGTTCTCGCCCGAACAGACATTGAAAATTCAGCGATTCCTCGCAGAGCGAGCGCATCGATGGATCTTTGCGCGCGAGCCAATCACGAGGGTGACTTGGCTGCGACCGCGACACGTGAGCGCGGCAGCCTTCAAAGCCGAAGAAGAGCAGTGGAGAAAGTGGCACGGCGAGCAAAGTGCAGCGGAGACGCCGAGCTCGGGAAGTTGAATACCTGACTCCCGTGACTGTCTTGGCGGCGACTGTGACCTGCCCGCACTGCGGCCACAAGAAGACGGAGATCATGCCCACGAACGCCTGCGTGCACTTCTACGAGTGCTCGGCATGCCGCACGGTTCTTCGACCGAAGCCCGGGGACTGCTGCATCTTCTGCTCCTATGGTTCAAGCCGATGCCCGCCCCGGCAGGCTGAGGGGGCATGACTACGCCGACGCCGTCGTAGTATATTGCCGAGCGCGCATGAAACTCTCGTTCGTCAGACTCGTCGCCACGCTGCTGCTGAGCGGCCAGACGTTGCCGGTCGGCCTGCCGCTGTTGTGTGGCCAAGTCCAACGAGGAACGCCGGCGAGCTGCGACCAACAGATGGCCTCCCACCCGTCTGGGCCGCCGGTCGTCGCTGCGACGACCCACGCCATGCCGTGCGCCAATTCAGCGTTCTGCGCGACCACGACCACCGCGGTGGTCGCGCTTGGCGGAGCAGTTTCCGTCTCCGCACGAGAGTCCCGCATTGTCGGTTTCGGGGTCACGACACTCGCCCCGGCCGACCCACAACCGCCGCTCCCCCCGCCGCCCCAAGCCTAGCCTCTCCCAAGCGTAGTGTGCCCTGACGCGCCGCCCACAACGGCGCGGGCTCCGGCGCGTCCCGCCGGAAACTGATTGGTGAGGAGAGGTATGCAACTCCGACAACTGATTCTGACCGCGAGCGCGTTCGTGATAGCGAGCGCCGGTCCCGCGCCCGCGCAGGACTCAGTGCCCGTCGCCGGCGACTCGGGTTTGCAGTCGCTGGTCGCTGAAGCGCTCGCGCGCAATCCCACCGTCGCGCAGCGGCAAGCGGCCGTCCGAGCCGCCACGCTCCGCATCCGACCGGCCGGTTCGCTGCCGGATCCGATGCTGACGGTCGGCGTGATGGACCTGGTGCTGCCGCATTTCGAATTCAACCAAAGTGACTTCACCGAGGCGGATGTGGAGCTGAGCCAGGAGATTCCCTGGCCGGGAACACTGGGCGCGCGCTCGGGGGTGATGCGCGCGGCCGCCGCCGGCGCGAGGGCGGAAGAAGGCACCGTCCGCCGGGACCTTACGACCACGATGGCGGTCGCCTACTACCGCCTCGGCTACGCGGTGACCGCGCTGGAGACGCTGCGCCGCCAGCGGGAGCTTCTCGACGCCGCCGTCCAGCTCAGCACGACGCGCTATGCCACGGGCGCCGCGCCGCAAAGCGACCCCCTCCAGGCAAAGTTGGCCCGCGATCGCCTGCGGTCCGAGGAGTTCGCGTTGGAGAGCGAGCGAGTCGCCGCGCTCGCCGCGGTGAATGCGCTGCGGAACCGCGCACCAGGAGACTCGGTCCCGGTCACCGCGATAGACCCGGCTGCGCTACGTGCCGGGGCAGCGCCGCAGCCTCCCGCCGACTCGCTCGTGGCCCTGGCCCTCGCAACCCATCCCCGGCTCGCCGCGCGCCGGGCGGCAGTCGACGCGGCCACGCGCACGATTCAGGTCGAGCGTCTGGGCGCCCGGCCCGACTTCACCCTGACGCTGCGCTACGGTTACCGACCGCGGGCGTTCAACTTCAACTTTCCGGACTTCTTCTCCGCCTTCGTAGGCCTGCGCCTTCCGGTGTGGGCGTGGCGCAAACAGAACCGCCTTGCCGACGCCGCCCGCGCGGATTCGACCGGAGCCGCGGCAGGACTGCGCGACGCAGAGCTCCAGCTCAGTCGCGAGGTCGCTGAAGCCGCTGCCCGAGTCCAAGCGTCACAACAGCGCCTGGCGCTCCTCGTGGATGGCGTCCTGCCCAATGCGCGGGGAACGGTCGAATCCGTGCTGCGGAGCTATCAGGTCGGTCGTGCCGAATTCCTGACCCTGTTGTCGGTCGAAGACGCGCGATACCGGGCCGAGCTGGAAGCGGTCGCGGTAGCGGCGGACTACCAGGCTCAACTTGTCATGCTGCGGCAGCTGACCGCAGGGGAGACGCAGCCGTGAAACAGACCATAACCGGGCTGCTCGCCGCGGCCATGATGCTGACGGGATGCAAGAAGGCTCCCGCTCCGGACATGCAGGGGATGGCTGGCATGCCTGGAATGCCAGCTGCCGGCGCCGACACGTCGGGGGTCCCGCTGGATCGGGCCCAAGCGGCGAGGCTCGGCATCACGTTTGCTCGGGCCGCCGAGCGCCCGGTACGATCCTCGGTGCGGGCAGTCGGGATACTGAAGTACGCCGAACCCAACCTCGTGTACGTCAACGCTCGGGTCGGTGGTTGGGTGGAGCGCCTGTACGCGGATTACGTCGGTAAGCGTGTCGAGCAGGGCGACCCGCTGCTGGCGCTCTACTCTCCCGATCTGGTGAGTGCTCAGGAGGAATACCTCCTGGCGCGGCGGCTGAAAGACGACACGCTCGCCGCAAGCGCCCGGCGCCGTCTCGCCCTGTGGGACGTCCCGTCCGATCAAATCGACAGCCTCGAGACGAGAGGAAGTGTGACGCGCACGCTGTTGCTGCGTGCCCCGCGGAGCGGCGCAGTCACGGAGAAGATGGTCATCGAAGGTCAGGCGGTAAAAGCGGGGGACAACCTGTTCCAGATCGCCGACGCCCGAGTGCTCTGGGTGGACGTCGCGATCTTCGAGCAGGACGCGGCAGCGGTCCGCGTCGGCACCCCGGCCACGATCATCGTGGACGCGCTCCCCGCACGGACGTTTCGCGGAAGGGTGACGTTCATCTACCCGCAGCTCGACGAGAAGACCCGCACGCTGACGGCCCGCGTGGCGGTGGAGAACGTCGACGGGGCCTTGCGCCCCGGAATGTACGCGACGGCGGCGCTTGCGACGGCGGGCCGGGGGAGGGGGGGCGTGAGCGTGCCGCTCGAGGCGGTGCTGCCCACCGGGACGAAAGACCTCGTCTTCGTGAACCGCGGCGACGGCCGGTTCGTGCCCCGAGAGGTCCGTGTAGGGCTCCGGGGGGACTCACTCGTCGAGATAGTCGAAGGATTGCGGCCGGGCGAAGAAGTCGTGGCCTCCGCCACGTTCCTGCTCGATTCGGAGTCGAACCTCGCCGCGGCGATTCAAGGACTCATGCTGCAAATGGGAATGGGGCTCAACATGGGTGGAATGAAATCGCCCGCCCCCGACCGGGAGCGGCGGCCATGATCGAGAAACTCATCGCATGGTCGATTCACCGGCGCGAACTCGTGGCGCTCGGCGCGATCTTCGTGCTCGTGGCCGGCGTATTCTTGCTCCGCACGATGCCGGTGGATGCGATCCCGGATCTCTCGGATACGCAGGTGATCGTCTACACCGACTACCCGGGCCAGGCGCCACAAGTCGTTGAGGACCAGGTCACCTATCCGTTGCTGACCACGTTCCTCGCGGTCCCGAAGGTGAAAGTCGTGCGCGGGCAATCGATGTTCAGCTCGTCCTTCGTTTACGTGATCTTCCAGGACAGGACCGATCTCTATTGGGCGCGCTCACGCGTGCTCGAGTACCTGAACGCGATTCAGAGCCGGCTCCCCTCCGGTGCCAAGACCCGACTGGGGCCCGACGCCACCGGCGTGGGCTGGGTTTATCAGTACGCCCTCGAGGGTCCCGGCTACGCGCCCGACCGGCTCCGCTCGATCCAGGACTTCCAGGTGCGCTACGCCCTCCAGTCCGTGCCGGGTGTGGCAGAGGTCGCGAGTCTGGGCGGGTACGTGCGCCAGTACCAAGTCCTGCTCGACCCGGCCCGGCTCCTCGCCTACGGCGTAACGGCGCGCGAGGTCATCGCCGCGGTGCGCGGTGCCAACCAGGACGTCGGGGCCCGCACGGTGGAGGTCGCGGGCTCGGACTACGCGATCCGCGGGCTCGGCTACTTCCGTGGGGTCGGGGACATCGGGAAGGTCGCGGTCGGCGTCGGGAAGGATGGGCGCCCGGTGCGGGTCGGTGATGTGGCCCGGGTGACGATCGGGCCCGACTTACGGCTCGGGATCGCCGAGCGTGATGGCAATCGTCTGCGCGGTGTTCCTGCTGCACGCGCGCAGCGCCCTCGTGGCGATCGCCACGCTGCCGCTCGGCATTCTGGTGTCGCTCGCGGTCATCCGCTGGCTCGGCATCAACGGCAATATCATGAGTCTCGGCGGGATCGCCATCGCGATCGGCGCCATGATCGACGCCGCGATCGTGATGCTCGAGAATCTCCACAAGCACATCGAGCACGAGCCGGACCGACCGCATTGGGAGCGCGTGTTCGCTGCCGCGCGAGAGGTCGGCCCGGCACTATTCATGTCCCTCCTGATCATCACGCTGTCGTTCCTCCCGGTGTTCACTCTCGAAGACCAGGAAGGGCGACTGTTCCGGCCGCTCGCGCTCACCAAGACCTTCGCCATGGCGGCGGCCGCGCTGCTCTCGGTGACGCTCGTGCCCGCGCTCATGGGCTGGTTCGTGAAGGGAAAGATCCGCGCGGAGGCGGAGAACCCGCTCAATCGGTGGGCGATCAGGGTGTACCGCCCGGTGCTCCGCTGGGCGATCGACGCGCGCTGGCTGGTGCTAGGCGGCGCGGCGGGCGTCCTGCTCCTGACGCTCCTTCCGTTAGCGGGTCTCGGCAGCGAGTTCATGCCGCCGTTGAACGAGGGATCGCTGATGTACATGCCCAACACGCTGCCCGCCCTCTCGGTCACCACACAGCGACGGTTGCTGCACGTGGAGGACTCCATCCTGATGACCTTCCCCGAGGTTGAGAGCGTGTGGGGCAAGGCGGGGCGGGCGAACACGGCCACCGACTGGGCGCCGATGTCGATGGTCGAGACCGTCGTGAACCTGAAGCCCGAGTCCGAGTGGCGACGGGGGATGACCCAGGATCGCCTGATCGCGGAGATGGATCAACGGCTGCGCCTCACGGGCGCCGTCAACACGTGGACCATGCCGATCAAGAACCGCACCGATATGCTCTCGACCGGCGTGCGGACGACCCTCGCGGTCAAGATCTTCGGCCCGGACCTCCAGACCATCCAGCGCATCGGCCAGGATATCGAGCGCGCGCTCGCGCCCCTCCCGGGCACGGCGAGCGTCTACGCCGAGCGGTCGTTCGGGGGGCGTTACCTGGACATCCGGCCAGATGCGGATGCCCTCGCCCGCTACGGGCTCACGACAGGCGACGCGCAAGAGGTGATCAGCCTGGCGCTCGGTGGGGAGGAGATCACGACAACGGTGGAGGGCCGGGAGCGCTATCCCGTGCAGGTGCGTTACGCCCGTGACTTCCGGGATGACCCCACCACGATCAGCCGGCTCTTGGTTGGGAGCGGTGAGGGCCCGCAAGTGCCGCTCGGGCAGGTGGCCGACATTCAGTTCAGCCCCGGGCCACCGATGATCCGGAGCGAGGGCGGCTATCTGTACGATCAGGTGTCGATCGACGTGCGGGGGCGAGACGTGGGGAGTTATGTGCGTGACGCTCAGTCCGTCGTGGCGCGCGAGGTGAAGCTCCCCACCGGCTACTGGCTGCGCTGGAGCGGTCAGTATGAGGCGATTCAGCGGGTGAAGGCGCGGCTCCAAGTCGTCGTCCCGCTCACGCTCGGGATCATCGCGCTGCTGCTGTATCTCACCTTCGGGACCGTAGCCGAGACAGCGATCGTGATGCTGTCGCTGCCGTTCGCCCTGGTCGGCGGGGTGTGGATCATGTGGCTGCTCGACTACAACCTGTCGATCGCGGTCGCGGTGGGATTCATCGCGCTTGCTGGGGTGGCAGCGGAGACCGGCGTCGTGATGCTCATCTACCTCGATCACGCGTGGAAGGCGCGGGAGGCGGGAGGCGGGATGCGGGAGGAGTCGCTCATAGCGGCGATCGAAGACGGCGCTGTGAACCGCGTTCGGCCCAAGCTCATGACGGTGCTCGCCATCATGCTCGGGCTCGTGCCGGCCCTCTGGAGTCACGGCGCGGGGGCGAGCGTCATGAAGCGGATCGCCGCGCCGATGGTTGGCGGGATGGTGACGTCCACAATCCTGACGTTGATCGTCATCCCAGTCATCTACTACCTGTGGCGCCGCCGAGGATTGAACGGTTAATGAATCGCGTCGCTTTGCTTCGCCGAGGGGTCGCGCTCGAGGGCGTGACGGTCGGCTACAACGCGCTCGAGGGCGTAATAGCGATCGCCGCCGGTCTCGCCGCCGGCTCTGTGGCGCTCACGGGATTCGGGATCGACTCCGTCATCGAGGTGACGAGCGGCGTGGTGCTCTGGTGGCGGCTGCGGGCAGAGCTCGGGTCACGCGAACTGGGCCCCGCGGTTGAGGCGCGCGCAGCGCGCTGGGCAGGCGTCCTGCTCCTCGCCCTCGCGGTCTACATCATGGCCGAGTCGGGGCGTCGGCTCCTGACCGGCGATCGGCCTAGAGAGAGCGTCGTGGGGATCGTGCTCACGGCGCTCTCGTTGATCGTAATGCCCCTCCTCGCCCGAGCGAAGCTCGGCGTCGCAGCCAGCCTCGGGAGCCGGGCGCTGCGTGCGGACGCGCACGAGACCATAGTGTGCGCCTGGCTCTCGGGGACGACTCTGCTCGGTCTTGGTCTGAACGCCGTGTTCGGCTGGTGGTGGGCCGATCCGGTAGCCGCCCTGGCGATGCTGCCGCTGATCGTGCGCGAAGGGATCGAGGCGTGGAGGCCAGAGGGTGCCAATGGCCGTGGAGTACCGCGCGGAGCAGCACGTCGCTAAGTTAGGGACCGCGCCACCGTAGCTCAGTGGTAGAGCTCTCGATTCGTAATCGAGCGGTCGTCGGTTCAAATCCGACCGGTGGCTCTCCTACCCCGCCCCACCCAGCCCCGGGCGGAATGACGGAACGACGGAAAGGTTGCCCCTTCACGGGGGTGGTTGACAAGGGACGGGAGCGGGGATAGGCTCACCCCATGCCGCGCACGACCTATTACCGGTTCTTTTGGTTCGGCCCCGAGGGGGGGTCGGTGGGCTCGTGAGCTCGAGCGATGTAGCGACGAAGTAGCGAGAGAGCGACGCGTGCTTACACGGCCCCGGTCCCCGGGGCCGTTTCATTTTCCGGCCCCGGGAGCGCCTATGATCATCGTTCTACGACCCAGTGCGTCCGAGCACGATCTCGAGCAGATCGTGGCGCAGGTGCAGGCGCTGGGCCTCACGCCCCACGTATCGCGCGGAGTGACGCGCACCGTCGTCGGCTGCATCGGCGACGAGGATCGGCTGCGCGAGGTGCCGCTGCTCGCGTTTCCGGCGGTCGAGACGATCCTCCCCGTCGAGAAGCCGTACAAGCTCGCGGCCCGCGAGTTCGCGGCGCGGGATACGGAAGTGGTCTTAGGCGGGGCGGCGATCGGCGACGGGGCGGTGTACACGATCGCGGGTCCGTGCTCGGTGGAAGGGGGCGAGATGCTGCTCGAGACGGCCCTGGCGGTCAAAGAGGCTGGCGCGGTGGCGCTGCGCGGCGGGGCGTTCAAGCCCCGGACATCGCCCTACTCGTTCCGCGGACTCGGCGCCCAGGCGCTGGACCTGCTCGCGGCCGCGCGCGCCGAGACGGGTCTGCCGGTCGTGACCGAGGTACTCGACACGCGCCACGTGGCGCTCGTGGCCGAGAAGGCGGACTGCCTCCAGGTGGGCGCCCGCAACATGCAGAACTTCGCGCTGCTCACCGAGGTGGGCGAGAGCGGCAAGCCGGTGCTCTTGAAGCGGGGTATGGCGGCGACGCTCGAAGACCTGCTGCTCGCCGCGGAATACGTGCTCGCGCGGGGCAACCGGCAGGTGATGCTGTGCGAGCGGGGCATCCGGACCTTCGAGCGCGCGCTGCGCTATACGCTCGACATCGGGGCGGTCCCGTACCTGAAGCGGGAGACCCATTTGCCGGTGCTCGTCGATCCCAGCCATGCGGCGGGGCGCCGCGACCTGGTCCCGGCGCTCGCCCTGGCGGCCGTGGCCGCGGGCGCCGACGGGCTGCTCATCGAGGTCCATCCCGACCCGGACCGGGCGCGGTCGGACGGGGACCAGTCGCTCACCCTGGAAACCTTCGCCGAGCTGATGGAGCAGGTGCGCGAGGTGGCCGCCGCCGTGGGCCGACGGGCCGCGGGGGCGGCGGAGCTGCCTACGCGGTGAGGGTCAGCTTGTGGCCCTTGGCCTTGAGCGAGGCGGCGAGGCCGGTCTTCTCCACGGACTTCATGTAGGCCTCGTCGGGGCTGACCTGCTGCTTCTCGACCAGGTCGACCAGCGCGTCGTTCAGCGTGATCATGCCGAGCTGCTTCGACGTCTGGATGATCGAGGGAATCTGGAACGTCTTCCCCTCGCGGATCAGGTTGGAGATCGCGGGGGTGGTCAGCAGGATCTCGCGTGCCGCGACCCGTCCGCCGCCGAGCTTCTTGCACAACGTTTGCGAGATCACACCCTTCAGAGATTCAGACAGCATCACCCGGATCTGCGACTGCCGGTCCGCGGGGAACTGGTCGATGATTCGGTCGACGGTGGACGCGGCCGTCGTGGTGTGCAGGGTGCCGAATACGAGGTGCCCCGTCTCGGCGGTCTCGATCGCGATGGCGATGGTCTCGAGGTCGCGCATCTCGCCCACCAGCACGATGTCCGGGTCTTCGCGCAGCGCCGCACGGAGCGCCGACTTGAAGCTCCCGGTGTGGACCCCGACCTGCCGCTGGGTGATCACGCACTTCTTGTTCTCGTGCACGAACTCGATCGGATCCTCGATCGTGATGATGTGATCGGTGCGGGTGCGGTTGACGAGGTCGACCAGCGCGCACAGCGTGGTGGATTTGCCCGAGCCCGTGGGCCCGGTCACGAGCACCAGACCCTTGGTCAGGTAGCACAGCTGCTGCACCTCCTTCGAGACGCCGAGCTGCTCCACCGTCACGACCTGGGCGGGGATCACGCGGAACACCGCGAGCGCGCCCTTGCGGTCACGCGCGGCGTTCACGCGGAACCGCGCCAGCCCCGTGATCTCATAGGCGAAGTCCGAGTCTCCCGTTTCCTTCCATTCGCCGCGGTTGCGCTCGGGCATCACCGCCAGCAGCATCAGCTCCAGCTGCTCGGCGTTGAGCGGCGGCGCGGACTGGCGCCGCATCTCGCCGTGGGTGCGGAACACGGGCGGCTCGCCCACGCGCAGGTGCAGGTCGGACGAGCTCGACTGCACCAGCTCTTTGAGCAGCGCGCCGAGCGCGCGCTCGGCCGCCTGGTACTGGCGAGCGGCGAAGTCCGCGGGCAGGCCCGCGGGCGCCGCGGCCGTTGGTGCAGGAGGCTCGACCATCGGTGAGGCGGCGATCACCGACGGGCGGGGCGGCTTCGGTGGGGAGGTGGGGGAGGGGGCGAGGACGGGGGTGACAGCCGTCCCCCCGGCCCCCCCCGCGCCGGCTGCGCGCTGGGCTGCCGGAGCCGGGACCCCGGACGCTCCCGCGGCCGCGACCGGCGCCGCGTCGGAGTTCCCCATCGGCGAGACCACGGCCGTCAAGCGGCCCCCCTCCGGCACGATCCGCACCCGCACCATACCCCGGTCCGCCACGTACTCGAACTCCGTCTCCGCCATCTTGTCGATGTGGTCCGCGGACTCTGAGGGGGCCACCTCCACGAGCAGCGCGTAAATGTGCTGGTCCGTCAGCGGCTGCCGGCTCACCTTTCGCGGCTTCCCATCCTTGACCATCGTGACCGGCTCGTCGGGGAGCAGGTAGAGCCGGTCGCCCCGCTCCCGGAGCAGCACATCCACGAACGGATCGATCCGGGCGGGCATGCGTCAGTCCAGGGGGCGCGCGTACAACACGTGCGCGCGGTTGACGTAATGGGTGGTGGCGTGCGTCCACACGGCGAAGAACGCGTCGTGCGAGGCGTTGAGGTAGTCGAGCAGCCGGGCGTGGTGGAGCGGCAGCTCGACGCTCGCCCAGCCGCCCAGGGTGGAGCCGCCGGCGAGCACGACCTCGACCCCCACCAAGCGGGCCGCCGAGAGCCGGGCGGGGTCCGTGATCGGCGCCTGCCGGTCCACCGACGCCCAGATCGTGTGCAGCTTCGACACCAGCAGGACATCTCCTCCGTCCGCCGGCCGGAAGGCGAAGAACCCCTCGGCCCGGTTCAGCATTTCCAGCACCGTTTCCGCGCCGTCGTGATGCGGCACCCGCTCCATGACATACACCTCCCCGGGGCGGGACACGCCCTGGGTGAGCAACACGTGTGCGGGGACAGGGCAGCGGGGCAGGGAGAACTCGGACACGACGCAATACTAAAGACGTCACGCGTCTACGTCTAGCGACAAGCCTTGCGCCAAGAACGTCGCGCAACGACCGTCCCTCGCACGACGCCTTTGGTGTTACGACCTTCGTGCTACGCCGTTCGCGAGACGCCCTGACTACTCAGTGGGGCTGGCATTGCACCACGGCCGGCGGGATGCGGCCACAGCCGATTTGTTCGTCCATCCCGCTCGCGATCGGGCCACAGGCAGTGGCCTGCGCGCCTTCACGGGCGGCCTGTTCGGTGGGGCCGACGGCGCGCGCGCAGTTGGTGCGGCCGTGGAACGTCACGCAGACACGGCACTGGACTTTGGCCCGCGCCGTCGTCATGACGAAGAACAGCGCGGCGACCGCGAGCACGACGGCCAGCGTGTAGAGGGTGGACCGCTTCACCGAGTCAGCTGGAACTGCTGTCTCTCGGTCGACCCCTCCATCGCCGTCACCGACGACCGGCCGCGCGTGGCGATCTGCGTGACCTCGTCGAAATACCCGACCCCCACGAACTCCTGGTGCCGCACCGCGGCGTACCCGTCCCGCTCGGAGGCGAACTCCCGGCCCTGCAGCTCCGCGTAGGCCGCCATCCCTCGTTCCTTGTAGTCCCGCGCCAACGTGAACATGCTGTGATTGAGCGCGTGGAAGGCGGAGAGGGTGACGAACTGGAACTTGTAGCCGAGTGCGCCCAGCTCCTTCTGGAACGACGCGATCTGCTTCTCGCTCAGGTGCTTGCGCCAGTTGAACGACGGCGAGCAGTTGTAGGCGAGCAGCTTGCGCGGGAACTTCGCGTGGACCGCCTCCGCGAACCGCGTCGCTTCCTGGAGATCGGGCTTCGACGTCTCGAACCACAGGAGGTCCGCGTAGGGGGCGTACGCGAGCGAGCGGGCGATGGCCGCCTCGACGCCGTCACGGACCCGGAAGAAGCCTTCGGTCGTCCGCTCTCCCAGCACGAAGCGCCGGTCGTACTCGTCGCAGTCGCTTGTGAGCAGCGTCGCGCTGTTCGCGTCGGTGCGTGCGATGAGGATGGTGTCCACGCCGCACACGTCGGCCGCCAGCCGCGCGGCGATCAGCTTCGTGACGAACTCGCTCGTGGGAACGAGCACCTTGCCTCCCAGGTGCCCGCACTTCTTGACCGACGCGAGCTGGTCCTCGAAGTGCACGCCCGCGGCTCCCCCGTCGATCATGTTCTTCATGATCTCGAAGGCGTGGAGCGGGCCGCCGAACCCGGCCTCCGCGTCGGCCACCAGCGGCGCGAACCAGGAGATCGAGTCGTCGCCCTTCAGGTGGGCGATCTCGTCGGCGCGCTTGAGGGCGTTGTTGATGCGGCGCAGCAGCGCCGGGACCGAGTCGGAGGGATACAGGCTCTGGTCCGGATACATCTCGAGCGCGTTGTTCGCGTCGGCGGCCACCTGCCAACCGCTCACGTAGATGGCCTTGAGCCCCGCCTGCACTTCCTGGATCGCCTGGTTGCCCGTGATCGCCGACAGGACCGCGACGTAGTCGTCCTGCTGCAGCAGCTGCCACAGCCGGGTGGCTCCGTGCCGCGCCAGTGAGTACTCGATGTCGATCGAGCCCCGCAGTCGGAACACGTCGCCCGCGCTGTACGGTCGGGTGACGCCGTCCCAACGACCGTCCGTCGTCCACGCGCGCTCGAGCGACGCGATGAACTCCTGCTTGTCCATGCTTCCCCGCCGGTGAATTAGTCGAGATACTCGTACGCGACCGTGGTCAAGAACTCTGCAAACTCCGGGCCGGTCGCGAGCTCGGCCAGGATTCGCCCCGCAAGCGAAAACTGAGGTCCGCCAACGCCATCCGCACCTACCCGTTCAGGTAGGGTCTCCACCAATTCGGCCAGGAGTTGTTGGACCAGTGCCGCAGTCACCGGTCGTCCGTCCTGCAAGCGCACACCGTGCCGCAACCACTGCCACACCTGGGCGCGGGAGATCTCGGCGGTGGCGGCGTCCTCCATGAGATCGTAGATCGGCACCGCCCCGCTCCCGCCGAGCCAGGCGGCGAGATAGCGCAGTGCGACGTCGAGGTTGGTGCGCAGCCCAGCGGCCGTGACGTCCCCCGGCGGCGTGGCGAGCAGGTCGCGCGCCGTCACCAGCACGTCCTCGCGCTGCAGCGCGATCTGGTGCGGGCCCTTCATGTGGGCGTCGAACACCTCGCGCGCGACCGGCACGAGTGCGGGATGCGCCACCCAGGTGCCGTCGTGCCCCTGGCGCACCTCGCGCAGCTTGTCCTGGCGGACTTTCTCGAGCGCCTGCGCGTTCAGCGCCGGGTCGCGCTTGATCGGGATCTGCGCCGCCATGCCGCCCATCGCGTGAATGCCGCGGCGATGACAGGTCCGGATCGCGAGGTCCACGTACGCCCGCAGGAATGGCTGCTCCATCGTCACGCGGGCGCGATCGGGGAGCACGCACTCGGGCCGGTTCTTGAATTTCTTGATGTAGCTGAAGATGTAGTCCCAGCGCCCGCAGTTGAGGCCGGCGGCGTGGTCGCGCAGCTCCCACAGGATTTCGTCCATCTCGAACGCCGCCAGAATCGTCTCGATCAGCACGGTCGCGCGGATCGTGCCGCGGGGCAGGCCGAGCGCGTCCTGAGCGAAGCTGAACACGTCGTTCCAGAGACGCGCCTCGAGGTGACTCTCCATCTTGGGCAGGTAGTAGTAGGGCCCCGTGCCCTTGGCGATGAGCGCTGCGGCGTTGTGGTAGAAGGCCAGGCCGAAGTCGAACAGGGACGCCGAGATCGGCGCGCCGGCCACCAGCAGATGTTTCTCGACGAGGTGCCATCCCCGCGGCCGCACGATCAGCGTCGCGGTGCGCGGCTCGAGCCGGTAAGGCTTGCCCTCAGGGCTGGTGTAGGAGATGGTTCCGGCGATCGCCTCGCGCAGGTTCTGCTGGCCGCGTAGGTTGTTCTCCCACGTGGGCGCGTTCGCGTCCTCGAAGTCCGCCATGAACACGTTGGCGCCGGAGTTGAGCGCGTTGATCATCATCTTGCGCTCCACCGGGCCGGTGATCTCCACGCGCCGGTCGAGCAGGTCGGGGCGGATCGGCGCGACCGTCCACGCGCGCTCGCGCAGGTCGCGCGTCTCGGGGAGGAAGTCGGGGAGCCGGCCCGCGTCGATCTCCCCCTGGCGGGCGCGGCGGCGCTCGAGCAGGTCGCGGCGCACGGCCTCGAAGCGGCGCGCCAGCGCGGCGACAAAGTCCAGGGCGGCGGGGCCGAGGATCTCGGCGCAGCCGCTCGGCGGAGGCTTGCGGACCTCGATACCGGAGACGTCCACGGCCATAGCCTAAGAGTAACCAGAGGCCGTACTTTAGACGACGGTCATGCCCGGGTCCCTGGTCGTCGCCGCCCTGTGCTTGCTGGTCCTCGGGGCCGCCTTGCTGGGCGGCGCCTTCCGGACGGTGCGGGGCGGGCGCTGGTTGGCGGGGGGGCTGCGCGGCCTCGTAGGGACGCTGTGCCTCGTGCTGGCCGCGCTCGCGGCGACGATCACGGTCGGCCTGCAGGGATACCGGGCGCTCACCTACGAGGAAGTGGCGGCCACCGTGAAGACGGAGCCGGTGGGCCTCCAGCGCTTCCGCGCGACCATCACGCTGCCGGACCGCCGGCTCGCGATGTACGAGCTGGCGGGCGACGCCTTTTACGTGGACGCCCACATCCTCAAGTGGCACCCGTGGGCCAGCCTGGTCGGGCTGCACACGGCCTACGAGCTCGACCGCGTGGCCGGGCGCTACAACGCGGTCGCGGACGAGCGCACCAGACCGCACACCGTGTTCGCGCTGGCGCCCTCGCACGCCGTGGACCTCTTCTTCCTGGCGCGGCGCAAGCTGCTCGGCCCGCTCGTGGACGCGGAGTACGGCTCGGCGGCGTTCATCGCCGCCGCGCGCCCCGCGACGTACGAGGTCCGCGTGTCGGCGACCGGGTTGCTGATGCGGCCCGTGCTGTAGAGCCCCCGCAGCTGAGTAGCAGGAGGAGCGACCATGCCGGAAGGGCTGTCGCGTCGTGCCTTCGCCGAACGGCTCGCGCTCGCCGCCGCCGCGCCCTTCGTGTTGCTGGACGTGCGGCTCCCGATGGCGGCGGGCGCCGCGCCGCCGCTGCCGCAACAGGCCGAGCCGTCGCCGCTCGCCCAGGCGCTCGCGGAATCGATCCGTCTCCGCTACGGCGACCGGCTCTCCGCCGACGACGTGAAGACCATCACCCAAAGCATCGAGTCCCGCCTGCAAGGCGTGGAGCGCCTGTACCGCGTCGCGCTCACCAACGCCGACGAGCCGGACTTCGTGTTCTCGGTCTATCGCGGACCGGCCTCGTGAGCGACGATCTCGCCTTCGCGTCGCTGCCGGAGCTGGGGCGCCTGCTCCGGACGCGACACCTCTCCGCGACCGAGCTGGCGGAGTACTTCCTGGAGCGATTGGAGCGGTTCGGCCCCCGCTACAACTGCGTCGTGACGGTCACGCCCGAGCGCGCGCTCGCGGAAGCCGCGCGCGCCGACCGCGAACTCCGCGCCGGCACGATTCGCGGGCCGCTCCACGGCATTCCGTACGGGGTGAAAGACCTGCTCGCCGCGAAAGGCTACCCCACCACCTGGGGCGCCGAGCCGTACCGCTACCAGACCCTGGACGACGACGCGACGGTGGTCGCGCGGTTGGGGGCGGCGGGCGCGGTGCTCGTGGCAAAGCTCGCGATGGTCGAGCTCGCGGGCGGCATGGGCTACAACCAGCCGGCGGCGTCGTTCACGGGGCCGGGGAAGACGCCGTGGAATCCCGACTATTGGAGCGGCGGCTCGTCCTCCGGGCCGGGCGCGGGCGTGGCGGCGGGGCTCGTGCCGTTCGCGATCGGCTCGGAGACCTCGGGCTCGATCCTCACGCCGGCCGCCTACTGCGGCATCACGGGTCTGCGGCCGACGTACGGCCTCGTGAGCCGCCACGGCGCGATGGCGCTGTCGTGGACGATGGACAAGCTGGGGCCGATGGCTCGCAGCGCCGAGGACGCCGCGCTGGTGCTTGCGGCGATCGCGGGGAAGGACCCGAAGGATCCGTCGTCGGCGTCCCGCGGCTTTCGCGCTCCCCCCCCTCCAGGCGAGGCGAGACGCCGCCGGTTTCGCATCGGCGTGCCGAAGGGCGCGATCGACGCGGTGCAGGGGGAGGTGGCGGAGAATTTCACGACGTCGCTCGAGGTGCTTCGCCCCGTGGCCGAGATCGTCGCGGACGTGGAATTGCCGGACTTGCCGTTCGGCGTGGTGGCGGGGACGATCATCGCGGCCGAGGGAGCGAGCGCGTTCGACGATCTGTTCGAGCAGAATCGCCTCAAGGACCTGACCGCGCCGGAGGACCGCGTCGGCGGCTACGGGGCGCTGGCCATCTCGGCGGGTGACTACCTGCGGGCGATGCGGGTGCGGCGGGTGATGGGCAAGGCGTACGACGACCTGCTGCGGCCGTTCGACGCGCTCGCGACGCCGACGCGCACCACGGTTGCCAGCCCACTCGACAAGACGTTCCGCGACGCCTATCCCGACGTGCGGGGGGGCGTGTCGCTGATCGGGTCGAGCAACGTCGTCGGCGTGCCCGGCATCTCGGTGCCGAACGGCTTCGGTCTCGCGGGGCTGCCCACGGGCTTGAGCTTCGTGGCGCGCGCGTTCGACGAGGCGACGCTGGTGCGGATCGCGCGGGCCTACCAGGCGCGGACCGACTGGCACAAGCGCCGACCCGAAGTGGCGTGAAGCAGGCTGTCAACCAATCACCGCCGGCCGGCATCGTAGGGAGGTGCCGGGGCGTCCCGGCCCCCCCGGCCCCGTGCGACCTGATGACATCGGACCTGACCGACCTCGTTCAGCGCGCGCAGCAGGGCGACCAGGCAGCGTTCGAGGCGCTGTATCATCGGCATGTGGGCCGGGTGTACGCGCTGTGCCTGCGGCTCACGGCCGACGTCGCGCGGGCGGAGGAGCTGACGCAAGACGCGTTCGTCCGGACCTGGGAGCGGCTGGCGAGCTTTCGTGGCGAGAGCGCATTCTCGTCCTGGCTGCACCGGGTCACGGTGAACGTGGTGTTGCTTGACTTGCGAGCGGCGCGGCGCCGGTCGCGGGTGGTGTTTGCGACCGAGGATCCGGCGGCGTTCGAGCAGGCGCGCGGGGAGTCAGGCGGGGCGGGGGGGGCGGGGGGGGCGGGGAGGCTCGACCTCGAACGCGCGGTGGCGAGGCTCCCGCCGGGCGCGCGGGAGGTGTTCGTGTTGCACGACGTCGAAGGATACGCGCATCAGGAGATCGCCGAGGTGACCGGGATCGCCGTGGGGACGTCGAAGGCGCAGCTGTTCCGGGCGCGCCGGCTCTTGCGGGAGGCGTTGGACCGATGATGTGTCCCGACAGGGAAGCCAAGCTCAACGAGTACGCGGACGGCACGCTCGCGCCAGCCGAGCGAGGGGCCCTCGAGCAGCACCTTACCGAGTGCGCCGGGTGCCGCATGGCCGTGGCGCAGTTGCGCGGGCTGATCGCTGGGGCGCGCGAGCTGCCGCGCAGCATCGAGCCACCGCGGGATCTGTGGCTTGGAATCGCGGGCCGACTGGGGCAAGGTGCCACGGGCAACGTGCCACGGGCCTGGTGGCGCGAACGAACATTTTGGGCCGGCGCGCTGGCCGCCGCCGCGACCTTCGTCATCGTGTTCGGGGTCTACCGCCTGTTACCGCCCTCTACCGCCCTCTACCGGCCGGAGGGGCAGGGCTGGGCGGCGGTCGAGGCCGACTACCAGCAGGCTGCCGCCGAGCTCGGCGGGACGCTGGCGGCGGAGCGCGACCGGCTCAGGCCCGAGACCGTCGCCCTGGTGGCGCGTAACCTCTCGCTCATCGATGCGGCGATCCGCGAGTCGCGCGCCGCGCTGGCGCGCGATCCCGGCAACGCGGAGCTGCGACGGCTGTTCGCGGCGGCGTACCGCCAGAAGGTCGAGCTGCTGCGCTGGGCCACGCGTGTCGCGACGTCGAGCTGACATGAGGACCGCTATGTTGAGGACCCCTGGTTGGCTGGCGCTCATGGCGCTGCTCGTCGCACCGGCCGTGACGGCCCAGGGCAAGGGGCGGGTCGACGAGCGGTGGCCGCTCGCCCCCGGCGGGTCGGTGCGCATCATGAATCCGTTCGGGCGCGTGCGCGTGATCGGCTGGGATGCCGATAGCCTCGCCGTCGCGGCTCGGCTGGACCCGGGGGCCGGCCGGTTCTACGCGGCCGGGGACGCCCGGGTGCGGAAGCTCGGGGTCGACGTCCCGCTCGAGCAGGGCGCGGCCGGTCGCGCCGAGCTCGAGGTCCGCGTTCCGCGCCGCGCCAGCGTGTGGGTGAAATCGGCGACCGCGGACATCGCGGTCGAGGGGGTCGACGGCACGTTGGATCTCAGCAGTGTGAGCGGCGCGGTGCACGTGGTCGGCACGCCGCAGGACGTGACCGCCGAAACGATGGACGGTGACGTGGAGATCGCGGGCGGCACCGGCCGGGCGCGGGTGAAGACGGTGAGCGGCGGGATTCTGCTGCGCGGCGCGAGCGAGGATCTCGGCGCGTCCACGCTGTCCGGCACGATCGTCGTACGCGCCGCGGGATGGCAGCGGGGCGGCACGGGGGTGCAACGCGGCAAGTTCGAGTCCGTGACGGGCGACATCCGCTTCGAGGGTGACGTGGGGCGGGGCGGGGTGGTCGAGCTCGAGAGCCAAAGCGGCAAGGTCGAGGTGCGCGTCCCTCCCCCGCCGTCCACGGTGGCCGACTTCGACCTGCTCACGATCGGGGGGAGCATCAGCAACACGCTGACGGCGGCAGCCCCGCAACAGCGCGCGGCCGGGATCGGTCAGGAGCTCCGGTTCTCGACCGGCACCGGTGGGGCCCAGATCACGGTCCGCAGCTTCAAGGGCCCCATCTTGCTGCAGCCCAAATGATCGCAGCCACGACGATTTCTGGACCTCCGTCTGTCCTGCATCGCGTCGGCTTGCCGTAAACCTTCCTGACTCGACCGGCATCTCAGTGGCAACCCACCATCGGAGGTTGCCATGCAGGCCCGGATTCGTAGCCTCGCTCTCGCGGCGCTCTCGAGCGCCCTGTTCACCGCTCCGACCGTCGCCGCCAACGGCGCCCGGTCGGTGGCCGTCGCGCGTCCGGACGACTTCCCCGCCGGCCCGCCGTGGATCTCGATCGAGCTCCCCGTCAATCCGTACGACCAGTCGATGCGCGGCGCGTTCTTACTGGTGCACGCCTTTCATCACCAGACGCCCGTTGGCTACGTCGTGACGGGCACGGCGGAAGGGATCGTGAACGGCGAGCGACGCTCACTGAAGCTCGAGTTCACCGAGACGTCGCGTGACGGCGTGTACGCGCTCAAGCGGTTGTGGCCCGAGGAAGGAACGTGGACGCTCGTCATCACGGCAAATCAGGGTCCGGGGGACGGGGCCACGGCGGTGGTGGACCTGGGGCCGGACGGCGCGCCCGCGGCCATCCGCGTGCCGACGATGCAGCGCGGCTCATGGACCGTCCCGGCGCCGGTCTCGATGAGCGACATCGACGCAGCCCTGCGGGCGCGCGCGGCGACGCTGGCGCGGAGGTCGTAGATTCGGGGGCGTGGTCCCCCCCTCGGGCGTCGTCGTGACGGGAGCCTCGACCGGCATCGGCGCGTGCGTCGCGCGCGACCTCGCCGGCCGCGGCTTCCGTGTATTCGGGACGGTGCGGCGCCCGGAGGACGCCACCGCGCTCGAGCAAGCCGGCGTGACAGCGGTGCAGATGGACGTCACCGATACCGGGAGCATCGCCCGAGCGCGGGCGGAAGTAGAGCATGCGCTCGCGAGTACGCCGCTCGGTGGCCTCGTCAACAACGCCGGGATTCCCGCGGCGGGGCCACTCGAGCTCGTGCCGCTGGACGAGCTGCGGCGCGTACTCGAGGTGAACCTGGTCGGCGCCGTCGCGGTGACCCAGGCCTTCCTGCCGCTGCTGCGGGTATCGCGCGGCCGTGTCGTCAACATCAGCTCCGTCTCGGGCCGCTGCGCTCTGCCATTCATGGGTCCCTACGCCGCGTCCAAGTTTGCCCTGGAGGCGGTCTCCGACAGTCTACGCCGGGAGCTGCTGCCCTTCGGGGTCCAGGTGATTGTGATCGAGCCTGGGAGCTTCCAGACCAGGATCTGGAGCAAGGTCGAAGCCATCGACATGCGCCGCTACCAGGCGTCGCCCTACGGAGAGGCGCTTGCGCGATTCGCCGAAGGGGTGTTGCGCGGCGCCAAGCAGGCGCCGCCGCCCGACAAGGTGGCGCGCGCCGTGTGGCGCGCGCTCACGGCCCGCCGACCGCCGCTGCGGGTAGTCGTCCCGCCGCACCCGCTTGACCGCATCACGTTGTGGATTCCGGACCGCGTGCTCGACTGGCTGATCTATCGAGTGCTGTGGCGCTCTAGACCACCTTCCCGATCGGCAGCTTCCTGATCCGCTTGCCAGTGGCCGCGAAGATCGCGTTGCAGAGCGCCGGCGCGATGGGCCCGACGGAGGGCTCGCCGATGCCGCCCTGCTTGTCGCTCGACGGCACGATGTGCACCGCGACCTCGGGCATTTCGTTCAAGTGCAGCATCGGGTAGTCGGTGAAATTGCTTTGCTTCACCCGGCCCCGCTCGATGGTGATCTCGCCGTACAGCGCGGCCGTCAGCCCGTAGACGATTCCGCCCTGTAGCTGTGCCTCGATCTGGCCCACGTTCACGGTGGGCCCGCAGTCGACCGCGCACACCACGCGGTGTACCCGCACGGCCCCGTCCGGTGCGACCGACACCTCCGCGACCTGAGCGCACACCGTCGGTGCCCATTCGGCGATGGCGATGCCACGCCCCCGGCCGGCCGGCAGCGGCGTCCCCCACCCGGCCTGCTCGGCCGCGAGCTCGAGCGTCCGCCGATGGCGCGGCTTGTCTTGCAGCAGCTGGCGCCGCAGCTCGTACGGATCCTTCCCGCCGGCCGCGGCGACCTCGTCGAAGAAACACTCGGTGACGAAACCGTTCTGTGAGATCCCCACCGAGCGCCAGAAACCGCGTGGGATCGGGAGGAGGTCCACCGCGACCTGGTCCACGGAGACGTTGGGGATTCCGTAAGGCAGATTGCTCGCGCCGTCGATGAGCGTCCGGTCGATCCCCTTCTCGAGCGGTCCGAACTTCAAGAGGATCGGGGGCGCCACGATGCGGTGCGTCCAGACCACGGGAGTGCCCGTCGCGTCGAGCGCGGCGGCGAACCGGTTGTACGTCGCGGGCCGGTAGAACCCGTGCTGCACGTCGTCCTCGCGCGACCAGATCACCTTGACCGGCGCGCCCACCGCCTTCGAGAGGCGCACGGCTTCGGAGACGAAGTCGGGCTCGAGCCGCCGGCCGAACCCCCCGCCCAGGAGCGTCGTGTGGATGCGGACCCGCTCCTTGGGGAGACCGGTGAGCTCCGCTGCCACCTCCTGGGCGCGCGTCTGGTTCTGCGTCGGCGCCCACACGTCGCAGTCGTCCGCCCGCACGTGGGCCGTGCAGTTCATCGGCTCCATGGTCGCGTGGTGCAGGAACGGCACCTCGTACACGGCCTCCACGCGCTTCGCCGCGGCGGCGAGCGCGCCCACCGGGTCGCCGTCCTTGCGCGCTTCCACGCCCGGCTGTTCGGCCAGCCGGGCGAGCTGCGCGCGGATGCCGTCGGAGCCGAGCAAGGCGGCCTCGCCCTCGTCCCATTCGATCTCGAGCGCGCGCCGCCCCGTGACGGCGTGCCAGTACGTGTCGGCCACTACCGCGACCGCCGCAGCGCAGCCGACGCCCCACGCCCCGTCCTTCCCGGTCCACGGACTCGGCTCGAGCGCCACGACCGCCCGCACCCCCGGCGACGCCTTCGCCTTCCCCCCGTCGTAGCGTTTCAGCGTGCCCCCGAAGACCGGACACCGCTCGATCGACGCGATGAGCATCCCGGGAACCTTGACGTCGATCCCGTACGCGGCGGTGCCGTCCACCTTCGCCGGCGTGTCGAGCCGCGGCACGCGGGTGCCGAGGAGGCGGAAGTCCTTCGGGTCCTTGAGCGGCGGGTTTTCGGGGACGGGGACGGTGGCGGCCCGCGACGCGAGCGCGCCGTAGCCCAGCCGCCGGCCGGAGGGCGCGTGGATCACGGCGCCGTTCTGCGCACGGCACGCGACGCGATCGACCTGCCAGTGCAGCGCGGCGGCGGAGATCAGCATCTCGCGCGCGCTTGCGCCCGCCTTGCGCAGCATGTCCCAGGACGTGCGGATGGCGGTGCTGCCGCCGGTGGACATGCGGCGCGACCAGCCGGCGGGGTTCTCCGGCACCGGCCCCAGGCGCACCTTCGACCAGTCCGCCTCCAGCTCCTCGGCGAGGATCATGGCGAGCCCGGTCTGCGATCCCTGGCCCATCTCGGACTTGTCCACGGTCAGCGTCACGACGCCGTCCGTGCTGATGCGCAGCCACGCGTTGGGGGCGAATCCCGCGTCGGCCGGGGCGGGGGCGGGGCTGGGGGCCGCGGCCTGCGAGCGCGGTGGGAGATAGAAGGCGATGACGAGCCCGGCGCTCGTCTCGACGAACTCGCGGCGGGTGATGCGGCTGCTCATCGAAATCCTCCTCACATACGTCACTTGACTCGTCGCGCAAAATCCTTCCCGGTGTTACACGACCTTCCCGATCGGCAGCTTCCTAATCCGTTTTCCGGTCGCCGCGAAGATGGCATTGCAGACGGCCGGCGCGATCGGGGGCGTGCCCGGCTCGCCGACGCCGCCCTGCGAATCGGTGCTGGGCACGATGTGCACCTCGACGACGGGCATGTCGGCCATCCGCAGCATCCGATAGTCGTTGAAGTTGCTCTGCAGCACGCGGCCCTGGTCGATCGTGATCTCGCCCCACAACGCCGCCGTGAGGCCGTACACGATCGCGCTCTGCATCTGCGCCTCGACGATGTCGGGGTTCACGACCGGTCCACAGTCCACGGCGCACACCACGCGATGCACGTGCGGGGCGCCGTCGGAGTCGACCGAGACCTCGGCGACCTCGGCGACGTAGGTCTCGAATGCCTTGTACACGGCGATGCCCCGAGCACGTCCCGAGGGGAGCGGCGTGCCCCAGCCCGCCTTGCTTGCGGCGAGGTTCAGGACGGCCAGGTGGCGCGGCGCCTTGCCGAGCAGGTCGCGGCGGTACTCGTAGGGGTCCTTCTTGGCTGCCTGCGCCAGCTCGTCGATGAAGCTCTCGACCACGAACGCGTTGAACGAGTTGTTCACCGAGCGCCAGAAGCCGACCGGGATACCGGTGTCGGTCAAGACGTAGTCCACGTGGACGTTGGGAATTGCGTAGGGCATGCCGACGCCGCCCTCCACGGCCTCCCCGTCGAGCCCGTTCTTCACCGTGTCCGGGAAGACGCGCGCCATGATGGACGGCGCCACGATGCGGTGCGTCCACGCCACCGGCTGGCCCCCTGCATCGAGCCCGGCCCGCAGCGTGTGACGGCACGCCGGGCGGTACTGCGCGTTGCGGATGTCGTCCTCGCGGGACCACACCACCTTGACGGGTGCCCCGGCGGCCTTCGACGTCTCGAGCGCCTCCCGGATGAAATCCAGCTCGAACCGCCGCCCGAACCCGCCGCCAAGATACGTCGTGTGCACGTTGACTTTCTCGGGCGCGACACCGCCGATCCCGGCGCCCAGGCCTTGAGCGCCCGTCTGGAACTGCGTCGGGGCCCAGATGTCCACACCGTCGGCGCGCACATGCGCGGTGCAGTTCATGGGCTCCATCGTTGCATGGGCGAGGAATGGCAGCTCGTATGCCGCGTCGAGCTTGGTCGTGGAGAGCTGGAATGCCGCTTGCGTGTCACCGTCGTGCCGCGCCACCGCGCCGGCCTGCTCCGCGCGCTGCGCGAAGAGCTGCGAGATGGTGGTGCTCGATACGCTGGCGGTGGGGCCTTCGTCCCACACGACCTCGAGCGCGTCCCGACCCTTCTTCGCGGGCCAGTAGCCGTCGGCGACGACCGCCACGCCGGACGAGATCTGCACCACGTGGCGCACCCCGGGCACGGCCTTTGCCTTGGTCGCGTCGAAGCTCTTCACCTTGCCGCCGAACACCGGACTCCGCGCGATGACGGCGACGAGCAGACCCGGCCGCTTCACGTCGATGCCGAACTGGGCGCTCCCGTCCACCTTGGGCGGCGTATCGAGCCGCCGCACGCGCGTGCCGAGGATCTTCCAATCCTTGGGATCCTTGAGCGGCACGTCGTGCGGCAGGGGGACGGTGGCCGCTTTGGCGGCGAGCTTCCCGTAGGTGAGCCGCCGGCCACTCGCCGCGTGGAGCACTGCTCCCTGTTCAGCGCGACACGCGGCCCTGTCAACGCCCCACGTCTCCGCGGCCGCGGCGACGAGCATCTCGCGCGCCGCCGCGCCCGCCTTGCGGAGCGGCGTGTACGCCGCGCGGACGCTGGTGCTGCCGCCCGTACCCTGCATGCCGAACATGGGGTTGGTGTACGCTTTGTCCGCGGGCGCAAACTCGATCCGGATCTTCGACCAGTCGGCCTCGAGCTCCTCGGCGAGCAGCATCGGCAGCGAGGTCGTGACGCCCTGACCCATCTCGGACCGGTCCACGATCACGAGCACGCTCTCGTCGGGATTGATGCGCAGCCAGGCGTTGGGCGCGAACGGTGCAGCCGGAGGGGGGGGCCCGAAACGGCGGCCCGCTGGGACGTAGAAGCCGATCACCAGACCGGCGCCGGCGACGCCGGCGGTCTCGAGGAACTCGCGCCGGGTGACGTTGGTGGGGGCGCTCATGTCACGCTCCCTGCGCGGCGCGATGGATGGCGGCGCGGATCCGCTGGTAGGTGCCGCAGCGGCAGATATTCGTCATGGCGGTGTCGATGTCGGCGTCCGACGGATGCGGGTTCTTCGCGAGCAGCGCGGCGGCGGCCATGATTTGGCCCGACTGGCAGTAGCCGCACTGCGGCACGTCTTCCTCGATCCACGCCCGCTGCACCGGGTGCGCGCGGTTCTTGGAGAGGCCTTCGATCGTGGTGACACGCTTGCCCGCGACCGCCGCGACCGGGAGGACGCAGGTGCGGGTGGCGACGCCGTCCAGGTGCACGGTACAGGCGCCACACTGCGCGATGCCGCAGCCGAACTTGGTGCCGGTGAGGCCGAGCGTGTCGCGCAGCACCCAAAGAAGGGGCGTGTCGGGCGCGACGTTCACGGTCGCGCGCTTGCCGTTCACGGTGAAGCTGATCGGAGCCATGCGGAACATCCTCCGCGACGAGAATCGGTGAAACGTGCAGGGGTGCCCCGGGAGAGGGAAGGGGCTGGGGACCGTCTTTCGGAACGTTTCGGCTCACTACATGTTCCCCGCCCGTGAGTGAGTCGTCGCCATCGCGCGTCACCTACGCGCGCGGCTTGGGCCTCTTCTCCGGCACGATGGCCGTGATCGGCGGCATCATCGGCGGCGGCATTTTCTTGACGCCCGCCACCGTGGCCGAGCGCGTCGGGTCCGCGACACTGATCGTCGCCGCGTGGGTCGTCGGAGGCGTGGTGGCCCTCATGGGCGCCCTCTGCTTCGGCGAGCTGGGTGCGCGGCGCCCCCAGGCCGGGGGCGGGTACGTGTACCTGCGGGAGACGTGGGGGCCGCTCCCCGCCTTCCTGTATGGCTGGGCGCTCCTGTTTCTGATCGCGACAGGGGCCATCGCGGCCGTGGCCATCATGTTCGCCACCTACGCGCTACCGCTTGTGGGCCTGTCCCCGCGGCTCACCGTGCCCGTCGCGGCCGGCGCGATCGTGTTCCTGACGGGCATCAATTACCTCGGCGTGAAGCCTGCTGCCGTCACCCAGAACATCTTCACCGTCTTGAAGCTGGTCGCCCTGGCCGCGCTCATCGCTGTCGGTCTCTCTACCGCCCCCGCTGCCGCCCTGTACCGCCCTCTGCCGCCCTCGACCGCCACGCACGTCGTTGTAGCCCTGGGTGCAGCACTTGTACCCATCCTGTTCACGTATGGGGGGTGGCAACAGACCAACTTCATCGCCGAGGAGATCATCGAGCCGGAGCGGAATCTGCCGCGCGCCCTCGTGCTCGGCGTCGCGGTGGTGGTCGCCGTGTATCTGCTCGCGAACCTGGCCTATCTGCGGGTGCTCGGGCCCGGGGGGCTCGCAGCGACGTCCGCGCCCGCCGCGGCCGTGATGCGGGCGGTACTCGGGCCCGCGGGCGGCACCATCATCGCCGCCGGCATCGCGGTCTCCACCTTCGGGTTTCTCAATCTCGTCATCCTCGTAACGCCGCGCGTCTTCCAGGCGATGGCGGCGGACGGCGTGTTCTTCTCACGTCTCGCCGAGCTGCACCCCATCTATCGCACGCCGACCGCGGCGATCGTCCTGCAGGGCGGCTGGGCGGTCGTGCTGACGCTGTTCTACGGCACGTTCAGCCAGCTCGTGGACTACGTCGCCTTCGGGGACTGGATCTTCTTCGGGCTGACGGTGGCGGGACTGTTCGTCTATAGGGCCCGTGAGCGAGCGGGGACTGTGGCGTGCGCCCCACAGCGCGGATTCCGCACGCCTGGTTACCCCTGGACGCCAGCCCTATTCGTGGTGGCGGCCCTGTATGTGGTCGCGAGCTCGATACTCGCCAATCCCCGCAACGCCCTGATCGGCACGCTGCTCCTGCTCGTAGGCGTGCCGGTGTACCGTCTGTTCGCGAGGCGCCGGGCTCCCGGCGCCCCTTGACGCGCCAGCGCGCCGCGGGCATTCTAGCCGCTCTTCGAGACAGCGCCCATGATCCCCGGCTTCCGAGCCGATCGCGATAGCATTCCCCGTGCTGTTTTCACCGTGACCATTCTCAACCACGGAGGATATTCTCATGCAGAGCACGTGTAATCGGTGGCGCATCCTCTACGCGGCGATGCTGGCGGCGGCCGGGGTGCTGGCGCCCAGCTCGCGCCTGCTGGCGCAGGGCACCGGGTCCATCGCCGGCAAGGTGACGGACGAGCGCGGCACGCCGGTCGCGGGTGCGCAGGTGACGATCGTGCAGCTTGGCAAGGGCGCGGTCACCACGGCCAACGGTACCTACCTCATCGAGGCCGTGGCAGCCGGCTCCCACGCCGTGCGTGTTCGGATCATCGGATACCGGAGCCAGACCCACACGGTCGCCGTGGCGGCCGGGCAGCGTGTGACCCAGGACTTCACCCTGGCCCCCGACCCCCTCAATCTCGAGGCAGTGGTGGTAACGGGCACTGAGACGCCCCGCACCAAGCTCGAAACGAGCAACGCGACGACGGTCTTGAGCGCCGCGGACCTGGTGCAGGCGGCACCCCGTAGCACCACCGAAGCCCTCCGTTACGTGCCCGGGTTCACGCGGGTGGAAAGCTCAGGCGGTGAGGTCAACGAGAACTACGAGATGCGGGGCATCTTGGGGATCGAATACATCATGTTCCTGGAAGACGGTATGCCGGTGTTCCCCACGATGCACACCTTCTTCATGAACGCCGACAATCTGTTCCGCATCGATCAGAACATCGAGCGGATGGAAGTCGTGCGCGGCGCGGGCTCGGCGCTGTTCGGGTCGAACACTCCGGGCGCGATCATCAACTTGATCAATCATGCCGGCGGCCCCGAGGCGGGCGGGAGCCTGATGGCGTACGGAGGGACAGGGGGGCTGGCGCGCTACGACTTCAACGTGAACGGCCCGATCGGTCCGGACTGGCGGTTCAATGCCGGGGGCTTCTACCGCTACAACCGGGGCGCGCGCTTTCCGGGTTTCCCCGGTACGGCGGGCGGACAGTTCAAAGCCAGCATCACGCGGAACTTCACCAACGGGTACTTCCGCACGTCCCTCAAGGTCATTGATGACCGCAACCAGTTCATCTTGGATCTGCCGTTTCTCTATCCGGATTCGAACAACCTGAAGAGCTACCAGAACGTCCCTGGGTTCTCGGACTACGGCTCGATGAACACGAATGAGGGCAACAACATCGCGGTTCCGACTCCGGACGGTCAGCTGCTCCTGCCGTTGGACCACGGGCTCAAGACCAAGGCGTACTGGCTCACCGCCGCCGCGGGCTTCAATTTCGCGAAGGGATGGAACGTCGACAACAGCGCGCAGATCATGCAGGACCAACAGGAATGGAACGCCATCCTGCCGTTCGACGTCCAGGATGCGGCCACCGCTGTGAACAGCTACCTGACTCAGTATTGGGGCAGTTACGCGTTCGGTGTGCTCCAGAAGAACGGGACGATTCCGGCGGGCCGCTTCATGTGCAATGGGTCCAACGGAACTAATTGCCCAGGCGGCGCGGGGGTGGTCGGGACGCCGACGGTCACGCTCACGTACCCCAACGTGCTTGACGCTACGGGGAGCCCGACGATCTACAACAATCCTAACGGCCTGCTCTCGCCCGGGGGCGAGTGGCACGTATCGAAGCCTCTTTCGGCGTTCCAGGATCAGTTGACGTTCAAGAAAGCCCTTGAGGGCGGGCACAACGTTTCGCTCGGCGTCTACTTTGCCAACTACGCGCAGACCAACCAGTGGTACTTCACCGACGTCCTGATGGACGTTCAGGACAACCCGCACTTCGTGGACCTGACCGTCAACAACGCCACCGTGATGTTCCGCGACACGACGGTGGCGGGGGTTAAGGATAGCACAAGTTTCACTCTCCCTGCCAATTTCGCTGCGACGAAGAACGGGTTCCGCAAGTTTGTGTCGAACTACGTCAACGGCGAGGGACAGACGACCGTCTTCTCGACGGTGCTGGGCGGATCGTTCAAGTTGAGCGACCGCCTGCGCCTCGATCTCGGGGGCCGTTACGAGCGAGACGACTACGTGCAGACATCGCAGAATACGGCGACGACTCCCGTTGGTGGCGACACGCTCAACTCTTTGACACTGTTCGATCAGGATACCTGGGGCGTCCCCTCCTCGTACCGCCACTTCAGCCGCAGCATTGGTGATTGGGCGGCCTCGGCGGGAGTGAACTACGCCCTGACCGATCAGACCTCGCTGTACGCGCTTGGGAGCCGTGCCTACAAGATGCCGGCCCTGGACGAGTTCTTGAATGCCTCGGCCCAGCAGCAGGTCTCGCTGTTCCGCTCCAAGCGGAACTGGACCGGCGAAGTCGGGGTGAAGCACGCGTCCCGCAACTTCGGCGTGACGCTCGACGGGTTCTACACGCTCCTGAAAGACATCGTAAGCCAAGGCCTGGTCGTGGACCCCGTTACGGGTCAATCCATCTGGATCATTCAATCGAGTCCCGAGGTCCGTTCATTTGGGCTCGAGTTCGAGGGATCGGGGCATCTTCCCAACAGCGGCTTCAGCGCCGTGACGAACTGGACCTGGCTGCGGGCCGAGTTCGCGAGCTGCCCGCCGCCTGGGGGGTGCGGCAGCGGTGCAGACGTCGGCACGCTGTTGGCGGGTAAGCCCCCGATCATCGGGAACCTCGCGGTGACGTACGCGGCGCGGTCAGGCCCGAGCCTCACGGCTGATTGGCACTTCGTGGACAGGCGCTGCGCCGCGAACGGCAGCTGTGTCAACCAGCTGCCCACCTACAGTTATCTCAACCTGGGCGCGGAATACGTCATTCCGACCAGCGGTCTCACGCTTCGCGCCGACCTGTTGAACGTCTATCAGTCGCAGGGTCTCGAGGAGGGCAACCCCCGTCTGAGCCTTCTCCCCAGCGGTCGCACGAGCAATCTGTTCCTCGCGCGCCCGATTCTTCCACGGGCCCTGATGGTTTCGATGGGCTACAGGTTTTAGTCGTGCGCCACGGATGACCGCGGCGTGATGTCCAGCGAGCCAGCCATCGTACACCGAGCAACGTCGGTGGCTGGCTCGCTGTTGTTTTTCCTGGCCGTCTCGCTGTCCGCCCAGGACTCGACGTTCGTCCTGGCGACGTCCGACCCCACCTACCGCACGCCGACCTTCATCGGCAACGGCGCGTTCAGTCTCGTCTCTTCGCCGTTTGGCACGGCGCCCTCCCTCTCCTTTGCCGCGGGTGTGTACGACCATGCTGCCGAGGACGTGCCGCGGATCGCCGCCCTCCCGGCGTGGAACGGCTTCGACGTGTCCGACGGCGACGGCTGGCTGAACGCCGCCGCCGGCGACACGACGGTCCTGAGGGCCTATCGCCAGACGCTCGACATGCACGACGGAACGCTCAGGACGAGCTACGAGTGGGTGCACGGCGCGAAGCGCACCGCGGTCGAGGTCACGACCTTCGTCTCCCGCGCCGACCCGCAGCTCGCCGTGGTGCGGCTGCAGCTCGTGCCGCGCGAAGCGGGGCGCTTGACGGTGGCCTTCGCGCTGCGGGAATGGCCCGCGCCCCGGCGGCTGCCGCTCGCCCGCCTGGAGCGATCGGACCCCGCGTGGACCCTGGCGACGGTGTGGTATCCCGGGCACGTCGTGGTGAGGGCCGCCGATTCGCTGTCGCTCTTGGCTCGCGCGGAAGGCGGGACGACCGAGGTGGCCGTCGCCCAGCAGGCGACGTGGTCGGCCCGGCTCCCGAGCTTGGCGCAGCACGGCGCCGAGATCTCGTTCGACGTTCGGGCAGGCGAGCCCGTCACGCTGACGAAGCTCGTCGGCGTCGCCT
>WNGL01001569.1_pt1 | contig 59135 bp, 69 predicted proteins | sample 5400591 | NCBI WGS metagenome assembly WNGL01 (sample SAMN13153377, study PRJNA577476) | soil metagenome | isolation source: 80 cm soil or saprolite under Garry oak tree replicate 1 | place: USA:California | collected 2016-06-15 | reverse complement strand
TGATGAGGCTCCGAATTTTGCATCGGTTTCCAATACATCCTCCTTTCCTCCAAAAGAGGCCAATATGGAATCGCACAGTCTTCATCTTCTTGCTGCGACACCTTCGCTAGGACAGGGTTGTACAAACCAGTCATTTCCTGCGTCAGGATATAATGGACCTGAAGCGTGAATCAGGCCCAAAACGGCCTCAAAAGAGGAATCTCCACCCCAACCTGAATCACGACCATCTTGGTGATGGTCATTCTGTCCATGGCCAAATCGTCTTTGGGACAATGTAATCTTCCACGGAGGCAAAGACTTCAACTTTATGCCTCCGTCATACGCTGAACAATCGCGCACAAACCTCCCCCAGCACGCCTGAAACATTACGGTCTTTGGACAAAAACCCGCTAGTTACGAGAACCAAGTGGTTTTCACGCTACTCAAAACGTTCGAGACGATGGTTTCAAGGATCGATAGTCAGCATGGTCCTCGCCAGCTTCCCATGCTCCTTTTTTGAAGGTTACAATTCACCCATATCGAAGCCCCGATACCTATTTGCACTCGTAGATCTTCAGAAGTTGAATGTACCGTGGAGAAAGACTCGGGAGATGATGAGTCGAGCACAGGGAATTTGCGCCGTTCCGTTATGAGAACACGGCGTTCTGATGAGTAGGATTATCCTCTCCAACGCCTAAGTCATAATGGGGAGAAGGGAGAGAAGCTAAGGAAATGCGCTTCTTCACCACGGAGGCACAAAGAACACTTGGGGTCCTACTCTTAGTTACCGTCGTAGTAATTGCCGCGGTCGCCTCCGGGCTCGTTCTCCTGAAAGGACCTGTCTCAGCTGCATTCAGTAGGGACCTACGTGGCGAACCATCTCTGCGTGGCAAACTGCCCTCTCGGCTTCGGACCAGTCGCTTATGATTCAGCTCAGAGCCCGATTTGCATGTCCCCTGACAACCGGCCCGTATCAGTCTACGACCTGGCTGCGGCATGGGTATCGGCCGACGGAGGGGCGACAATTTTCTTCATTGTTGAAACAGTTCCGTTGGCAAAACTTCCCTCCACTACCCAAAACTGGCCGGTGAGCGTTTGGCTTCCCATCTCTCAAGCAATCATAGATGCATTGCCAACAGTAGCTACGGTACCAACCGTGACAACGTTGGTCGCAACGATTGGAGACAAGGTGGGCACGTTCACGATCAAACAAATCGGCCTGAACGTTGTCGAGGGCGTCTTCTACAACCCTTGGCCATTGTGCTGCTTCAGCATGAACAGAACAATCACTGTCGGAGATGACATCGGCATCAGTTGCGAGGGTGTCTCCATAATACTCGAAAGCATAAACTTCCCCAGCCAGATAGCTGTATTCCAGAGAACCTTGACTAGCAGCGGCAGATCATGTCCAATCTGCCTGTCCGGAGATACGATCATCAATACTCTCAACGGTCCACTCAACGTGAAGAACGTAACAGTGGGAACACCAGTCTGGACTGTCGACAGGTTCGGCAGAAAAACAACTGGTACGGTCCTAGAGGTTAGAAAGAGCCCGGTCCCATCAATACATGAAGTGGTCCACATCGTTCTACAGGATGGAAGACAACTCTACGCGTCTCCCGCCCATCCAACCGCAGACGGCAGAACGTTTGGCGAGCTAAGACAGGGCGACATCCTGGACAATTCAGTCTTGACTGTCGTCGAGCTTGTCCCATACGGCCAAGCTTACACGTATGACCTTCTGCCGAGCGGCGACACTGGATTCTACTGGGCTAACAACATACTGGTCGGAAGTACCTTATCACCAGCCTAGGCAGGTTAGTAAATATGAACAGACACGTAGCCGGGTCCCGTCGAAAACTTCCGACGAAATTGATTATGAAAGAGAAGTGATCAGTTCAGAATTGAACAAGCCCACAGGCGCCTTCACCTTAACTCTCATCGGAGGATCGATGAGCATGATAGGACTGGCCTATCCAGTGATTGCGTTATACCGCGCCTTCCCAGACACAATATCGGTCGGGTTGATAATCGTCATCCTGAGCATGCTCTTGCACGAGATGCCCGAGAGGAACATAACCTTCGGCGCCGCCATCGCTGCCCTTTCAACCGCCCAGCTCATCTCGTCGATGATCGTGACAGTGGTCACAGGAGGACTTTACACAGGATACTACTCGACCATTCCATACGTGCTAGTGGCCGGATCAATCATCAGCCTTCTAGGCGGCGTAGCAGCCATCCTCTGGAAACCCAAGGGACCGAACTGAGAACCGTTCGGCCCCAAGACTATTTTCGAGAAAGCTCGAAATTCATCAACAAGACCTTTGTTGGTTGAAGACCTACGAGCTTGTCGCAATCTCAATACTCTCACACAACGGAACATTCCGCCGGTCTGTGGTCGATTATACAGGATGTCTCTATGTACCCAGAAAATCGGTTTGGGGCGGGTTGATGGGGACTAAGTTCTCGCCTACTTGATTTCTTTTTAACCTCTATTCCTTCTAAAGGACTATAGCTAGGCAAACATGTTTGCCCATTTTCGAATGTAATGTTGAGCAATCATCCCTTTCAGCATGAAGGGGTCCTCTTTGAGGTATTCCTCGGCTTGGTGCTGAGGGGCCCTTGAGAAGGGTCATCCAGGAAAACACCACCCATCAACAAACTTCCCTTCTCATGCAGTTGCTTTGATCGCGCAATGTGAGTCGCGATTGCTTCGGGTTCTCTAGCCTTCGCCTCTTCGAAAGACCTGTACTTGGTCACAACAATGACAACATAGTAGACGGATTGTTTCTTAGGGTCAGCCATGGTTATTAATTCGCATTATTTCATAAATAGGTTTGGCACGCGGGAACAACTGACTAATAGCAGTAGCTACTGACCGCCTAAAACTGCTGGGGACGTGGAGCCGTACCAGTTCGTTCTCGATCATAGGTTTCTCCATCCCCTCCCCCTGCGCCAACCACAAGCCAAGAGTAACGCAAGCCAGTCCAATGAGAACGTTGCCGAAATACCCTCTGCAAGCCATACGGCACCTAAGAGGGCGGCGGTGAATGGACTTAGGGCCAGGAACACCAAGTCCAGATGGCTCGTGACTCGCGAGGAGTTTGCAGTTTGCAGCAAGGGTACCCGGCCCTGCGACGCTGATCATGGTGACATTGCTGTGAGCGCGACGATGATGCCTCCCGTAGAGCTCCAACCGGTGAAGGCGTAGCCTGAGGGCACGTTGGCGGTAGCTGGGAAGCTGCCAGCCGTTAGATTGACGCTCTGACCGTTAGTGTGGCGGGACCGGTGGAACCCAACCCGTAACCGTGAATCCTATGGCCTCGACAAATCTAGGCCGACCCCTTTTTCAAAACCCTAGGTTCGGAGCCAAACTCGACTTTGCAATCTTTCCAGCTCAACTGTTGTCCACTTACGGTAGGACACGGCTCGTCAGCTGAAATTCTCTGACTGCCCTCGACAGAGGGAGATATTCCAGACCCGAGTAGATTCTCGATGAAGAATCCTCCAGAGCTGTGATCCGTTACAGTCATTGTTGGTCTTAAGAGAATTTGGTAATCCGTGGTATGCATTTCGCTCTAATGGTTTGCCCTCCATTATTGAGACGACTGAACACACAGATTAACCGCTTGACCGTCGAGCCACTCTAGCCATTCTCCGTGTGAATCGCACCGAGCTAGTATTTTCTCGTCCTTTTTTCCATCGTTGAAGGATACGAGTTCGAGTCGGGGACTTTCCGAGTCTGCGGGCCACTCCATTGAGACTAGGAATAGTTTTCTCTCCCTAGATGCCTTCGTCATGATGGAAATCAGATCGTCTCTGGGCTCCTGTTTCGCGAATGTGAGCGTGAAAGAATGGTAGACGCATAATAGCGCGTCTCTTGGGGTATCGTTAATCAGGCCAGGCAGAAGGTCGATCGCGTTTCCAGCTAGAATGTGTGGGGGTTGTTGTTTGGCAAGTTGTATGGCCTGTTCTAACTGTTTGGCTCGTTTCTCTTGTTCTGGCCAGACTAGGGCGCGCAGCCATTGGACGTTCTCCGGATTGTTCAGGTCGATGGGATCCAGGTCGATTCCTATTCTAGAGGCGATTCTTGGCAACTGTCTCGGTAGTGGTGGGCGTGTCTCTCCTCGGAGTAGGCATTCTATGCGCATTGGCGAATTCGGATCTCCACATTGCAAACCCTCGCCGTAACTATATTGGTACCGATCCCAGATCAGAGTCAGTCCAGCACTGGACCCTATCTCGATCAGTGAGAGAGGACGGCCGCTAGCTTGTCGGGTTAGGAACTCGAAGCCGGGAAGGAGAACGGCGCAGCGTGCAGCTTCATTAGTCTGGACCCGGCGCATTCCGATTATTTTACGAATCTTTTCTCGATGTTCGAGAACAAAGCTTCGAAAGTATGGATAAGCATAGTCGTATTGTCTCGATGTACCATTGAGGCTGGGATAGAATGCGACCAATTGATGCCGGGAGCCGTTGAGTAGGAGAAGATGAACGGATGCAAGGAAGAGGTTGGGGAGAGCATCCTTTTCCTCGGCAGCCGCGGCCAGCTCGAGGAGTTCAGGGTCCTTTGCGATCTTGGCGGCAAGAGTCGCGTATAGGGGTGACTTGCCAGGGTAGACAGTAGTCGCAAAATGTTCGAACCTCTCAACTGTACGGTGGGGCGTGGGTGAACTCATAGACTTGTTCACTGCTCTAAGAAGTCGTCTGTCATGTTCGCACCGGGACCATTGCCCGAACCATCCTTAACTAGCTTCTCAGAAATTACTTTGGGCGGGGGAACTAGATTGTTGTTGGATTACGAAGCACTTGCGAGACAGTTACTCGATGTTTGCATTGGAGTTAAGCAGGGAAATCGCGTCTCTCTGCTTAACATTGAGAAGCCCGCGAGAATAATTCTAGAAGGATCGAACCTGCATCTCTCTCTAGCTTGAGCAAATGCCCAACGAACATGAGCTTCGGAACGTTCCACATCGTCCCGGCAGAACCCCTCTGAGCTTATCGGCTGAGAAACAGTCAGGAAAGGCTCGGTTGAATTCGCGCTTATGATCGAAGGCAGCCTGGGGCATCCAAAGCCCGCTAGAGAAGACCCGTATGCGCACGAGAAATGGTAATTAAGAGCGTTTCATAAAGACAAGTTGGTTTCCAGCTCTTGAGGTCATTAAGACTAGGTCTTAGCTTCGCCCTTGTCGTCCTCACCATCGCTACTGTGATGCCAGAGGTCTACTCTGTCTCACTCTCCCACGACAATACATGGTCCATGGGGGGGATGCTTCCTCTGCTCCAAGGCTTTGCTACTAACCTAACCACTCCCAGAGGGTACTTCCCAGCGCAGATTAGACATGCCTATGGCTTCGACAAACTAGGCTGCTCCTTCACAAAGCCATGGGGAAGCCCAGCCCTATGCGGTTCTGGTCAGAGAATAGCCATAGTGGATGCTTTCGACGATCCGGTCATCGAAGACGACCTTGCGATATTCGACAGCCAGTTTGGAATACCTTCCTGCACAACGGCCAACGGCTGTTTCGCCAAGGCGACCCCGGAAGGCCAGCCCAACCCGTCAAACTCGGGAAACGATGCTAACCATGATTGGGCAAGGGAGATGGATGTTGATGTCGAGTGGGCTCACGCAATTGCCCCAGGAGCTAGGATTCTGCTCGTGGAATCTCTTGACAATTCTAACAGTGAAATGTTCGGTGCTGTTGGTTACGCCGCTGCTCAAGTAGGTGTACACGTGGTGTCTATGAGCTGGGGTGGCAAGGAAACCTCCTCAGAAATACTTGTGGACAGTCAGTTCCAAGTGGCGGGAGTAAGTTTTGTTGCCTCCTCCGGCGACTCTGGTCACGGAGTCGGGAGCCCTGCGAGCTCGCCCTTTGTAACCAGTGTTGGTGGAACGAGTCTGACTCTCGATAGTGGGGGAAACGTTCTGAACGAGACCGCGTGGAGCGGAAGCGGCGGAGGAATAAGTGCATACGAGTCGGAACCTCCCTACCAGGAAAACTATGGGATATCCAGCGGTGGTTTTAGAGGCGTTCCAGACGTCTCCTATAGCGCGGATCCAAACACGCCCTATGCGGTATACGATGGGTATGGCTCTATCGGTGCTTATGGATGGTTTACGGGCGGAGGCACAAGCTTTGGAGCACCGCAGTGGTCAGCCCTCCTAGCCATCGTCGACAGTGGAAAAGCCAATCCACTATCATCCACATCTTTCGGTAGCGAAACTGTCCTCTACAATGATGCTGCAGGCTCTGCTTACAGCCTCAACTACAGAGACATTACTGTGGGAAGCAATGGGAAGTGTGGCGCGGTCTGCACGGCTGGACCCGGATATGACTTCGTCACAGGAGTTGGCAGCCCCGCGGCCAATAATTTAGTGCCATTCCTCAAACACAGCTGAGTTCACGGGGCGACCTGTCTAGGTCAAGAGGCGGGTTCCATAACTCGGGGTTTAAGCTATGATGTAGCAGTGACGATTCAGACCAGGAAGGAAGCTTTGGCTTGGATTCGCCATTAAAGTAGGAACTAGTATTCTAGTGAATACACACATTCCCAGGGACACCCACTCGTCCTGGTAGGGGAGCTGATCAGCGGTGTCGTGCTTGCGTCTCGAAGCTTGGAAGAAGTCTCTTAGCTCAGTCATACTCAGAAATTTGACAGGTCTTGAAGAAATTGACCTCCTTGGGTGTAGACTCGAAGGGCGACTCGGGGTCCCGCAGGAAGCACGGGGGAAAGTCCGTGGCGCGATTCTCAGTCCGGGAGCTCGGGTCACCGACATGGCCCGACTTTGAGCGAATGGTCGAAAAACATAATGGAGTGTGGGGTGGCTGCTGGTGCACCTTCTTCCACCTCGCCCCTAGTGAGGCGAAGCTGTGGTCTGGGAAGCACAAGGAATACAAGGAGAAGCTTGTTCGAGCGAACCGGTCCCACGCAGCCCTCGTCTACGACGGGGCTGATGTTGTTGGGTGGTGTCAGTTCGGACCCCTTGTCGAGCTTCCGGGCCGAATGAGTGGGTATGGCAAAATGGATGTGGCTCCGCCCGAGTGGAGGATTACCTGCTTCTTCGTCGACCGCGACCATAGAAGGGCGGGAGTTGCGAGGGCCGCGTTGGAAGGCGCACTCGGCTTCATCGCCGCGAGAGGGGGCGGGACGGTTGACGGATATCCAATCGCCCTTCCCCGAGGGAAACCATACTCGAGTTCATTCTTGTGGGGCGGAACCGAGTCAATGTTCGCCGAGCTAGGATTCCGTCCGCTCGGTTCTCTCGGCACAAGCAAACGGGTAATGGTAATGCGAAAAGCCGTTCGTGCACGATGATGTCATCCCGGCAGACTTTCCAGATGGCATTGAGTTCTTTCGGGTCTTCTTGATGACGAAGACGGCTGTAACGATCCCAACGACCGCGACAGCCACACTAAATTCGCACTAATGATCGATGGTAGCCCGGGGGCTACTCGAATCTCGCGTTGGGAACGGGGATCCTTCGGGTCCGGTTAGCTTCTTCCAGCTTCTAAGTGAGCCAGTCAGAGTCAAACCTGTCATCAGGAACGGGGTTAATCCCAGACTCCTTCAGTGTTGTCTCGGATTTGGTTAGAAGTGATTTAAGGTTATTCCTGAGCCAGTTAGAGCGTAGTTGACACGAGTGGGGCAAGTTCCTTCAGTGAGCGAATTTCGTGGTGAGGCTTGGGGTCGTCTTCCTTTCTAGGGACTCCGGCCCGGTTGAGCCAGACGGCAGTGAGTCCCGCGCCCAGCGCGCCCGCAACATCGGTTTTCATGCTGTCGCCCACATGCCAGGCGTTCTCCTTCTTGACACCTAGCTTTTGCACAGCCAGAGTGAAAACAGACTTGTCTGGTTTCGCGACGCCGACTTCGCCCGATATGACGATTGCATCGAAGACTTGTTCGATGCCAAGCAGTCGTAATGTTCCGCGCTGAGTATCTGAAGCACCGTTCGTGATGACCGCGAGACGAAGGCGAGGCTTTAGCACGTTTAACAACTCGTGAACATCGTCGAAGAGACGCAGAGCTTTACGGCGATGCTGTGAGTGGATATCTCTTGCCAGACGCGCCAGTGACTCGTCGTCGCGTCCACAGGCCATTAGTGTGCGGCGCCAGGCTTCCAGGCTGACCTCTGCCCCGCTCAGCCCGCCAAGGGCCCACTTCTCCTCTACTTCTGGCCAATAGCTTTGCCAGGTTTTGCTATTGGCCTCCAATATTCGATTAGCCTCCAGCCCGATTACTCTGGCCAGATCTGCGCACGTGGGGAGAATTGTCTCTTGGAAGGAGAATCTGCTCCCGTCCAGTAGCGTGTCGTCAAGATCAAAAGAAAGAGCCTGAACAGGTTCCATAGCACTGCTCAGCTCAAATCACCGAGCCTGCTAAAGAAGAGTGGGTCTAGGGTTCTTGAACTGGGCTACTATGGCTGCTCGGACCGAAAGAGAGGCGAACTGTACCATGAAATCCTTGACGCATTGGGGAAACGTAGTTCTTGGTTGCGAGGTTCGTGATTGCTACCGGACTATTTCACAAACTCGACGTTTTCTAGGCCCTCGAACGCTGGATCTCCTGTGAGAAACTTCAACTTCAGCCGGGAGGCGACAGTGTATCCCAGCGCGTCAGCGTATGAGAGGTTGGTCTTCTTTCTCTGCAGCACCAGCCTTTTCTTCATCGCCTCCTTCACATCTTCATCGCCGAACTCTACTATGTATTTCGCGTTTGCAGAGTAGGCCTTCTCAGCCTCATCTTCACCGTAATCCCTCAAGACCGCATAGTAGACCTCCATCAGATTCAGCACCGTGAAGTATCCAGTCTCCCTGTCAAAGTATCTCGCATAGTGCCTGTTACCCGCCAGATAGGCTAGTACGGCGTAGCTGTCGTAGAAGTAGGGCGTTCTACTTCCAGCCTTCTCTCAGCTCGTTCTTGAGGGACTGGAGGTCCTTGAACTTGTACTTGCCGAACAATTCCTTGATGTCCACGGTCTTCTTTATCACGATCTCCACCTCATCGTTCTCCTTGAGGCCCTCCTTCGAGGCCTCTTCGCTTGGAATCACAACTCCCAACGAGTTGCCCCACTTACGCACTACCGTTCTTATGGCCATGGTTATACACAATGTATAACTTCGAACATTTAACCCTAGTGGAATGGCTTAATCTCTCTCCAGGGACCCAGTAGTGAGCTTAGGTTAGTATCCGACCCGGACTAGTCGTCTCCCTTCTTGGGCTCGGGGAGCTTCTTCCTGGCCTGGCTCTGAGTTGTCATTTGAGGGGTCGGCTGATCATTGTGCAGGGATTTCTCCCAAAGATTCAAGACTTTCAAGACCTCCCCGCTCATCATTCGCAATTCCTTCTCGTCCACGTCTTTACCACCAGACGCCTCGCCCAATCGCTCCAGAACAATGTCGGTGAACCGCTGGAGTCGGGCCAGGAACTCGGCCCTTGAAGCAACCAGGATGTTTTCATCAACCGGTCCGGTCTTCTTCCCAGGACCCCGAGCGTCTTCTCTCGTAGGACCCTCAACAACTGCCAAAACCCATCACTCTACTCGTGTTGAATCTAAGACTAGTATGTCATGACTGTCCGCGACGGAAATATATTAACGGAGTCCTCCGGAAAAATCCAGAACTTGGATTTTCCCTGGATTTCCCCGGGGGCATTCCTAGATGGATCTCTCTGTCAAGTACCCGAGTTCCACAAGGTGATCGCGAAGCAGTCTTCTCACAGCATAGCTCACCGATACTTCACCAATGGAACGACAATATGCTCTGACCGCTTCCAACAATTCCACTGTTACCGTTAGGTGAACTTCCCGCCATTCTCGTTTAGCTAGGAGCTGAGGCCTGCCGGGACGCTTTGGCTCGAGACTCATCCTCTCGGCCCTATTCTACTAGGCATGCGCGAACGTAACCGGGCCCCTGTCAAGTGCAGGAGAGTGGGTCGAAACTGGGGAAACTTGTAGACCCTCCCTAGGTCTTCTCGGTGGGTCTGATGCTGGAATTGACCGATGTTTCCCCACCATCAGAATTGTTGAAGAGGCCCAAAGGGTGAAACGAGGGAAAGAAACCTCAGGAACTCGAATAGAGCAGCTGTATCAAGCCCTGCTCCCAGACCAGGAACCCAGAACCTGCACTCTGAAAACCGTCCCATGAAATCACACTGTTCAAAACCCTCCGTCAGAAACAGCCTCTCGTATCAGCCCTTGAAAACGCCCTCCCTGAAACCGGGTCCTGAAAAATGCCCTCTTGAAACCAGCAATTCAAAACAAGGCTGGTTGAGACCGCCTTCCTTGAAACCGGATATTTGAAAACGTATAGCTGAAATCAGCCTTCCAGAAACAGGCGGCCCAAAACCAGCTCCCTGAAATCAACCCTTTCAAAATGCCAGGTCAAAATCAGCCCTCCAAAACCGGCCCACCTGCGATTTTTTCCAGCCCCCCCGGGGCCTACTCGAAACTCGCGCCGCAGAGACCTGCACAGCCCCAAAGCCCGAATACAGCCCCATCATCAGCCCCGTCTCCAACTCTTAAAACCAGAAAGCCAACCCTCACACTCCAGACTCCCAGACCCCAAAAGGCCCAGCCCCCTTGACAATACACGTACTCCTCACCGCTGACAATCACCTGGACATCAGCGCCGTCCAGTACGGCCCCCGCCGGTTCCAGCGCAAACGAGACTTCCAACGCTGCTTCGAAACACTGGTCACCTTCGCCCTGGAAAACAGGCCCGACCTCCTACTCATCGGCGGAGACTTCTACGACACCATTCTACCCGGCAACCCAACAAGAGCCTTCGTAGCAGAACAGTTCAAACGGCTCTACGAGAAAGACATCAAAATCCTACTCGTCAGCGGACACCACGACACCCCGAGAAGCCTCGAACAAGGCGTCTCCCCCCTCGCCGTCCACGCAAGAACTGGCCACGCCTACTTCTTCCAGAACCCGGAACCAACCAACAAAACCCTCCAAGTCCAACAAACAACCGTCAACATAACGGGGATGAGTCTCAACCCATCCCTCTCCCCAGAACAAGACCCTCTACAAGATAGGCCTCTTCCCAATCACAGCGGCATCAACATCTTCCTAACCCACTATCCAATAGAAGGATTCCAGGGATACTTCGGCCAAGAAACGCACATACAATCCTCTTCAATACCGCGAAACTGCCAGCTCTTCGCCTCCGGCCATCTCCACCGCCACCAGAAACACATCATCAACGGCACACCAGTCGTCTACCCGGGAAGCACTGAGCGAGCCTCCTTCCAGGAAGAAGGCGAGAAGAAAGGCTTCCTCTGGCTTGAACTCGACCAGGCAGGCATCATCCAGGAAGAGTTCCATCAGACACCAGCCCGGTCCATGGAGACCCTTGACTACAAAGTGTCAGGCGAGGCAAGCCTCACGAGGCAGATACAGGAGGCTCTGGAGAAACGGGCCGATACGGAGAAGATAATCCGGGTCCGGGTCGCAGGCAAGGTCAACCTAGAGCAGTTGTCAACGTACAAGCGCTCGGCTCTCCTCGCCTTCACCGAGGACAAGTTCTTCCACGCTGAATTCGACGAAGAAGGATTAACCATCCTCAACCAGGAACCCATGCAGTCTCTTCCCAAGACCACTCCCCTGGAAGAGATCAACAGGACATTTCAAAACCTCCTAGTCCAGGCCCACGACGAGGACAAACCGCTGGTCCAGGAGGCCTGGAAGACCACCGTGGCTAAGCTTCAGGAGGAGGGTGTAAACTGAAGCTTCTCAGCCTCTACGCGAACAATTTCAAAAAGCTCAAGTTCAAACAAGCCCTAAACTTTCCTGAAGGAATCATTCTAATCACCGGGCTGAACGAGAGCGGCAAGTCCACCGTTCTCGACGCCATTCTCTACGCTCTCTTCGGCCGAATGATAAGGCCCAACCAGAAACCCAGCAACGAAGACATAATCAGCTACGGAAGCGGAGAATCGCAAGTCCGTCTAGAATTCGCAATCGGCGAGAACAAATACCGAGTAACTCGGGAGGTTCACAAGACCCGGGCAAACAGAGCCCTCCTCTACGAGACTAGGCCCGACGGTACGACCAGAACCATAGCGACCACCGTCAACGATACGACAAGCGAAATCGAACGCCTCCTCGGCGGGGTCACCTACAACGAGATTGTGGCCAGCAGCGTAGTAGCCCAGAAAGACTTGGAACGCTTGATCAAACAGCGGCTTGATGATCGAAGAAAGGTGATCAATGTATTCCTGAACTTGGACAGCTTCAACAGGGTCCAAGACGAGCTGAACGACGAACGGGTCCGGCTAGAAGGCACCACCAGAACTCCCGGACAGCTCACAATAGACCGGCACCAGCTCGAATCTCTCAAAGAGAAACAAAAAGAATACCATGCCAAAGAAGCCCAACTGTCAAGTCTCGCCGAAAAGGCGAAGAAGCTCTCAGCCGAGCTCACTAATAACGAGAAACAATTCTCGGACGCGGATGGGCTCAATAAGATATTGAGCGAATACGCCGATGCGGCCAAGCGTCAACAATCCCTGGAGAGGGAGGTCAAAGACAAGAGTGTCCTCGTAAGAAACCTAGAGCAACAACTGTCGAGCGTATCATCAACGCATGCCGAGCTGGAAAAAGCGGAAACAAAACTCAGAGAGTACGACACAATTTCCAATATTGAGCCACAACTCGCGAAGGCGTCGAAGCTTCTGGACCAGCTCAGGGATGAGGAGCTACGAGTGAAACAACTAAAGGCTAAAGAAAAAGAGCTCAGATCAGAGATTACGGAAAAAGAAGAGCTCGCAGATTTCCAAAAACCATCGATGCGGGATGCTTCACCGTCCAAACGGGTGTGGACCTACCTTACCGCGACAGGGGCTTTAGGGGCCGGAGCCGTCCTATCATTCTTCCTTCAGCTCTTGCTTGCGGCTGTTGCGCTTGGCTCGCTAGCTGTTGTATCGCTCATATTGTTAGCTCGCCAGATAGCCTCGCTATCAGAAGTGGCCGAGGTATCCCAAGAAAAACAGGAGCAGCTCGCAGGAGTTCAACTCACGCAACTGCGGAAAACTGAGCTTGCGAATCTGGAACAGGATCTTTTCAAGCTGACGGCTACTGTTTCCCAGCGCTCCCTTGAAATTCTGCGGCTGGCGCGCACGATGCCGCAATACGCGGGCCGTGTCGGGGAGAAAGATGACCCTAGGGAGGCTGTCGACCTGGTCACTACGCTCTACAACCAGGACCGACAGTCTCAAGGCGTCGTGACAGAGAGAGCCAAACTTCTGAAAGAGCAATTAGAAAAGGAGCCTGAGCTCAAAAAGCGGCTCGAAGTGACGGAGAAAGAGCTTGGGCATGTGAAAGCAGACTTGTCGTCGGTAAAGCTGCCAGAGCTACCGGAAGGACTTGCTTTCTCTGAAGCAACGCTGTTCGAATCAAGCAAATACCGGGATTCCCTGAACGAAGCTGTTTCAAGGGTCCGGACTCAAATCGAAGAGTCAATCAACCGTCAAGGCGAGCTTCGGAAAGAGCTAGAGGAGAACCGGAACCTAGATGAGACAGTCGAGGCCCAGGAGCGCAAAGTACGCCTTCTCGAGAAGGACCTGGCCGTTCTCAAGTATTCGGTCAAGGGCCTGGAGCAAACCTCCGAGTCGCTGAGAAACAGGGTGAAACCCCAAGTCGAACGCTACATGGGCCTAATCCTTCCCGCCATCACCTCAAATCACTACAAAGCTGTGGAATTGGAGGATGATTACACCGTGAAGGTTTTCGACCCCGAAGCTGGAGAGTTCAAGCCCAAGGAAGTCTTCTCAGGCGGGACAGAAGACCAGCTTTTGCTGGCCATGAGGCTCGCCTTCGCCCTAGCGCTAATGCCTCAAGCCAAGGGCAAGAGCCCCGAGTTCCTCTTCTTGGACGAGCCACTGGGAAGCTCAGACAGGGTTCGTCGCGAAGGAATACTGACTCTCCTCCGCCAGGAGCTGGCCCAAAGCTTTCGCCAGATATTCCTCATTTCCCACGTAGGCGACTTGGAGGCTGAGGCAGACACGATCATCCAGATGGACAATGGAAGCATTCGAGAAGTCGTAAGCCGCAAACCCTCTATACCTATACCGGTTGAGGTTCCAGCCTGATTCCCGGTTGAGTCTAGAATGGCTCTACAAGCTGGATGAGCTCAGAGCCTACAGTGTGGACACGAAGCAGGGCAGAGAACGACTAGACCTTTTCACCAAACACCTGCCCGGCATGCTTGAAGCGGCGGGCTTAGAGCTTCCTCCCAAGCCCCGGGTTCTCTGCCTGATGGCCGGCTCATGTGTTGAAGGCATAGCCTACGGGCAGCTGTTGCAGGCTCAAGTGACCTGTCTAGATTTGCAGAGGCAGATGTTAGCGAAGGGCAAGAGAGAGGCGAGACGGCGAAAGTTGAAGCTGGCGACGGCCACGGGTGATGCTAAGGAAGTCGCGAGGGTCACAAAGGGTCAATTCGACCTTGTCACCATCCACGGTTCACCCCTTCCACACCTGAACATATTCGAATTCGACCAGATTGTCGATGGGGTCAAGAAAGTACTGGGTGGGCACGGAACCTTTCTGCTTGAACAGTCGGACCTAGTCTTCCGGATACTCTCCCAGTACAGAGATGTGATAGTCGCCAATCTGAAACCAGTAGTGCTGAACGTTCACAAGGGTTTCAACCTTTCCCAGGGATACTTTGAGCGATTATACTACTCAAGATCCAAGCATGAGCTGTTCAGATCTTACCTCTGGAGCCCTTGGATAGTTGAATACGTTCTGAAGAAAAATGGATTCTCAAACGTCAGGGTCAAGCCTTACGCTGACCCCTATGCCATGGCACAGACCTACCTGTTCACGTCACAGAAATAATGCATCGTAGAAGAAACTGCCCCCTTACTAGTACTTTCGGGCTGGGTGGCGTAGAATACAACAGGCAGAGAGGAGTCCAGCTCGAACATTTTCCCAAAAAGCCCGAAATAAGCCCGTTTCGCCAATTTGGGAGCCGATTACATTCACCCACCTAACAGTCCCGAACGAAATCGCTAAGATTAAGGGCTCGGAAAAACTGACCTGGGCAGACTATACGCCCTAAACCGGAAAAATCGCCCATAATTCCCGCCAGACAGAAAACGACTCTTGAAAAAACCGGGGTCTATCAACGGCCTTCCAAGATGCGAGAGACACGTCTCTCCTAGAACCAAGCTGCAAGCCGCTTTCAAATCAGCCGACAAAAAAATAATTCTCTTCTCTAGCCCCCGGGGGACCCTCAGAAACGGCGCGTCTCACAGAAGCAAGGTAGCGCCAGAGAAGCCCTCACAAACAGGCTTCAGCAGATATACTGCGTAGAGCCACCGTTCTCCAATACTTTCAGTGTTCCAAGAAGCGTTTCTTCCGCATGTCTTCGCTTCTCCACCACTCCGTGCAATGCTGAGGTCCAGATGTAGTAGATTTTCCCGTCCACTTCTGTCGCCCTGAAGTAGCCTAGCTCTTCAAGCAGTCTTCCCATTGTCACAATTCTGCTGGATCGGGTTGACAGGGTTACCGAGACTGTCCAGTCGCCGAGCCTGTCAAAGAACACGTTCATCATGCCTTCATTGAAAGCCAGGAACACACCGGAACCCGGCTTTATTGAAGAGTTGATCAGGGCTGCTATCGAGGACGCGTTCGGCGGAACTTGTATCGGCCGGCTCTCGACCCTAACTGGCTGTTCGGTCATAGCCGCAGACTCCTCGGCAAAACCGGCTTAACGCTCGTGTTACCTAGTCTCAGGGCGGCTTGGGACAGGCCCGTATTTTTCGGATGTTTATATCGCCCGCGAGCCTTTGTGTAGCTTCTCTCCGGAGTATTGGCAATGGGCATGTTTGACCTTGAGGAGGAGAAGCTCCTAGCGGAGATAGAGGGGAGAGGTGCCCGAAAGATACTCATTCAACTCCCTGATGGTTTGAAGGCTGAGGGACCACGGCTAGCCAGCCTGGTTCGAGAAAAGACAGGAGCGGAGGTCTTCGTATCCGCGGCCCCTGCTTGGGGAGCCTGCGACCTTTCCCTGGATGCCGCTTCCAGGCTGAAAGCAGACCTTCTGGTTCATTACGGTCACAACGAGTTCCTGCGCGACAGTTCGAACGGCATCCCAGTATTGTATGTGCCAGCGAGGGGCAAACACGATGTCATGCCAGTCGTGGAAAAGGCCGTCCCGCTATTGCAGGGAACGACTATCGGATTGGCCACCACGGTTCAACATTTGCACACCCTACCAGATGTGGCGAAGTTCCTGGAACTCAAAGGTTTCACAGTTCTTTTTCCCGGCCGTGGACCCTGGGCCCACGAGAATGGACAAGTCCTCGGATGCGACTATTTTGGCATTAGAAAGTTGCAGCCCCAAGTGGACTCGTTTCTGATCCTGGGAAGCTACTTCCACGGACTGGGTGCGGCTCTTTCCGTCGAAAAAACGGCCATATTGGCAGACCCGTACGATGGTACTGCCCGTTCTCTTAGTGGTGACAGAGACAAAATAGTTCGACAAAGGTACGCTCTAATTGAGAAAGCCCGATTATTCCATAGTTTCGGAATCATCGTTTCCACGAAGCCGGGCCAGTGTAACCCACAGGTCGCCCTGTCGATAAGGAACCAGCTGGAGGGAAAGGGTAAGAGGGCTGTACTTTTGTACACAGACGAGGTTCTCCCGGAGAAGCTCATGGACTTCACCGGTATCGATGCTTTCGTGGACACGGCCTGTCCCAGATTGGCGCTGGATGATCCTGAGAGGTTTCCCAAGCCAATCCTCACAAGAGACGAGATTATGGTGGCAGTCGGAGTCTGGACTTGGGAAGAGCTTCTGGAGCGGGGACTGGTCCGCCTCTAGTTGGGACAAGAAAAGAGGCCCTCATCGAAGCGACGGCTAGAAATCCAGCTCGGAAAACTGGAAACACTTGAGAACCCACAACTAGGTCTAGAGCAATACCCAATTTCCCCAGAAGTTGCCTCTGAGCTTCTCTACATGGCAGGGTTCGAACACAGTGATCTTGAAGGAAGCATCGTGGACTTGGGCACCGGAACCGGAAGACTGGCCATTGGCGCAGCACTGATGGGAGCAAGAGAGGTTCTGGGCCTGGACATTGATAAGAGGTCAATAAGATTAGCAATTCGAAACGGGAGAAGGGCACGGGTAAAAGCTGACTGGGTCATAGGCAACTTGGACAGCGTTAGGGGCAATTTCAGCACGATCATTATGAACCCACCCTACGGGACTCGTTCACCGCATCAAGACACTCAATTCCTTTCCCATGCCTTCGACTTGGCACCTATTTCATACTCGATCCATAAGACTTCGACCCAGAGATACTTGGTCCAGTTCGTGAACAAAAAGGGCCGACGAGTTGACCAGGTACGAAGAATGACGATGCAGATTCCGCACCTTTTCGGTTTCCATAGGAAGAAATGGGAAGCCATTCATGTCGACCTCTACAGAATAATCGCCTAGCCGTTTTGCTTCTTGGTTGGAGGAGGGTTCTGGGCTGACCCAATAACGTTCAAAGATGAAGGGATCATAGGACCCAGTTTTTCGGTTGATGTTTCAGCTTGCGGAGTTTGTTGCACTTGTGCGACTGGATACTGAAGGATAGCGCGAACACTTACCGCTAGGGCGACCAGCCAGGTTCTGAAAACAGCCTGGTTGTGTCTGATGATAGCGCTGGCTAGCTTTGCGAAAAGCAGGTGAGCCTCCTCCGAGGCTTCTAAACGACGAGCACGAGGTCCGGATGATAAAGTGGGTGCTGTACCCTAAACCCTAATCCAGAGCTAGCAACTGGTTAGGCATTATAAGTCGACGAACCTCGTCGCTGTTAGGGCGAGAAAAACGAAGCTTGTCAATCTTCTTCTAGCTCAGTCTGCGCCAAAGATCGGCGACAAAGAGGGAAACCTGAAAAAAATCGCAGAACAGGCGAGCAAGGCCCGGAGAAAGAACATAGACATCCTAGTCTTTCCTGAGCTCCAACTCACTGGCTACACGATGAGAGATGAGGTGTACAACCTCGCAGAACCGGTCCCTGGGCCTAGCACACGTAAAGTGGAAAAACTATCACGGGAACACGGGGTCCATATCATATTCGGAATGCCGGAGGAGAGCGATGTGAAAGGCGTTCTCCACAATACGGCGGTTTTCATAGGGCCGAAGGGGCTCATCGGGAAGTACCGAAAAGTTCACCTCCCCACCCACACTGTTTTCGAAGAGAAACGGTACTACCGTCCAGGACAGACCGCCCCAGTTTTCAACACGCCCTTCGGGACAATAGGGCTAACAATATGCTACGACCTCTATTTCCCAGAACTAACCAGGCTCTTGGCACTCCAAGGCGCCCAGCTGATCATCGCCATATCGGCAAGCCCGAGCCTACGCCGACGCTTCTTCGAAGGGTTCTGCCTCAGCAGAGCAATGGAGAACGCTGTCTACCTGGCCTATGTTAACCGGGTCGGAATTGAGGATGGTTTGCAGTTTTGGGGAGGAAGCAGAGTGGTCTCTCCTAGCGGTTCGATTCTGGCTCAGTGCAAGTATGACGAGGAGGAATTTCAACCATGCGAGATTGACTTGGACGAGGTCGCCCGTTCGCGGGCTTTCATCCCAACGATCAAAGACCTGGAACCAGGCCTGTTTGACCTGTTAAGAACCAAGAGCCGTGAAGCTTAACCGGCCATGGTCCGAGAGTACCGCAGGCTTTCCCTAGCGCAAGGTGCCGGCCTGTCAATCGGAGGGCTTTGGGCAGGATTAGTGGCATGGCAGCTGGCATCTATCGAATACCCAATATCCATCAAAATTCTACTGTTGCTGTTTGCATGGTTTACCTTATGGTTCTTCTCTCATGGTCTAACTCATCAAATCGTGGGAAGCCTGGGCGGCATTCGGTTTCGATACTATTTCCTGGGAAGGTCAGCTATCCGAAAGCTCAAGTTGCCTCTTATCCCCCGCCTAATGGACAAGATTCCAGTTCTCGTTTTGAAGGTTGATCAGGGCTCCATGGCTCAAGCTTCAGTCAGGGCCAGAAGGCCAATGCATGCGTCCGGTGCCATAATCTCTATGAGTCTGCCCTGGCTCATAGTCCCCGAAGGTTTTGGCCTCGGTCTCGTTTGGGGCCTTTTCTTCACTGCTCTGGTTCTGGGAAACGACTTGTTCACATTATACTTCAGCCCGAAAACAGGCGACCTTTACAGGGCTAGAACGGTCAAAGGCTGACCGGCTCTTGAGGGATTCTCTGGGAACAGGGTCGAATCCAGCATGTCTTCGGAACAATCCTCATATTAGCCTCCTTCCACTCATTTCATGGCGCTTACTAATGAAGGGTCGAAACTATCGATCAGCAGCCGGCCAGGCATACACCCGGCTGAAGTATATTCGCGGGACTCCAGCTCCGAAAGTTTCCAAGTTCAACATGGGGGACCTGGCAGTCCAGTTCCCTCGGAAAGTCCACTTGGTTGCAAGGGAGCGGGTGCAGATTCGCCACAACGCGCTAGAATCGGCTAGAGTCTCTGCTAACAAGGTTCTCTTTGACAAATACGGCGAGACGGGCTACAGACTATCACTGCGTCCCTACCCGCACATTATCCTCCGGGAGAACAAGATGATCGCTACTGCTGGAGCTGATCGTTTGCAAGAAGGAATGAGAAGAGCCTTTGGCAAGCCCAGCGGCAGAGCAGCCCGTGTAAATGACGGACAGACCATCCTCACGATCTACGTCAATGTGGATGGCGTGGAGACCGCGAAGAAGGCCTGCCACACAGCTTCTACGAAGCTTCCCATGAAGACACGAATCCTGGTGGAAGAGGTCGTCATGGAGGACGAAGGAATGCCTGCCGCATCCCCTGCTAAACTGTCTCCAGTTGCAGAGCCTTCAATGGAATCCGAAGTAGAATCCGACGCTGAACCAATAGTGGCTCCGCCCTCTCCAGGAGACTAACAATTTTGGGTCGCCCTCCGGAAACTATCGTGGTATGGCTTGAGAACGTCCGGAAGGAGGACATACATCTCGTCGGAGGAAAATGCGCCAACCTGGGCGAGCTCACAGCCAAGGGTATTCGAGTTCCATTGCTGACGAGGTCCGGAGGGCTTACCGGGAACTATGCAAGAGAACAGATTCGGACCCCGTGCTCGTAGCTGTCCGGTCGTCAGCGACGGGGGAGGACCTTCCCGACGCTTCCTTCGCCGGCCAACAAGATACCTATCTCAACGTAAAGGGTGAGGATCAGCTTGTCCATTATGTTCAAAAGTGCTGGTCAAGCCTCTACACTCCCAGGGCCATCTTCTACCGGGAGGAGAAGGGTTTCCCCCATGAGAAGGTCCTCATCAGCGTGGGGGTCCAGAAGATGGTCGATTCGAAATGCTCAGGCGTCGCGTTCACTGTTGACCCTGTGAATGGTGACCCGTCGAAGATTGTCATAGAGGCGACCTGGGGCCTCGGAGAGGCCTTGGTTGCTGGCCATGTTAACCCGGACCGTTTCATCATTGACAAGGGAACGCTCCAGATTGTCCACAAGGATATTGTCCAGAAGACTGTGGAGCATGTTCCCAACAAGGAAAGTGGGCTTACCATGCAGCGGGAGGTTCCGATTGAAAGGCGGAACGTGCCGTGTTTATCGGACGAGGAAGTTGTTGAACTGGCAAAACTAGCACGGGACATTGAGGACCACTACGGCGTTCCCCAGGACATCGAGTTCGCCCTTGAACAGGGAAAGAATGGTAACGCCGTCTATATCGTCCAGTCTAGGCCTGAGACATTCTGGAGCAAGATGAAGGTTCCAGTCGACGAGTCATCACACCACCTGACCCGGATAATGGTCGTGCAGGGGTTGCCTGCCAGCCCAGGACTCCATGCCGGCAGGGCCAAAGTCATTCCTTCTCCCCAGGAAGCGGGACGTTTGATGAAGGACAAGGACATTCTAGTGACGAGGATGACGAACCCCGACTGGGTCCCATACATGAAAATTGCCGGGGCTATCGTCACTGAAGATGGTGGGACGACATGTCACGCTGCGATAGTCTCCCGGGAAATGGGTATTCCGTGCATTGTGGGGGCACGGAATGCGACGCATCTTTTGCAAACGGGCAGCGAGTACACCGTTGACGCGAAAACCGGCATTGTCTATAGGGGCCTCGTGGAAGACATACTCAGGCCGGCCCCTGCTGTTCAGCATATACCCACGGTTATTCCCATAACTTCGACGAAAATCTACGTGAATATTTCACTACCAGAGTTGGCGGAGAAAGTGGCCCGGGAAACCCAGGCCGATGGGGTCGGCCTCCTCCGGGCTGAGCACATGATGCTCTCAGTGGGCAAGCACCCGCGTCTCCTAATCGAGGAAGGCGGAGGACAGAGGATGGTCGACGCTTTTGCCGAGGGTATCAGGAGGGTTGCCACACCTTTTGCCCCGAAGCCCGTGGTCTACCGTTGTCTCGACTTCAAGCCTGACGAGTTTCTAGGATTACCGGGTGGCGAGAAGTACGAGAAGGATGCGGGCCATGTTGGTCCTAACCCGTTGCTCGGCTACAGAGGATGCTTCCGGTATGTGAAGGAGCCTGATGTGTTCAGGCTGGAGTGCAGGGCCGTAAGGAAGGTCCGGGAAGAGTTCAAGCTCACCAATGTACACGTCATGCTTCCGTTCGTGAGAACCCTGGAGGATTTCCGGAACGCTAGGAAGATATTGGAAGAGGAAGGGCTCAAGCGTGGACCGGACTTCAAACTCTGGATCATGGTAGAGGTTCCGGCAACCGTCTTTCTAATCGACAAGTTTGTTCAAGAAGGCATCGACGGCATATCCTTCGGGACCAACGACCTAACCATGCTAGTGCTCGGAATCGACAGGGACGACGCTTCAATTCAGGAAATCTACGACGAGAGAAACCTTGCGGTTCTCCGGGCTATGAGCCATGTGATACGTATATGCCGAGACGCAGGCGTCACTACCTCGATCTGCGGCCAAGCGCCTTCCAACCATCCTGAAGTTGTAGAGTTCCTCGTCCGAGAGGGAGCCGTGAGCATGAGCGTCAACCCGGACAAGGTTATAGAAACGAAACAGTTGGTGGCTGCAATAGAACAGAAGCTGATCCTTGAGGGTATGAGGAGCATGCGGGACAATAGCAGGGACTCGGGTGTCCTCCAGCCCCGCTGGTCGAAGTAGACCTTCAACCATTACCGGTAATGTTTGAGCAGCTAGGCAAGTACATCAGAGAAAACTACGGGGGAGCGAGGAAGATCGTTGAGGTTGGAGTAGGCCACCGGGTTGACATTGCGATGGAAGTGAAGATGCGTCTCCCATCAACGGAGGTTATTATTACTGACAAAGACGAGTCATGGGTCCGCTCTCGCAAAACACTGGGTGTGAGGGCTGTGGCGGACGATGTCAGGTTTCCGAGCCTTGTCGTATACGAGGGTGCAGGCCTGATCTACTCGCTTCATCCCCCTGTTGAACTCGTTCCTTCTCTGACGAGCCTTGCACAGAAGGTAAAGGCGGACTTGCTTGTGGTGCCGGTAGCGGATGAACAAGAGGCGTTCCAGGAGAAGAACTGGAGAAAAGTGACTAGGGAAGGACGAACGGTCGGCTGGTTGCTCTCACACCAAACGCTAGACTAAGGTAGGTTGGGGACTGATATTTGAGTGGAAGAATGTCTCCCTCCCTCATGCCTTGAAATGCTGTTGACGTACCCCCCTTTTGAAAAGTCATTTCCTGTCTGGCATGGATAATCAACGATTTCCAAGGTTCAGGGCGTGAAACCTGCCCGTCCCGGGTCTTGGCCACCCCCTGTTTCCACGACTTTTCCTTCATGATCGTTAGGAGGGTGAACGTAATCGGCTCCAGGATCGGGGAATCGGCTTCAATTTGGGTTTTTTCAGAAAGCTTCCTTTGACGGGGAGCAATTAGGCTTCGAGAGACTGTAGCCATGGGACTCAGGAGAGTCTCAGCAATAAGCGGAGGCCACAATTTATCTTCCCAGTTTTGACGTCCCCACCGTGGAGGCGTTCCGAGGTGGAAGAGCAATACTTCACGCCCGAACTGTTCAAGTTTCTAAGGGAACTAAGAAAAAACAATAACCGGGAATGGTTCCAGGCCAACAAACAACGCTACGAACAGAACGTTCAGGGTCCAGCCCTGCATTTCATCAAAGACCTCGCCCCGCACCTTCACATGGTCAGCCCGTACCTAGTGGCAGACCCCAAGCCTATGGGCGGGTCGCTGTTCAGGATCTACCGGGACATCCGGTTCTCCAAGGACAAGACACCGTACAAGACCCATGTCGCAGCCCACTTCTCCCACAAAGACGCGAAGATGGAGGGGTTCGGCTACTACCTCCACCTTGAACCGGGATCCTCCAGCGGAGGAGGAGGCCTATGGCACCCTGGCACGCCCGCCCTAACCATGGTTAGAAAGAACATCGCCGGCAACCCTGAAAGGTGGAAGGAGGCCCGTAACGGGATCAAGGTCCAGGGCGAGAGTCTCAAACGGCCACCCCAAGGCTACAACCCTGAACATCCGCTCATCAAAGACCTCAAACGCAAAGACCTCTACGCCATGTTCCCCATACCAGAACAGACCGTTTGCAGCACCGATTTCCCAGCCAAGTTCGCGGAGCAATGCGCAAAGATAACTCCGCTCATGTCCTTCCTTGCCAAGTCAACAGCGCTACCTTGGTAAACGAATCTTCCGCTCCTACCCATCGACGCTGAAAGGCCGGCGCCTTAGAGCGGAGCATCAGCGGATTCTTTAGAGATACCAGAAAAGAGTGTAGACATCCTTGATTTCGTCCCTGCGGCCCCAGCAGTCCTGGCAAAAGCGCGAACCTGTATATGCCCAGCAAGATTCAGCAAGGCCAGAGGTCAAATCGAAATGAGCAAGAGCCTCAAAGCAGGCGTCAAAGGAACCAGCATTAACGAGAAAGACGCCAAAGACATCATCGACGGGGTCCAGGCTATGTACGACAAGGTACCGACCTTCTTCCGGCCCATGCTCCCCAGCCTTCCCGATGTCCTCAAACGCATCCCTTCCAGCGCTGGAAAATACACTCTAGGCGAGATAATCCAGCTACTAGACTGGGCCTACGAAAACGGGCTTTTGAAAAGATAGGAACCCCAACCATGAGTCATCCCTCCAAAGACATCACTGGGTCCAAGGGAAACGAACTAGGAGGAAAGAAAATCGCACTCCTAGTCTCCAGCAGCGTAGCCTCCTTCAAAACCCCCGAGATCGCCAGAGAACTCATGCGGCATGGAGCCGACGTACACATAGTCACGACTCCCTCCAGTGAAAAAATGGTAGGCGCCGACCTACTGGAATGGGCCACTGGGAACCCTGTGGTCACAAAACTAACCGGAAAACTGGAACACATTGCCCTCGCTGGAAACAGCCAGACCCATGTCGACCTAGTTCTTATCGCGCCGGCCACCGCCAACACGATTGGCAAGTTGGCCTCGGGAATCGATGATACACCAGTCACCACAGTCGCCGCGACAGCGGTAGGCTCCAAGATTCCTGTCCTCATCGCCCCCGCCATGCACGAACCTCTTTACGACCATCCTCTCGTTCAGCAGAACATAGCCGGCCTCGAAGAGATTGGCGTCCAATTCATCCAGCCCGAGGTTGTGGAGGGAAAGGCGAAGATCGCCAGTACAGAACAGATCATTAGGTCCGTAATAACCAGGCTCTCGGGCCAGAAAAAGGACCTGGCAGGCCACAAGGTTCTGGTGACAGGGGGCCCGACGATCGAACACATTGACCCGGTTCGAATTATCACAAACCGCAGTTCTGGAAAAATGGGCGTTGCACTGGCAGAAGAAGCGGCGTCCCGGGGAGCTCAGACCACACTGATTTTAGGTCCCGGCTCCGTCAGTCCGCCGCCAGGGATAAAGACGGTGAGGGTCGAGAGTACCGAAGAAATGCTCAAGGCAGCCCTCAACGAACTGGGCGAAGGAGGATACGACCTCATCCTTGCAGCGGGAGCACCTAGCGACTACAGGCCCAAGAACGCTCTTCCCCATAAGATTAAGACCCGGAAAGAACAAACCTTAACCCTCGAACTCCAGGCCACTCCAAAAATAATCGCCGACCTTCGAAAAGCCAGCCCTGGAGCCTTCATGGTCGCATTCAAAACCGAACATAACGTTTCCAACGACCAACTAGTCGACGAAGCCTTTGAAATACTTCGAGAGAAGACAGCCGACTTGGTGGCGGCCAATGATGTCGGCCGTGAAGGCGTCGGTTTCCAGACAGATACAAACGAGCTCTATGTGGTGGACGCACAGAAGAAGGTCGTCCATATTCCGTTGTCGGAAAAGAGAGAGGTCGCACGCCAGCTAATGGACATGGCGGTCAAGAGGCTAAAGAGCTAGAACCGGGAACCTCTCAAACTTGAGCAGGAAAACGGTAAGAGCCGCAGCAGTCCAAACTAGGCCAGTCCCGGACTCGGTCAGGAAAACAATCCTTCAAGGAGTCAAACTCGCCGAGAAAGCAGCCCGACAGGAGGCCGAGATAATCTGCCTACCTGAGCACTGGCTGCCTGAAAAATCCATTCCCACCCCAATCAATCCCATCCCGAGCTTCCAGGCGCTAGCAAGAGAGTACGGTGCGATCATAGGGGTTGGCGCCTTTTTCGAAAAAGTGAAGGGCCGGGTCCGACTAAGTAGCCCAGTCATAGGGTCCGATGGAATTGTCCTCGGACGACAGTTCAAAGTTCACCTCTTCGGCCGCGAGAAGAAAATCGCCACCCCTGGAAACCAGTACGGGATTTTCAAGGCCAACAATTTCAAGTTCGGCGTCCTAGTCTGCTACGACGTAGATTTCCCCGAAGCATCCAGAGCCTTCGCCCTCAAAGGCGCAGAGCTCCTCCTCTGCCCTTCACGCATCATCAAGGAGGGAACAGTCCCATGGCAACAATACCTGACCGTTAGGTCACTTGAGAACAGGCTTCCCATAATAGCCCCCAACGTCTACGCGCCACCCTATTTCATGGGCCACAGTTCCATAGTGAGCTTGAAAGAGGACCCTCGAAGGAAGATCGCTCATCCAAAGATGGTATCATTGACGGGTCCGCGAGAAGGGATCCTCGTCGACGATTTCGACCTCGACCTTCACAATCGCCTGAGAAGGGAGAGGTTCGCAGACAGAAGGCCCGAAACCTACAGATAAGAAAGTGAGAAGCATCCGGCCATCGGAAATTCGAGGAGTCATCTTCGACCTCGACAATACGCTTCTCCAGTCGAGGCTAGGGGCGGCTCGAGGGCTGAAAGTAGCGTCTTCCATGATTGCTCGCCAGCTCAGGAAGCAGGGTTACAACTACAGCGAATCCCAGATTCTTAGAAAGGTTCACTTGATAGAACGGGAAAGGAGAGCCCCAGCCACAGGCCTAGTCCCAAGAAAACTCTACAACAGGGACACTTGGTGGAAGTCCCTCCTCAAACAATTACACGCGACCAAGCTTCACAGCCCCTGGATACACAAAACCACCCTGCGATACTGGGACGCATACAGAAGGGCCAGTCCACCGTTCCCCGACGCAGAGGCAACTGTCAGGAAGTTGAAGAAAACCGGGTACAGACTCGCCATCGTCTCGGATAGCGACGGTACCCCAGGCATGAAGAGGCTTCGGCTCGAATCGCTACCGTTCCGAAACCTGTTCGAAACCACAGTAGTCGCGGGGGACGATACTCCAAGGGTAAAACCGAGCAAGGCGCCTTTTCTGCTCGCGGCGAAGAGGTTAGGCCTTTCACCCCAATGTTGTGTGTACATAGGGGACAACCCTGAGACGGATGTCGAAGGAGCAAAAGCAACGGGAATGACCACTATTCTCGTAAAGAGACGAGCATACGCGGTTCCTCTGAAAGGAAGAGACCCGCCCCGGGCGAGTCCGACATTTCAAGTCAGGTCTCTCAAAGAGATACCGGCAATCCTCGCGGGCTAGCGCCCAATCTCAACACTGAGAGAAACCTGCTTCTCGAACAGAACCCGGCCCAAGCCAGCCCCGAGTCTCATCTTGACTACCTCAACCAGTTCGTCGAGCAGTTCGTATCCCACAAACCTTCGTCCAAGGTCCAGGGCAACTTTGAGGCTCGTCCCAGAACCTAGGAAAGGGTCCAAGACTAGATCGCCCCCTATAGAAAACATTCGAATTAGCCTTCGAGGAATCTCTTCCGGGAAGGCGGCCACTCTTCTCTCAAGACCCTCAATATTCTGTCTAGCTCCGGTAACTGTCCAGACCTGGGAGAACCACTTATCCCGTTCCGGCTTGGTGAACTTGCTCCTGTACCGTTCCGGGTCCTTGGGCTGGAACGCTCTCAAGCCGCCTTTTCGAAAAACCAGAATGAACTCCATGTCGAGGGTGACATAGGCGTTGGGTGGGAGGAACCCTGACCCTAGAAATGCTCCCTTTCCCTTGTACTGGGGTTTCGTGGTTGGTTTCTTCCAGAGAATATAGGGCAGGCTGACGAGGCCCAGCTTCTCGAAGGCTTCTATCACTCGGGAATGATTCGGATACAGACGGAATACCCCATCTTTCGAACGGGTCGCATCACCAATGTTAATGCAGGCAATTCCTCCCGGGAGTAGGACCCGGGCAACCTCGCTCCAAACCTGGTCCAGGTAACTATGCATCTCATCATAAGTGACGGCCGAGGATTCTGCGAAGAAGGCATCCCAAATGGCCACCATCGGGTAGGGTGGCGATGTTACCACTAGATGGACAGATTCGTCGGCCAACTCTGCCATGTGGCAGCTGTCGCCAATTATCACGCGGTGGTCGGGAGCATTGCGAGACAGGCAGCGTCACCCGATATACTCGGAGCTGTCTGCGGGCTGAGGATTGGCCTTGTCCACTGCTCTCTTCAGAGCGGATTCGATCTCCTTGGCCTGGTCCTCCAACTCTCTCATGTCGATTTGAAGGCCAAGCTTCCTTGTCAGAACCTTCAGGATTACCACTGCGGCCCGGGGGTCCACCATGAAACCTGAAGTTTCACCGGACAGAAAGACGCCCTTCAGGTTCCGGACTTTTGCAAGGCCAGGTATCAGCCCGTTCATCCAGGTTACAGCCCCACTGTCGATTATGTTTACGTCTAGGGATTGGAGCTCCCTAACAAGGCCCAGTTCACTGGCTGCGCCGTACACCTTCGGATTCTCTGCAATCTTCCCCGTGATGAATGCTCCCACAGTCATCACCGTATGAACGCCCAACTTCTCAGCCAGGCTTACTACGGCCTCGGAAAGACGGAAAGCCCCCTCTGGCAGAATCGGTTGAGCGTCCCCTGTGTAAAGAACGAGGTCGCCGGCATCCCGGTCGTTAAGCCAGTAGTAGAATTCGTGTTTCATGAGGTCGGGGGTGCCATCCGTACCCAACAGGAGTCGCGGTGGTAAGTAGTCAGAGTAGAGATAGCCAAGGGGTAGGGCTTTCAAAGTCTTGATCAAATGGTCGAGCACAATCTTGGCCACTCTCCCACTATCAGGTAACCCGGCAATGAGGATAGGGTTCCGTAGCTTCGGAGCCTGGTTCAAGTGGAGGTCAATTCGGTTTCTCAGCTGAGACACCTGTTGGAAGCGGACTTGCTCGTGTTGAGCTTTGCCTGATAGACATTCCCCTCCAAATGACTTCACGGTTTTGTCGTGAAATACGTTTATATCAACAGAGGTCCACAAGTTGCCAGTACCCGTCCTATGTATCATGGTGAATGAATGGCAAAGTTCATGCTGTCTCTCCACGAAGAAAACTTCCAACTAATCTCCTTTGAAGCGCAAGAACGGGGAATCAGCGTACAGGAACTAATCCGAGCTGTCATAATACCAGACTGGGTAAAACAATCGAATCCCATCGGGAATGCCGGACCCCCCAACCGTCCAAACAACGGCAACGGCCGGGAACAGTTAGTTCAGACCGTCGGAGTCCGAAGGCTCGGAATCAACTACTCTCGGCAGCCACTTCGATAGACAACAACGTACCCAATTCTAAGAGCCGATAGCTCCCCCATTTTTCCCTCTTTTTTCCATGGCCGAGAAACTAGAGGGCTCATGGGTCGAATAGCTTGTACAATAACAGCGACACCCGGTTCGCTTCAGCTCGTGCCCTGATGCTAGCCTAGCACACGTATATCTCAGTATAGCGTCTCAGCATTTGCTCTCGGTTAGGATCCCTATCTTCAATCAGGGTTGCCCAGTAAGGAGAGTCGAGTCTTGCTAGGATTTCGTCCCGGCCCACCTGTTTTGAGTCGTAGAAGATCTGCGCGACGCCGTAAGGAGTCTCGATGTAATCAGTGACGAGGACCTCGACCACCCCTTTTACCTCGGATAGTCTGGTTCTGATATTTGCTGGGCAATCTGGACTGTCCATTCCGCCTAGGAATAGTGTTGCTCTGGCGAGCTCTGGTCTCAGGGCTTCGCGTCGGCGAGCTCGTGTTCTAGCTTCCACGAGGGATACGCCTCGCCCTAAACCGGCATAACTAGGCTAAATTTCTACCGCTTGGGGCAGGCATGGGTTGAGGAGGGGTAGTAGAGGGTGTGAGGCCGGGCTTTCAGGGTTCGAGCCGCAAGAGAAGTCGAAGATGCACCTTCATGGCCCGGTTGAGACTCCCGGGGAGGTGAATTGAAGAGCGACGGGGCGGTCTATGCTCCTCAGGAGGGGCACAGGCCAGCAATTGCGGAACTCTCCAGCCGCGGGGACTTGTTGAGTCGCGAATTGTCCTAGGGAGAGAGGTCCGGGTGGCCTATGAAAAATCAGATTGTCAAAACCCCTGTGAAAGAGACCGTGAAAAAATAGTCAGTAAGTTTCCTTCCCTGTTAAGAATCGGAGAAGTAGCTTATTATTTTCTGTGCGAAGAATCGTATCGAGGGCAGAAGGTTCCTGGCGGACCATAATCCGTCTTCCACCGCGAATGTGAGCATCAGTTCTTTACAACCCGCTTTCTGGAACTGGCCTATCTGTTCAATGCAGTCGTCAGGAGTTCCATGTATGACAGTCTTCAAAGCCGTCTGTGAAGGTATGGTCGATGCGATACTGCGAATTGTTTCCCGTTGTTCTTTTGGGTGAGCCATTCTTTCCCAGACACGGCCGGGGTGGTAGGCTGACGGGTCCACCTTTCGCAAGGCCTCAGGGATGAGGGCGAGGAAGTACCGGGCAGGGCCGAGAACGTTGCTGTCCGCGTTATCCCGGTTGTTTGATGCTGAGACGAGCGTGTAGTAACAAGGCATGAATCTACTCAGCCTACGTTCTGCTTGACGGGCTGCGTCTCGCACAATTTTCAAATCGCTCTGATAGGTCGTGGGCGTATGGCAGTGCGGAACCCATCCGTCCGCCACTTGCCCGGTAAGCTTCAGCATTTTCCCACCAAAAGCTGCCAGATAGACCGGGACTGGTGCGTTGTTCGGCTGTCCGGTTTGCAAGTAGGCGTTATTCAGCTTGAAAAAGTGCCCGTTGAAGCGGGCCGGTTTTTCGATGCTACTGGCCCAGAGCATTCTCAGAACTTTCAACCCCTCTCTCAGTTTCCCATAGCGTTGTTGGGTGGAAATTCCGAAGGGTGCCTGGTTCATCGGGTCTCCTGTTCCGAGCCCGAGGAATACTCGTCGAGGGGCTATAGAGGCTAGTGTGGCGGTTGCCTGAGCCACTATTGCGGGGTGCCTGCGGACTAGGTCTGTTACTGCTATGCCGACTTGGATTCTTCGAGTTTGTAGGGCGAGGGCTGTTAGAGTGGTGAAGGGTTCGGGGGCCGATGCGTTGTCTGTCCCGTACAACAGGTGGTCGTCGATGAAGACCGAGTCGAAGCCATATTTTTCACAGAACTGAGCACGTTGGATTATCCTGCTGAAGGGCTCGTGAGCCCGGAGAAATATTCGGGCTCCAAAACGGATTCCCTGATGCTTCTTCACAGCGCTACTCGGCCATTATCGGAATAAGTTTCTCCAGTCTCATGTGGTGTATGCGCCGATGGACTGTAATGAGGATTAGACATCGGTGACAAATTCTTGTGGATGCTCCACTAGCATCAATCTCTACCACAACGTCGTCCGGTATCTCCTCGTGGCGGAATGCGCAGATTACCAGCATGGCGGTCCGGGTCCCTAGCGTACAGCCTGAACGTATCCTTAAGCCTTCAAAGCGGGAGATGAGCCGGCCTGGCTAACTGTTTTACCCATGGGAACAGATCCGCTGCAGGATTGGCGACTCTTCATGGAACAATCAGTCTCTAGTATGAACGGAAAGGTATGCCTGGTAACGGGTGGAAACTCCGGAATTGGAAAGGAGACGGCACTGGGATTGGCCAGGCTCGGCGCCACGGTTGTAATTGTATCCAGGAATAGGGGGAAAGGAGAGGCTGCCATTTCCGATATCAGGAGGAAGAGCGGGAACCAAAATGTGAACCTGATGGTTGCGGACCTATCTTCAATGGACGCTGTTCGCCAGCTGGCCCTGGAATTCCGGTCGAAATACGACAAGGTTCACGTGCTAGTCAACAACGCAGGCATCTTCCTGCCGAAACGTGTGACGACCGCTGACGGGCTGGAGGCCACCTTCGCCACAAACCACCTGGGACACTTCCTACTGACGAACCTGCTCCTCGACCTGCTCAAAGCAAGTGCTCCTTCACGGGTCATCAACATAACCTCCGACGCCCACAAGGGAGCAGAAATCGACTTTGAAGACTTGATGGGCGAAAAGAAGTTCAGCGGGTTCAAAGCCTATGGCCAGTCAAAACTAGCGAATGTGCTGTTCACCTATGAACTGGCTCGACGATTAGAAGGGACAGGTGTCACAGTCAACTGTTTGCACCCGGGGGTTGTTAGAACCGGCTTTGGGAAGGATGTGGGAGGACTGTTCTCGATTGGGGTGCGGGTCGTTAGCCCTTTCATGATGAGCCCTGAAAAAGCGGCCAGAGCCGCAGTTTACCTAGCGTCGTCGCCCGAGCTAAAGGGGATCACTGGGAAGCATTTTTCCAAGGGCAAAGAGGAGAAATCGTCAAGAGAATCCTATGACCAGGCGACCGCGGACCGATTGTGGCAGGTCAGCGCCGAGCTGACGAAACTGTCGTAGACCCATGGAGAGGTTACTTCATAGTGCAACCAATCTTGGTACCGAGGCTGACGGTCTGCTAGGGCAGAGGGATGAAAGGGCGAAGCCACGGCAGAGCGATGGATGCGCCAATCGCCAGGAGGCCCGCTGCCGGAAGAGTAACAGCCCAGGCCAAGACAAACCCGACTAGAAGAGGTCGAACATGTTCCCTGCGTCCTCCGCCAATTCCTGCTGATGCTCCAGCTGCCGTATGGGTCGTAGACAAAGGGGCCCCGAAAATGGCCCCGATGGATACTAGCGCAGCTGTAGCTACTCCGGCCGCCACCCTTCTATCATGGGCAAGGGGGATGACGCGTCCGACAAGGGTCTGTGTTACCCAGTGGCCCCAGACAATTGAGCCAAAGAAAACTGCAACCGCTACGAAAACGTACGGAAGCCATGGCTGGGTTTGCAAGGTAATAGGAAGGAGGACGACTCCCAGTGCCACGAGTTTAGGCGCGTCGTTGATTCCTCTTGCGAAGGCCGTTGCGCCTGCGGAACCCCAGTGAGCCATTGAGAGAAATTTCCCACTCGTTGGCACGCTTTGACCCTCTGGTTGTGGTTTGCTCGGTTTCAATCTATGAATAAAATATGTCAAGATTAGAGCAGCAAATGGTCCAGCAGCCAAGGGGAGTAGAATCCGCAAGCCAATAGTTGTCCATGCAAAATGTGAGACCCCGAAAAGATAGACAGCCTCGAAAAGAATAGCGCCAACAATCGCATGACTCAGCGAAACTGGAAGCCTCAGAAGGGTCGCCCCGAGAACCCAAACGGCCGTTCCTGTTAAGGCGAAGAGAACGAAGGAAGCATCAGGGGTTGGTGTCAGGAGGGCCTGTCTAAAGACTGTCAAAAGCTGTGCGGCAATCAGGACGGCTGCAGCGCTGCCTAGGGCGCTGAACAACCCGCCCCAGGCCAGTGCGCGGCGAATTGAGCGCCCTCCCGAGCTTTCAACCACAGTCGCGACGCTTTTTCCCACATCGTTCGCTCCGTTAGCAAATGCTAGGACAAAGAGAACTGCGAGGCCCGCTTCTTCAGCCAGCAATTTTACAGAAGCGATTCTCACCCATGATTAACCCTTTCTAGAACTGGACGCCTCCGCGCGTCAGCCTAGGCTTCAGAGGATTCTATGGGTACCTTGGAGCAGCGTATTATCCTGTTGCGACTATTTACTTGGCCGCTTCCAGCCAGAAGCCCGATTGGCGAACCTGTACAGGGCCGCTACTCTGGATTTGAGAGTTCAAGCCCTCTAGCTTGCCACGAAACGCCTGCACGGAGAAGTCCTCAACGGTCCAAGGTATGGCTTTCAGATACCATGCGAAGGCCCCTACATCGCTGAACGAAATGACTCTCTTGGCTTCGCCGGATCCAATGACACGGAGTTGTGCAGCTTTGACTTGGGTTTTGGCCGCGGACAGATTCCATCTTAAAGGGAGAGGAGGAGCCGGTAGTTTCAGGAGTCGATGAAAGTCCGCGTATCTTTGGTCTCCGACCTGTTGTGTGATGAATCGACCGTTCTCGGCAAGGGCTCTGGAAACTTCTGTGGCGACGAAGGAGCTGTGGCGATTGACGACTAGGTGGAGAGAGCCGGTCTGAAACGGTAACGGACCCCGAGTCTCAGAGACTCTCTGAACATTGTTGTCAGGCGCACCCTCGGTGCGTACGACGCTCACACCTAGAGGGCGGAGTCTGCGAGCCGCGACGGGCACGTTAGGCGGATAGGATTCCGTAGCCACTGTATGGTCAGGACGGTACGGAAGACGTGCCAACCACTCTCCACCTCCAGTGTCCATATCCAGCAAGTCCGGAGATTCGCGGGCGCGTTTGGCTACCAGTCCATCGTAGTCCCAGGAGAAAGGCTGAGTGACTATCCGTTTCCCGAGCCAGGAAAAATCCCAGCCTACAAACGGCTGAGCTTCCGCCTCATTGATCAGCCTCTCAAAGTCGGTAGGTCGGGCCATGCAAACCGTAATCCGTAACTAGACCGCCCAGTCCCCAAACTGTTTTTCCGCTTTCTGCAGCGGAAAATCTTGGATCCCCCGAGCGGCTCTGAACCTATGTTACGTATGAAACTGTTTCGATTTGGGGTGGTTCGTAGTCTACCAGTTTTCCTGTGAGGAAATCCTCGTATGCTTTGAGGTCAAGTAGGCCGTGTCCACAGTTATTGAAGGCAAGGACTTTCTCTTCATTTTTCTCTCTGCACCGAATCGCCTCGTCTATGATGAACTTGATACAATGGGCGGTTTCTGGGGCCGGGATCATTCCTTCGGTCTGGGCGAAGAGCCTTGCCGCCTGGAACACTTCGTTTTGGTGGTAGGCGACTGAGCGCACGTAGCCCTTGTTGATTAGATAGCAGAGCGAGGGGGCTTTTCCATGGTATCTCAGCCCGCCAGAATGGATTGGAGGAGAGATGAACTTGTGGCCGACGGTGTACATTTTCAAGAGTGGCGTCATTTCAGCAGTGTCCCCATAGTCGTAAGTGTAGGTTCCACGGGTAGTGGAAGGTACCGCTTTCGGCTCGCAGGCGACGAAGTCCGCGTCCAGCTTGCCCCTGAGCTTGTCCATGAGGAAGGGGTAGGCGAAGCCTGCAAAGTTGGAACCTCCTCCAATGCAACCAGCAAAAAGGTCTGGCTGAACGTCGATGGATTCGAACAGTTTCTTGGCCTCAAGGCCTATGATTGATTGGTGTAACAGGACATGGTTCAAGACTGAGCCGAGGCAGTACCGCGTATCCTCATGTGTGACAGTGTCTTCCAACGCCTCGCTGATGGCTATCCCTAAGGTTCCCGGATGGTTGGTGTTCTGGGCCAGCACAGACTTGCCATAGCCTGTTTCTATGCTGGGGGAGGGCTTGACTTCTGCCCCGTAGGTTTCCATCATGATCCGTCGGCCCGGTTTCTGGTCATAGCTGACTCTGACCATGTAGACTCGGCATTTCATGCCGAACATTGCAGTGCTCATGGCGAGGGCAGAGCCCTATTGTCCCGCCCCGCTCTCAGTTACGACCCGTTGAACCCCCTGTTGCTTGTTGTAGTAGGCTTGGGCGATGGCTGTGTTGGGCTTGTGGCTCCCCGTGGGGCTCACATATTCCGCCTTAAAGAAAATCTGGGCGGGAGTCTTGAGGAACCTTTCCAAGCGTCTGGCCCGTACTAGGGGTGTAGGCCGGCCGATCACCTGGTAGGCTTGTAGCACTTCTTCAGGTATCTTGATGAAACGTTCCGAACTAATTTCCTGCCGGACCAGTTCTTTGGCGAATAGTCTCTCTAGGAGAGCTGGGTTGACAGGTTGGAGTGTCTTGGGGTCTAGGGGCGGGGGAAGCGCTTCTGGGAGGTCTGCTTGGATGTTGTAGTAGTCTCTTGGAAGCAGGTCGGCTGGCAGCCGGATTCTGTCTTCCGATATACGCTCTGTCCCCGTCTGGAGCACGGTCTATTATGATGCTGTAGGTAAAATTTTAATCTTCCGCGTACACTTCAGTACGTCAACCTTGTGGGAACGAATCCAGGCAATAATGAAGGCCCACCCGGAACGGCTGAAGGTGGCTAGGATATGCCTGGAAAATGGTCTCGCAATCAGGGCAGATGGAATTTACTTGAACCAGACCGAGATCCCCACTGCCAGAGTAGCCCGGGCAGCAGGTGTAGATCGTAGAACAGTCAGTGAAACCATGAGGATGGTGAACAAGCAACCTGACCTCAGAATGATTTTCGAGAATCTTCAGTCCGCAGGGCTCTCATTGAGGGGCATCGCGAAACAGCTAGGCCTGGGAGTGGTAGAGATAACTGCACGAGACCCGAAAGTCGTAGGTATCCTTGCCGGAGCATCAAAACTCCTTGCCGACGCAGGCATCAGCATCAGACAAGCTCTCGTAGACGACCCTGAGCTCGTCCCGGAGCCGAAGTTGACTCTCATTGCGGGGAGAAGCGTGCCCGGCGACCTGATTCCTAAAATGCTGAAGATTACGGGAGTCTCAAAGGTTTCGATCCTCTAGTTTAGAGTATGGTTCTCAAGCTAGGGTTTTTGGGTGATTGCTTGGTTCCGGCAAATTATCCGCCTTATGGTATCTTAACCCGAATGCCAGGTTTCTTCTGGACCCGTCCTATTCGCATTGCACCCTGCCCATACCTTTTGAAAATCCGAATGACTTGACTCACTTGAGTTTCTGGGCATATTACCACAAGTCCTATGCCCATGTTGAAGGTCTTGTACATCTCAAAGTCTGAAACGTGGCCTTCCCTCTGTATTACCTTGAAGATCTCAGGTGGGCTGGGCAGGTGTTCTATTTCCGCGCCGAGGTTCGCTTGGGAGACAATCCTGTCAATTTTCGAGAAGCTTCCCCCGGTGATGTGGGCTAGTCCGTGAATCTTGGTCCTTCGCAAGGCTTCAAGGACGGGTTTGACATAGATTCGGGTCGGTTCGAGCAGTTCTTCTCCAATGCTTCTGCCGACCTCCGGGATTCTTTCTCGCAAAGAGTGCCGCTTCAAGAGTACTCTTCTCGCGAGCGTTAGTCCGTTAGAATGAATTCCAGAGCTTTCGACGCCAATTAGCGCGTCACCATTCTCGATACGGTCCCCCAAGACCATCTCATTCCTCGAACAGATTCCCGCAGCCATTCCAACAAGGTCCATTCCACCGCCAGGTCCTGTAGAAAGCAGGTCTGGGACGACGGCTGTCTCTCCTCCCACTACTGCCATCCCGGCCTGTTTTGCCCCTTCAACTATTCCATCAGCAATTTTTCCGATGGCTGAAGGGTTCGGCCGGGAGACTGCGAGATAATCGAGGAATGCGATTGGTTCCGAGCCTGTGCAGATAAGATCGTTGGCGCACATGGCTACGCAGTCTATCCCGACAGTGTCGTACTTCTTCATGAGCTGGGCAATGATGATCTTGGTTCCGACGTTGTCAATGTGGAGGCTCAGTACCCTGCCGTTTCCGATGTCGATTAGGCCTGCGTAGTGACCGATTGGGAACACGGGTTCTCCAAATCGTCCCTTTCGAGCCTTGAAGGTAGCCGACAGCTTTCTTGCTAGAGTTTTATGGGCCGCGGTGATTCGGGTTCGGTCGACTCCCGCTCTGGCATAGGACATGCGGGAGTGGGCCATTCTACAATTTCAGCTCGGTCAGACGCTCATATGCCTCGATGTACCTCCTACTAGTCTCGGCGATCAGTTTAGCGGGGAGGTCCGGCGGCCGAGGGGTAGGTAAGCCCGCCTTTCTGGCCTCGTCCAGGCTCTTCTTGTATCCTACCTTGGCGAGCCAGTCTCGGATGGGTTGCTTGTCATAGCTTTCCTGCGTCTTGCCGGGGGCATAGTCCGCTCTAGGCCAGATCCTAAACTCGTCCGGGCCAATGGAGTCAGCCAAGAGAATGTTCTCTTCTTGGTCAAAGCCGAACTCTAACTTTAGGTCGGCAAGTATGAACCCGGCCCTTTCCGCCCTCTGGGTCATCGTTTTGTAAATTTCTAGGCTTTTCGCCCGTAAGGCCTCGACTTGTTCCTGGTCCAGCCATCCCTCATCTAAGATCTGCTGGCGAGTGATCGGTACGTCCTTAACATCAGATTTAGTGGTGGGATCGAAGATGGGCTCAGGAAGTTTCACAGCAAGGATCTTGTCTACTGGAAGATTGATTTCTCCTCTACTCAACCTCTCGTATAGGCTACCGTAAAGGTAACCCCGGATTACGCATTCGACCGGAATCATCTTCAGCTTCCGCACAACCATCCGTTCCTTGTCGATCAAACGGACCATGTGATTAGGGGTTTTGAGATAGTCGAACCAGTAAGCGGCTAGTTTGCAAAGCACTTCACCTTTTCGCGGTATGGTGCTGGGTAGGACTGTGTCGTAGGCTGATACTCGGTCTGTAAAGATAAAGAGGAGCTGGTCCTCGTCTAGCTCGTAGACGTCTTTGACCTTTCCACGTTTGAAAGGCTTGGACGGTACCTCAAGCGGTTGTTGCGTATTCATCGTTTGAAGGCCGGTTCACTTCTGTACTGGACGATTTTCTTGTTGATTTCAGGGTCCGAGACTGCTAGAATTTCTGCTGCTAGCAAGGCTGCGTTGGTCCCGTTGTCTAGTCCCACGGTCCCGACTGGTACTCCTGGCGGTAGCTGGACGATGGATAGAATGGAGTCCAGGTTGAGTTTGCCTGAAACCGGGACCCCGATTACGGGCCTAGTGGATACCGAGGCTACGAATCCAGGAAGAGCGGCAGATAGGCCAGCTATGGCGATGAAAACGTCGGCCTTGGAATGCTCAAGGTACTTGTCAAGTTCCTTGTGGTTTCGATGGCTGGAAAGGACTTTGGTCTCGAAGGGAATACCCATCTTTTCTAGTATACTCTCGGCTTTCTTCGCGATTTCCCTGTCGTTCTCCGAGCCCATGAGGATGCTGACGCTTCTAGGCATTGTATCGTATCACCCGGCTTTCCGTTACGAGCACCTTGACGGGTAAATCAAACTGTTCCCGAGGAACTTGGTCAACAAGTTGTAGGTCGAACGAGAGGCCTATCGAGAGCGTTTCTCTCCACAGCTTCTTCAGGACCTGGTCGTAGTATCCGTGTCCCCAGCCCAGTCTGTGACCGTAGATGTCCCATACTATTCCCGGGACGATGACTAGGTCTGAGGTGGAGACATCTCTCAATTTCCTTTTGCTCGGGTTGGGCTCCATGATTCCAAATGGCCCGGGCGAGAGTTCGTAAAGGCTCGGAATCTCGGAGAAAACTAGCTCATTACTGTTCTTCCTTGTTATTGGGATGAGGACCTTTTTCTGAGAGGACAGTGCCTTTCTGATTAGTGTCCGAGTCTGGACCTCGCTCTCTTTGTTGACGTAGCAAGCGATGACTTTGGCCTTTTCGTATTCTGGGAGACTGGTAACCGTATCTGAAATTGTGAGACTTTTCTGTTCCACATCGGATGGGTCCATGTTGTCCCGGAGTTCCAGGATTCTATTCCTTAGAACCGCTTTCTCGGCGGCGATCCCCAAGTTTGTCAAGTTTTCGAAGTCTGAATCTTCGCTGCCTGCACTGTGTTCTCGAGTAGCATAGCAACTGTCATGGGTCCCACGCCGCCTGGGACAGGGGTGATGTACTTGGCGGTCTTGCTGACCTCGTCGAATTCTGCGTCGCCCCGTAGTTTGCCTTCCACACGGCTGAGGCCTACGTCCACCACAGTTGCGCCTTGTTTGACGTGTTTCGGTGTAATCTGGAAGTTTGCCCGTCCCACGGCGCTGACTAGAATGTCAGCGGTTCTAGTCACTTCCGGTAGGTTGGTTGTCTTGGAATGGCAGATTGTGACTGTGGCGTTCCGGTTGAGAAGTAGCATAGACAATGGACGGCCGACCAGGTTGCTCCGGTTGACGATGACGGCGTGGTGGCTGGCTATGGGAACCTTGTAGTGGGATAGGAGTCTGATGATCCCTTTAGGCGTACAGGGAACGAGCACTTCTATTCCAGAAGCCAGCTTCCCAGCGTTGATCGGGTGTAAACCATCCACATCTTTGTACGGCACGATTCGCTCGATAACCTGGTTCTCATCGAGGTGGCCTGGGAGGGGCAGCTGGACAAGTATTCCGTGGACTGCGGGGTCCGTGTTGAGCTTCCAGACTAGGGCCTCTAGTTCTCTCTGAGTCGTCTCCTTTTGGAGGTGGTGGTTCTGGGATTGTATTCCTACTTCTTGGCAGGCTTTGTGTTTTGCTTTGAGGTAGGATGCTGACGCAGGGTCGTCACCGACTAGGACGGTGGAAAGGTGGGGGTTGACTCCGTCTTTCTTGAGTTGTTGAGCCTGGATTGTGACTTCTTTCTTGACCTCGATGGCTACCAGCTTGCCATCCATGATGATAGCTGTCATGGTTGGATGATTACTCTCCTGCCTTCCACCCTCAGCTTATCCTCGGTGAACAGGCGAGCGGCTTCAGGGTAGATGCGATGTTCTTCCCGGAGGATGCGTGCGGAAAGACTGTCCACAGTATCGTCTTCCCTCACTGGCACTTGGGCTTGGAGAATTATCGGCCCCGCGTCAACCGTCTTCTCTGCGAAGTGGACCGTGCAACCGGCTATCTTGGCCCCGTGTTCAAGGGCTTGTTTCTGCGCTTCTAACCCGGGGAAGGAGGGTAATAGGGCCGGGTGCACGTTCATTATGTGATGGCGGTATTCGTCTATGAACTGGTCGCTGAGGATGCGCATGTAGCCTGCTAGAAGGACCAGTCCGCTCTTCGGGGTTACGCTGTGGGATTTGAGGGCTTCGACTGTCTTCTGGTCGTACTCCCAGCTTTTCTTTGGAAATCCTCGGTCGTCCACGGCGATGCCTGGGACGTTATACTTCTTGGCAATGTCCAAGGCTGGAGTAATCGGCCTGTTGCTGATTACGACCTTAACCTGGCCCTTGGTGATGTAGTGTTTGTCAACCGCGTCTAGTATGGCTTCTAGATTGCTCCCGCGTCCAGAGACGAGAACACCGATCGGGACCATTCCAAGTTCCTATGCGCGGGGCACCTGTAGGTTTCTCTGCCGCGTCCGTCCAGCACCAATGTCAGAACGGTAGTGCATGCCGTTGAACTGGACAGTTTTTCCGATTACAGAATATGCTTCTCTACGGGCTGATTCTACAGTTGGCCCAGTAGCTACTACGTTCAGGACTCGGCCCCCGGCTGTTACCAGTTCGCCCGAAGGGCTCGCCGCGGTTCCTGCGTGAAATATCTGCACGTTCTTGGTCGATGTTGGTTGAATGGTGATTTTGTCTCCGATTGATTGAGATGTCGGATATCCTTTGGATGCTAGCACGACTACTACGCAGGCAGACTCTCGGCATTGAGGGGCAGGCGCTTTCTCCATATCCTCCGCAACTGCGTAGAGATGGTTCGCCAGTCCCCTCTCCACCAGGGCCATTACGCCCTGGCCTTCGGGGTCGCCGAACCGCGCGTTGAACTCCAGAACGTAAGGATCCTCGGTCCCATGCTGAACGATAGCGTTCAGGTTCAGCACCCCGTGATAGTGGGACCCTGTCTTGTCCATGGCAGCGACGGTAGGGGCTAGGATGGTCTTCTTGACCTTCTCGACAAGAGAAGGAGTTACAGTGGGCACGGGCGTATAGCAGCCCATCCCACCAGTGTTCGGCCCAGTGTCACCATCAAAGATCGGCTTGTAATCCTGGAACACTGGTGTTACCCATTGGATCTCATTTCCGGAGACTGTGGCCATGAATGTTGCTTCCCAGCCATCAATGAACTCTTCCAGAACCACGCGACCCGGGTCTCGTTGTAGCGCCTGGTCGATCGCGGTTTCGGCTTCCCGCCGGTCCTGGGTGACGGTTGTTCCTTTGCCAGCGGCGAGCCCGTCGGCCTTGATCACCCAGGCGGGGCCGAAGTAGTCGAGGGCCTTGGAGGCTTCCACTGGGTTTGTGAAAGCGTCCCAGCGGGGTGCAGGTATGTGGAACTGGGAGCAGAGGCCCTTGGCGAAACTCTTAGAGGTTTCAATTCTCGCAGCGCTCCGGTCCGGCCCAAAAATTCGGAGGCCACGTTCACGGAACGAATCAACTATTCCAAGGGCGAGCGGAGCCTCGGGACCGACAACTGTTAGGTCGATGCTATGTTCGAGGGCGAAGGAGAGGAGTTGTTTGATGCTTGTGGGATTTATCGTTACGCATTTTGCGATTTCGGCGATTCCCGGGTTTCCGGGCGCTGCGTAGAGCTCGGTAACCGCGGGGTCTCGGGAGAGTGCCCAGGCCAGCGCGTGTTCGCGTCCCCCGCCTCCGACGACGAGGACTTTCACAGGCTCAGGCCTTCATCTCTTCGCGGGTCCGGATGATCGGGTCTTTCTTGAGGCCTAGGTAGACGCCGGTAACGCAGGCGAAGCACATCTCGTCCTGGCCTAGGCCTATTCCCTCGCTGAGCCCTGTTAGGTCGTTGTAGCCGAGTCCGTCGAGGCCGATTTCCCTGGCGACATTAGCGTTTAGTTCGGGAATGTTGACTTCGTCGCCGTCGACGCGGGTGGCCAATAATTCTCCGTGTGTGGGAAAGTCGATTCCCATGTAGCAGGGGTGACGAATGGGTGGGAAGGTTACGACCATGTAGACTTTCTTCGCTCCTGCGTCTCGGAGGGCTCGGACTAGGTTCTTGCTGCTGGTTCCCCTGACGATGCTGTCGTCGACCACGATGACATTTCTTCCGTCAACTACTGGTTTGATGATTATGATCTCCCTGACTACTTCTTCCCGGCTCTTGGCGGTGGGTTCGATGAAGCTTCGAAGGCTACCTTTTTTCCGGTACCGGTCTTTCATCAAGCCCTCTTCCATGGGTATGCCGCTTTCCTCGGAGTAGCCGAGGGCTGCTGGCCGGGCGCTGTCCGGGACGGGTATTACCACGTCTGCTTTGAACGGGTATTTCCGGGCTAGGACCCGGCCTAAGAGTCTGCGGGCCTCGTAGACGTAGTGGCCTTCGATCTTCGAACTGGGATGGGCGAAGTAAGTGTACTCAAATGGGCAGTGATAGTGACGGTTTGGCTCGGCGAAACGGGTGATGTTGAGGCCGTTCTCGCCGAGATGAACTAGTTCTCCAGGTTCGATGTCTCGGGTGAAGTCTACCTGTAGCGCGGATAGGGCGCAGCTCTCGGAGGCCACGACATGGGTTTGGCTGTCCTCGTCGTATCCGAGGCACAGAGGCCTGAACCCCGCCTCGTCCCGTGCTGCTAGTACCTCGCCCTTTTTTGTGAGGATGACGAAGCTGTAGGCCCCGCTGATTTCCTTGGCGAGCTTCCGGAAAGCCCGGGTCCAGTCCTTCTCAGCCCGATAATGCTGTAGGAGTCGGTAGCCGGCTAGCCTCGTGTCGTTGCTGCAATCGGCCAGTTTGTAGTCCCGGGTCACTAGGGGTTCGAGGTCTTCGGTGTTGGCGATGGTGCCGTTTTGGGCGATGGCGAACTCTCCGTGAATGTCTAGGGGTGAGGCGTTTTCCAGGGTTGTTCTTCCCCGGGTTGAGTAGCGGACGTGCCCTATTCCCCGGTTGCTGGTCAGGCTGAGAATCTTCTTTGGGTTAGCCTCAGCGCCTTGGCCGATTAGCCCTAGTCCTTTGAGGATGGGCTGGCCTTGGACGGCTATTCCCCAGGATTCTTGGCCCCGGTGCTGGAGAGAGGCTAATCCCTTGACTATCTGTTCTGCCACGGGCTGGTCTTTCATCGAGTAGATTCCGATAATTCCGCAATGGTCCTTCATGCTGCGGCCTCCATAGCTCGTGGTATGCTGTTGACCCAGGCATCTCTTGCAGCTGACACAGTTAGTGTCAAGGATTTTCCATCCTGGGTTTGAAATTCTAGCTCTCTGCCCCTGACCCGGCCGATCTTGGCCACCGGAACCTTGGATCTCTTTAGCATGTTCAGGACACGGGACGTGTTGCGGGACGAGGTTTCCAAGATGAACCTAGACCTTGTCTCAGAGAAAAGTAGGTGATCTGTTCTTGTTGTCTTGTGCGGGATTGTGTCCAAATTTACATTGAAGCCCCGTCCTCCCTGTATGGCCATTTCTGCCAGGGCAACTGCTAAGCCTCCTTTGGAACAGTCATGGGATTTATTGACTAGGCCGGTTCTCAGAGTCCTCAAGAGAGCTTTCTGGGACAGACCCTCTGTCTTCAAGTTGACTCTTGGGACCCGGCCCCCAACATGGTTGTGTACGTGTTCATAGTATTCTGATCCTCCCAGTTCGGGAAGTGTAGTTCCGGCGATGATCAGGTCGTCTCCTTCCTGTTGGAGGTTCTGGCCAAGCAGTGGTGTCCGAGGTTCCCTGAGGCCTATGGCGGATATTACTGGTGACGGTTTGATCGCTTTCTTGGTTGTCTCGTCTTGGTTGTAGAAACTGACTTTTCCACCGACACATGGCAGTCTTAGCTGTTTGAGATAGTCTGCTATTGCCCGGACTGTTTCCTTGAAGGTCCAGTAGACCTCGGGGTTGTTCGGGTTTCCGAACTGTAAATGGTCGACTACTGCGACGGGCTCGGCCCCGGTGGCAATGAGGTTGGAACTGGCTTCGGAGAGTATTCCAATGCTTCCCCAGTACGGGTCTAGGTAGCACTGTTTACTGTTGCCGTCCGTTGTGACGGATAGTGTTCGCCCGTTGGGAAGCCGTAGTACTGCTGCGTCGGCCTGCCCTGGCTTGACGAGGGTGCGGAGGCCCACTTCATGGTCGTACTGTTGGTAGACCCATTCTTTGCTGGCAATGTTCGGGTCTGCTAGGAGCTGGAGGAGCGCCTGTTTCAAGTCCTCAGGCTCATGAGGGTCTGGGAGGCTGGCTAGCTCGTCAATGTAGAGGGGCTTCTTCGAAATGTGGGGTTCGAGGGGTGCTTTGGCGACGAACTTGGCGGGTGCGCTGGCAACTATTTTGCCGGAATGTCGTATTTGGAGGAGCCCGTCCTTTGTGACCTGGCCAATCTTTGCATATGTGACTTCCCACTTGTCAAGGATGGAGTGGAGTTTCTTCTCGGCGGGGCCCTGGATGATGAGCAGCATTCGTTCTTGAGACTCGGAGATTAGAATCTCAGCCGGGCTCATGTTGGGCTCACGGGTCTTGACTTGGTCTAGGTCGATGTCGACTCCTGTGCCGGCCTTGGCCGCCATTTCTGATAGTCCGCAGGTTAAGCCTCCCCCTCCCAGGTCTTTCATTCCCCGGATGATACCTGCGTTGACGGCGTCGAGGACTGCTTCTATGATCAGTTTCTTGGTGAACGGGTCTGGGACTTGGACTGCGCTACGTTCTGACTCTGATTTCTCGGTAAGGTTGCGTGAGGCGAAGCTTGCGCCCCGGATTCCATCCCGGCCAGTACTTCCGCCGATGAGGTAGACTAGGTCGCCGGGATGCTTAGCCTCTCCTAGGACGAGCCGGTTTTTCCTGCCTAGGCCTATGCAGACCACGTCGACGAGGCAGTTTCTCTGGAAGGACTGGTCAAATTCCACCTCGCCGCCGACGGTGGGGACGCCTACGCAGTTGCCGTAGTCTCCTATTCCCCGTACCACGTTGTCGAAGAGCCAGCGACTTTGACTGTTGTCGATATTGCCGAATCGGAGCGGGTCGAGAAGAGCGATTGGCCTGGTTCCCAGGCTTAGAATATCCCGAATGACACCGCCGACTCCGGTGGCAGCTCCACCGTAGGGGTCTATGGCGCTCGGATGGTTGTGGCTCTCGATGTGGAGGGTTACAACCCAACCGTTACCCAGGTCTACTACTCCTGCGTCGAAGCCGGGTCCCACTAGGACCCTGGGACCCTTGCTGGGTAGTTGTTTGAGGAGTTGTCTGGATGATTTGTAGCTGCAGTGTTCGCTCCACTGGGCCTCCAGCATAGCCCACTCGACTTCATTGGGCTCCCGGCCGAGTTTCTTGACAGCGTAATGGGTCTCTTCCCTGGTCAGGTTCGGAATGACGAGCTCGATTGTGACCATGGGTCTATGGTCCTCTTAGTGTCTTGACCATGGAGTCGAAGATTAGTCGACCTTCGGGCTTGTGGCTGGGTGATAGTATTGGTAGTGAGGCGCGTTCGGGGTGGGGCATTAGCCCCATCACGTTTCCTTCGGGGTTGCATACGCCTGCGATGTTGTCGAGGCTACCGTTCGGGTTGGCCTCGCTAGTGGACTCATCATTTTCGTCAACATACCGGAGGACAATTTGCTGGTTTTTCTCCAGCCCGGCAAGTTCGTTCTGGTCTAGATAGTATCGGCCTTCGTTGTGGGCTATGGGTATTCTCAGGGTCTGTCCTTTCTCGGCCTGTCTCGTGAAAGGTGTTCTGGTTGTTTCGACCCGCAGTCGGGTGCAATTGCAGACGAAGCGTAGCCCAGCGTTTCGGAGGACTGCACCGGGCAGTATTCTCGCTTCGACTAGGATCTGGAAGCCGTTGCAGATGCCGAGTACAGGCTTGTCGTGATCGGCGGCCTGTTTGATGGTCTTGAGGCTGGGGCTGGTGGCGGCTATTGCTCCTGCTCGGAGGTAGTCTCCGTAGGAGAAGCCGCCGGGGAGAACATACGCGTCGTACTTGTCCTGTTTCAGGTCCTTGTGCCAGACTAGGTCTGTTGGAACCTTGACGGTTTTCTGGAGAATGTCTAGGGCGTCTAGGTCGCAGTTGCTCCCGGGGTATTGTACGACCGCGACCCTTGTCATTATGCAGTTATCCTACTATTCTTACCTGGCAGATGTGGGCAGCGGGGTTGTAGATTCTTAGGTCGTCACAGAGCTTCTTGACCAGTTGCTGAGCGTCTTCTGCTGTTCCTGCTCGGACTTTCATGCGTAGGAGTTTTCCGGCCCGGACATTGGTGATTTGACTGTAGCCTCCTTTGAGGATGAGGTTGTGGTGTATGGCCTCGCCTTCAGGGTCCCGGGCGAGGGGTTTGTTTTCAACCACGACCTCTATGGTGAAGCTGCCAGGGTTCATTACAGAAGGTAGTCAATCTCGGGCTGGCTTAAGCTCTTTCTTGACACAATCGTCTAAATACACCAGCATGGTACTTCACTGAAAATTCTGATGTTTGACGAGGCTCTACTGCTCAGTCTTACTCCTTGAGGAGTGGATGGCCCATACTTTTTTCGCGGGACGGGCCGGCCTGTTTGGTTATGCCTTCCTCAATCGCCTAGGTAGCGATCATCTGGACCGGTTAGAACCGTTTGAGTTTAAGACAGGCTCAGATGGAAGAATGATGCTGACTGGGCATGTGGAGAGAAGCCCTTGAGAAAGAGTTCTTCGTAGACCCGGATATTAGAAAAGCAGAGACTCTACCAGCATACTCCTTTGACGACGTGGATTTTCTCGATCTGGAACTCAAAACCGTCTTCTCCAAGACTTGGCTTCTCGTTCCGGAGAGAGAGAACCCTGAGGAGGGTTCTGCTTCAACGGCAGATTTTCTAAAGACTCCTGGGTCGCGGGTCCCACTCTCCCTCTTGGGACAGGAGATCTTTCTTCAGCGAGACCAGAGAGGAATGTTGCACTGTTTTCCCAATGTTTGCACCCACGCCTGGCATGTTTTGGTGGAGTCTCCGGGCGTTGGGGGAACGATTGTTTGTCCCCAGCACGGCCGGCGATTCGACGACGCGGGAAGATTCCTGTCCCAGGCAGGGTTTGAGAACCTGGATAATTTTCCCCGAAGCTCCGACCACCTAGCGAAGGTTCAGATGGAGGAAATGGGACAGTTCTTCTTTGTCTGCTTCGAGAATCCTCTGGTTTCCTTCGGATCATTGGTGGGCGAGCTCCAACGCTCGATTCCCGGAATTGACCTGAGAGGGCTTAGGAGGCAGCTTGTGGGAAGTGAGGTCCGGGAGGTGGAGGGGAACTGGAAGCAGCATGCGTGGAACTACATGGACAACTACCACATCAGGTTCGTCCACAAAGGCCCGGGCGGGCTGGCAGATGCGATCGACCTTTCCTCGTACAAGACTGAATTGTACGAATGGTCCGCGCTGCAATGGGCTTACGCTCGCGACCCTCGGAACGGGTTCGACCCGAAATTACTGGCGGCGCGGTTCCAGGACCAGGCCAACCCTGGGCGCAGGGTCTTCGCATTGTGGTGGTTTGTCTTTCCAAACCTGGCCCTAAACTTCTACCCTTGGGGTCTATCGGTGAACGAGTACATGCCGGTTCCCGGGAAGCCTGACAAGACCATGTTCTACTGGTCGCATTATGTGATGGATGAGGAGAAGTTCAACCGGAGAAATGAGCTGTGGCTGGACGAACAGGTGGACGTTGAGGACCTGGAGGCGATTAGCCAAGTGGCGAAAGGAATACGGTCTGGCTTTGCCCCCCGTGGCCGGTTCGTTCCGGGAGACCGAGTGCCGCATGGACTGCTGCGCCTGAGGAAACGCCTGCGATGATACCTTCCTTTCGGGCCAACCGTCGTGTGCAATCATACGCTTCTTCGTCCGTCACTGGAATGATCTCGTCGATGATGGACCTGTTCAAGACTTTGGGTATGAACCCGACGCCAATGCCCGGTATGTGATGGTTTCCAACTGTTCCACCCGAGAGTATAGCGGCATTGGCGGGCTCGACGGCTACAATGCGGACACTGGGTTTTCGCTCTTTGAGCACTTCACCTACTCCGGTTATGGTTCCGCCGGTGCCGACTGCAGAGACGAAAACGTCGACTGCCCCCTCACTGTCCTCCCAGATTTCCACGGCCGTGGTTCGCCTATGTACCTCCGGGTTCTCAGAGTTCGAAAACTGGTCGAGCATAACCGAGCCGGGGTTGTCCTTGACGAGCTGCTTGGCCTTCGTGACGGCGTCGCCCATGAGGATGCCGGGTGTAAGAACAACTTCCGCGCCGAGAAACCGGAGTAGCGCGACCCGCTCTTTTGACATGGTCTCGGGCATTGTAAAGATGACTCGGTAGCCTCGGACGGCGGCGACGAAAGCAAGCCCAATGCCAGTATTACCGCCTGTCGGCTCGACCAGTGTCATCCCAGGCCGAAGAACACCTTGGCGCTCCGCGTCTTCGATCATTGCCAGGCCGACCCGGTCCTTCACACTGCCGCATGGGTTTCTCATTTCTAGTTTGGCGACGACTCGGCCCGGCAGGCCTTTGGCTAGGCGTCCAAGCTCGACCATCGGGGTTTTGCCTACTGTGGCTGTAACATCGTTGAGGATCATGTTTTCTATCCAGCTCTAGCTAGGAGGCCTGGTCTTAGCTTCCTTAACGATGTTTGTCCAACGGAAGGGTTACTGGGTAAGTTCGACGTTCTTTGGGTAGCAGTTTGGCCTTTGCTGGCTAGGATGAAGACGGCTTTCTGCGCCCTAGGGCCAACCCAAGCCCGACGATTGTCGCTGCTGCGATTGCCCCGGTGAGCCCGTAGAAAACGGGGGGATCCATGCCGAGGATTGTTGGTGACGTAGGGGTTCGTTGTGTGGAGGACGCGGCAACCGTAACGTCTATGGTAGCGTTGTGGGATGTCGAGCCTCTGAACCCTGTGATTTTCACCGTGTAGCTGCCCGGGCTGGTAGTGCTGTCCGTGACTATTTTGACGATAGAGGTTCTGGTTCCGCCCGAAGAGAGGATTACGCTTCCAGGGTTGAAGAATGCGAGGGAGGACGGGGAGGTGAGTGAGACTGTCCCAGTGAAGCCGTAGAGGCTCGTTAGGGTTAGGGTTGCCGAGGCGGAGCCGCCTTCTTGAATGGTGAGGTTGGCGGGGGTGGCGGAGATGGTGAAGTCGGGCAGGGTGACCGTTATTGTTATGTTGTAAGAGCGGTCGAGGAAGCCGCCGCTGGCCCTAATCATGAGTATGTAGCTCTCATGGGCTACAAGAACGGGCGTTTCGATTGTCAGAGTTGAGGAGCCTGTTCCGTTGATGGGTAGGTGAACGGTTTCCGGGGCTACGAAAACTAGGGGGCTCAAAATTGAGGAGGGGTAACGGCAGCCAGTGCAGATTATCAGTGGGCTCAGGTAGACGTTTCCGGTGAAATTGTCGTGACTAGCTAGGAGGACCGTGGTTGTAGTGTTTGTACCAGGGTGGACGACTAGTCTGTTTGTGCTGGCTGAGACAGTGAAGTCTCCAATTGTGGGATGCGTCGCGTTCACGTAGAGGTTAGCATAGTGGCGTAGGTTGCCGCTTGCTCCTGTGACGGTAATGTTGTAGATGCCAATGGCGGTGGCGTTGTAGAACAACATTGTGTTGTTTTCTCCATATCCGTAGAGCGGACAACAAGTCAATTTGACTACCGGATGCGGGATCCATGGGATGAGCCCGGAGGAGTTGGATGAGGCTGAGAGAACGACAAGACCTTGAGCAGTCTTCGTGCTGCCCGAGACAGAAATCTGGCTGAACCCTTCATAGAGTGGAACCGGAACCGTTTGATGTTCAGGATTCGCGCCATCGGCGGTAAGGGAGAAGTCGGGGGCGGTCCCCGACAGAGGTGGTGTTGCGATTGTTACCTGGGCTCTCTCCGCATAGTTCGGCAGGCCTGGGCTCTGGGAAGGCCAGTAGGACCCTATTCTACCATCGTCATCATAACCTACTAGGAGTCCTACCGTGTCCCCTGGCCTTAGTGAGAAGTCGTGCCCGGTATCTCCTGAGGATAATGGGTGAGAGATTTCGAAATAGTTGTGAGAACCATCTCCCGTCGCGTTTCCGTTGCCGTCAGTAGTGCCCCCGACGGCTCTATCCTCCTGGCGGGCCGTGGGAAGGTCGCTGGTTAGCCGGAACTCGTCGAAGAACCCGATATGGCTTGTTAGGAGGGCGTTGACGTCGAACTGGAGAGCATCGTCTCCATTACTCAGAACTCCGGTGTTGTTATTGTCGAAGAAAAGGTCCAGGTTGTCTCCAGGGTTGAATGTGGAATCGTTGATTTTGACTGCTAGGTAGAGGTTTCTAGCGTCGTTCATGACGTACAGTATTCCCGGTGTTACGAGGTTGCCGCTGTAAGTGATGTTGAAATCAATCGCTGTCGAATTCTGCCATTCTCCCGGCGAGAGGATTCCATCGATGGGTGGGGGCGAGTAGGCCCAACCAGCGATGAACTTGTTCGGAGGAGTGCCGAGAGAAGCTGCATAGCTAATGGGGGCGCGAGACAGAGATGGCAGTATACAGATCAAGAGTAAGCAGAGGACGGTTAAGGTTGCAGCTCTCGCTCTCAGAGCCAATACCCCTGAAGGATACCTATGGTCCAGCCAATAAATTGTTTGGCCGAGTCAGTGTTGCTAGTCCTCGCGTCTGACGCCTAAGCGGGTAAGGGAGTGAAGCGGAGGTCAGTATGATAATCTTACCAGGTCTTGTCTAGGAATTCTAGAACAGCTCTGTTGAATTCTTCAGGCTTTGACTTGTTGACTATGTGGTCTGCTCCCGGAATCACAAGTTTCTTGGAGCCTGAGATTTTCGAGTGGACATCATCGGATATGTACCGCATTCCTCGAATGTCCCGGTCTCCGATTATGACTAGGGTCGGGACGCGTATCTCGGACAGCCTTTTGAACGCGGGAGGCTGAGGTGACACTTGCAGCTTTCCCGGGTTTTCTTTCTGAGTGTGAGAATTGTCCAGGGCGATTTCGAGTATGCGCTTCCGTGAGGCGGGTGTCTGAGCGGAGGCCCAAGCATCCACGTCCATTTCAGCGGCCTCGGCCAGCCGGTTCTCCTTTACAGCCTCTTCCTGGGGCTTCATCTGCGCGTCGAACTCATCCCAGGCCTTCTCCTCTTCCGGGCTCGAGACCTCTCGGCCTTTCACACCAGTCCCTACAAGAACTAGAGAGTTCATCATCCCGGGATATTCCACTGCGAAGTCGAGGGCGATTCTTCCACCGTTCGAGACTCCGACAATATGGGTGCTCTTCACGTTGAGATGGTCAAGTAGGCTGCGGAGGTCCTTGTAGTCGGAGAAGATTGACAGCGGCTGGTCGGATTTGCCGTAGCCTCTCACATCGTAACGGATAACTCTGAATTTTTGTGCGAACAGCTGGAATTGTTCATCCCACATTCTACTATCTAGGAAGCCAGCGTGGATCAGGACGAGGGGCGGGCCGCCTCCGTTGACTTCGTAGTAGAGCTTGCCGCCCTCAACCTGTATGAATCCAGATTCCAATAATCGCTCATTACTCGCGACCTGTATCGCTTCATAAAGTGCTCTGGTTATCGCGTTGTGCAGGGTAAGACTCCTGATGGGAATTTTTCAAGTTCGGCCGATTACGGTGGGTGATAGAGAGTGGCTGTCAAGACTCATCAGAGAACGCTGGGGTTCTGGCATCGTCGTTAGCAAGGCAAGGCTCCATGAGCCTGGAAAACTGGAAGGGTTCATGGTGTCAAGGGATGAGGAGCTCTTAGGCGCTCTGACCTATAGTGTCGACGAGGATGCATGCGAGGTCCTCACCATAGACAGTATGCGGGAAGGAATCGGCGTGGGGTCTCTTCTTCTAGAAGCAGTAAGAAGGAAGGCTCTGTCGCTCGGATGTCACCGTTTGTGGCTGATAACGACAAACGACAACTTGCCTGCGTTGCGTTTCTACCAGAAACGTGGTCTCCGACTTGTGGCTGTCTATCCGAACGCTCTAGAGAGGTCTAGAATGTTGAAGCCGGGTATTCCATTGGTCGGAAGAGATGGGATTCCGCTTCGGGACGAGTTAGAGCTTGAGCTTTTACTAGCGTAGATTCTGGTGGAACAGGTTATCGTAATCTCTAAGCAAACTATGAACCCGCGCTTATCGCGAGCGTGGCTCGCCCGATAAGTTCAACTGTCCTGTCGACGAGTCTTCCTTTCGGTTGGGAGAGCTGTTCTGGGGAGGGATTCTGCTCTCGGTGCGGGCTAATTGGAGAGAGATGGGTCGGGTTCTTAGGCTGACCACTGTTATGGGATTAGTTGCGGGGGCCTGCAGCCTACCTGCAATCCTTCCTGTCTTGCCTTTCTTGATCTTGGCCATCCCAGCCATTTTCATCAATCCTTTCCTCATAGTCGCCTCTGTGTTTTTTCTCACACCGGTCGTCTCGGTCAGCGGGTCTATTCTTCTCCTTGCCCGGCCCTGGACCCTGGAACAAAGAGGCATCATCGGCTATGTCACCTTCATCTCATCCCTTCTGAGCGTCTACGTTGGCGTCCTGTTCTGGGCTTGGACGATCAGCTAGTTGGGCTGTGCAACTGAGGAAGGGTTCAAATCCTGTTAGAGCTAGCCTTGGGTAGCTAGGAGGTTTTCCTGCTGGCTGGACTGGGCTGTGTTTTGAAAGCGATAGAGTCGATTCTACTCTCCAAAACCTACCGTGGTGGAAAGAACCCGGCATTGGACCGGTCTCGTTGACAGTGGATTCTGGGCAGGTCTTCACCCTACTAGGCCGTAACGGAGCGGGCAAGACCACTTTTCTACGGATTGCTGCGACCCAGCTGTCAGCCTCGTCCGGTAGTATCTTCGTCCTTGGCGCTGATGTGAAGCATTCCCCTGACCGCGTCCGGAGAAGTGTGGCCTGCGTTCCCCAGGAGGGGAATACTGTTGGGCCGTTGACGCCTTGGGACCATGTCTACCTCGCATTGCTAGCCCGTGGAATGAGTAGAACTGATGCCAATTCACCGTTGGGCTTGGGACCGGGGCTCTTGAAGGGTTTCATGCTCAGGGCCCTTCGAGTTCACAGCAATCGGACCAACCACGACCACTGGTACCTACGCGGTCCAATACCACTCTGAACCATAGTGGTGTAGCCTAACTTTCCTGTTAGGCTTCCCCACTTTTTACCAGCTTCAAATCAGCAACGAATACTCTTGGACAGTAAAAGAATCCGAATAGCCCCGAGCTTGCAAAAATTGTCTACGAATTCTTGTCGACCACTCCCCATTCTACCCATTCATTTGCACGTGCGGAGAAAGGGCAGCCGAGGCGTCCAATTCAAACAATCAATCGGCCTATGGGTGACTTAAATTCGCGGAACGGTTGGTACCTGTACGGCGATTGCATGAAGTACTATGACGAGGAGAAAATGGTCGAGGTTCGGAAGACGTTCGAAAAGGAGGTTCTTGAGTGGAAAGGAGTGGTTTCCAGACCAATGATGGGCTGCCTCTGCTACTTTTACAACAGGAAGTTCATCGCCTTCCTCGTAACGAACGGAATTGTTCTCATGAAGCTCTCAGAAAAAGACCAGACTATGCTGAAAGAAAAGTTCGGTGGAAAACCCTTCGAGATGGCGGGACAAACAGGCAGGCTCTGGGTAACACCTTTGAAGGGACCTAAAGATATAAGATCCATTTTGCCCTTTGTAAGGAGGAGATACGAAGAGGCATCCTCCACGCTGCAAAGACCTAACTCCTTGTAGCCACATCACTATCGCTAATCAGGAATCTGCGGCAACCCACCCGACCGATTTAGGTAAAAGTCGCTGGGAACCAGGACTCCCTTAATCGAAAGTCTGAGCTAACTCACCACCAAATCCGGCCAAGCCATATACACCATCATGACAGCGAATATCGGTAAAACCAGGATAGAGACCAAGACAATTCAAGGCTCGTTTTAGACGGTTAAGGTCCCATTCTTCGTCTCTCTCTTCAACCATGTCGTTCGCAGCTTCCTACGCGTCGAGGTCTCCATGGGTCCCGTAGCCCTCCTCACAGTCAAGGGCCGCAAGACCGGAAAAAACCGGAGAAACCCTGTAGGATTATTCGACTACAAAGGCCACCGATACATTTCCTCGACCTTCAGTCAAGTGAACTGGGTCCAAAACGTCCGCGTCGTCTCGCTCAAAATCCCCACCGGACAGAAAACGAGCCTGGGAAAAGGGGGAACGTGCGAGCAACTCTCAAGACATGAGAGACCTCTCTCTGTTTCCCTCGTCATACCTGCATCTAAGGGCAAGGCTCGTCAAATGAGACTCTCTGGATTCAAAGTAAACACGCAGGTCCACCCCGAGCTCATTTTAGATGCGTTCCGTTCGTTGAACACCCTGTTCTAAGCGATGGCCTTAAGCCCCACTCACGAGCACACAGTGCATTATGCAAGTCCTAGGGAACCATAGGATAACAGCACTCTCCGTGCTCATCCTCACCGTAACCAGCCTGGTCCCCGTTTCAAGGTATGGGGCAGCACAGAACTGGACCTCCCCCGCCCTTTCAACCTCAACAGCTCATGCGATGGTTCCCTTCACCTCCTACGACCAACTGCACCAGTGGGTCCTGACGATGACCTGCAATGGTCCCGGGGATTGCAAGAACGGTTCGCCTCCAACCCCGGTCTTCAACTGTGTTTGTCTGTGTCCTGAGGAGGCCAGGTTTCCGGTAACACTCTTTGCAGCCTCCGGAGCGTCCAACCCTGTTCCAAACCATTCCGGGACCAATGCCCAAGTAACTGGCGTTGACGAGCTTGACATGGTTAAGAACGATGGTACCTACGTCTACACGGTAACGAACAATTCTGTTGCCATAGTCTTAGCCTATCCAGTAACAGACGCAACGCTCCTAGCCCGTGTCGCGGTTAACGGGTCGATCCAAGGAATCTTCATCGCTGGCGATAAGCTCGTCGTCATCAGCCAACCGAGTCAACCAACCCCGTACTGTTACATGGGAATGGGCATTGCTCAGCCGGGAATGGGAGCCTCTTTACCTATCGCGTTTTCTCAAAAAATCTTCCCCTATCCCATTTACCCAAGTGCCGAGACCACTTCCCTTTGGATCTTCGACCTCTCCAACCACTCCAGCCCCGTCCTAACAACCACCGTGGTGATGAACGGGACTATTGCGGGTGCACGTCTCATCGGAAACTACGCGTACCTAGTCGCAACGCAATCCGTGTACGGCAACATTAATGGTACGATTCTATTTCCGGAAACTGTCGTCAACGGCCAAGCCTTCAGGGTGACGCCCGAAGACGTCTACCACTCGGATGTTGCCGACTATGCCCACAGTTTTACCAGCGTCCTCGGAATCGACATAACCCAGCCCAACCCTACACCATCAAGCAGGACATTCCTCATTGGGACCAGCAGCACGATTTACGTCTCCCTAAACCAGATCTACCTCACCGAGCCAGTCTGGGGCCAGTATGAGGAGACGGCCATTCACCGGGTCAATGTTTACGGTGCGAGCATCCAGTATGAGGCTACGGGAACAGTCCAGGGTCATCTTCTGAACCAGTTTTCCATGGATGAGTACAACGGCTACTTCCGGGTCGCCACCACCGACTCTGGGTACAGCCAGGTCGAGCCCGGGCAGTCAACAGCATCTATCGGCTGGCCACAACAGGAGACCAACGTGTACGTGCTCGACAGCAGCCTCCACATTGTAGGAAGCCTGCAAGGACTCTCCCCCGGGGAAGTATTCTATGCGGCCCGATTCTTCGGCGACAGAGCCTACCTAGTCACATTCCAACGAATCGACCCCCTGTTCGTCATCAACCTCCAAGACCCCCAACACCCCACAGTCCTCGGACAGCTCAACATCACCGGAGTCTCTGACTATCTACAACCCTACGATGAGAATCATCTGATTGGTTTCGGAAAATCCTCGATCAACGTGACCTGGGAGAACGCCGCTCTGTTCCAAGGGTTGAAGCTGAGCCTCTTCGACGTCACAGACCCCAGCAACCCCGTGGACACCAGCAACTTCTTGGTCGGGGACCGTGGAAGCGACAGTCCAGCCTTAACAGACCACAAGTCAGTTCTCTTTGACCGTTCCCTCAACCTGCTCGTGATTCCAGTAGAGATCACCATGGCACAGCAAAACGCGACTTCGCTTTGGGCTTACAATCCCGCGGTCTGGCAAGGAGCCTACGTGTTCAATGTTACACCGCAGGGCGGAATCGTCTTCCGTCGTGGAATAACCCACCTCCCGGCCGGTGAACTTCCAGGCTGGAACAACAGCAACCTCTCGGTCACACGGGTTCTCTACATCGGCAACGTACTCTACACAATCAGCAACAACATGGTAATGATGAACAGTCTTAACGACCTGTCAGAACTTGGGTCGGTAAGCCTGGCCTAAACCACTGGCCCCCGCGAATTTTTTCCATCTCAACTCTGGCGGGAATCTGCATAAGTTGCCTGAAACTGGCTGAAAGGAGCTGAAACATCATTTAACTAAAAGGTTAAATGAATCAACGCTCGTATTACTCGTATGGCAACAGAGCCTGCGACAGCTCTGGACGCATGTTTTGGCTCACTCTCTCACCCGATTCGGCGAGCTATGCTGGAGCAACTTTCGCATGGCGACGCGACTGTAACTGAGCTCGCCAAACCCCATCATGTTTCCCTGCCCGCCATCTCCAAACACTTGCACGCCTTGGACGAAGCGGGGCTCGTCAAGATCCAACCCGACGGGCGTATGCGACGCGTCCATCTTCAGGCGAGGCCACTTCATGGAGCATTCGATTGGCTCAACCACTACCGCGCGTTCTGGGAGGAACGCATGGACAGGCTGGCCCGGCACCTAGAGTCAGAGAACGTAGAAGGGTGACCGTTTGGAAGTGAAACCCGTAAACTCAACGAGCTTCCGGATTCGTCGGGTCTTAAACGCGTCCCGGGATCGTGTCTGGCACGCGCTCACGGACCCCAAGGAACTCGCTAAGTGGTACGCTCCCGGGACGATGACAGCAACCATTCACCGGTTCGATGCACGTTCAGGAGGCTCCTTCGAGCTCGACATGACTGAAACTAACGGAACGCCCCACCGTGCTTATGGAAAGTTCCTGGAGGTCGTCCCGGGTCGTCTTCTAGTCCATACCTGGCAGTGGAAGGACTTTCCTCTTGATACGGGTGAGTCCGTGGTGACGATTGAACTGCGCGACGTGCCCGGCGGAACCGAGGTCACCCTTACCCACGAAAAACTGGCTAACGAAGGATCCGTAAAGGCCCATATTGAAGGCTGGACGGGCTGCCTCGAAAAACTGGGAAACATTCTCGAGGGATAGCCGAATGGGTCCAGACAAACCAACAGTGCAAGAGACATCTGCTAACATCGACGTTCGAGCGGAACGTCTCATTCCAGTTCCTGCCGAGGAAGTGGCCGGTTACGCTATGGACTGGCGCCACGACCATGAATGGACCCAGGGCATCCGGGAAGTTAAACTAACGAAGAAGGCTAGCAGCGGCGGCTTCGATGTGGGCGCGGAAGTCACGCGGACCGCATACTTCTTGCGAAAAAGGATCGACTACGTGCTGCGGGTTGAAACCTACGACCCACCGCGACGTCTGGAGATGAGGTCGGTTGCCGGCCCCTTCCCCATGCACATTGTTTACGAATTCGAGGCACGAGGCCGGGATACGCTGGCATCGATTCACATCAGGGGCAGTACCGCTGGCTTCTACCGGTTGGCGGGGCCTTTGATGGCCCGAAGGGTCCGGTCGAGCATCCGAAAGGATTTGCAAGGCTTGGAACAGAAGCTCTCAGCCCCGCGCCCCTAGGCAGGAAACGTGTCCTGGCGCTATGAACCAGAGCCCTCGTGTCACCGGTTCGTTGACCTGTCTTCCTTAGATTGTGAACATTCTTAACCGGGGCAGTTTCTCTTGACTGGGTCCTTGCCCGTCAGATCTCTTTCCAGTGGCTGGACAGTTGTCAAAGAGGTTGCTATCTCTACGACCCCAAGCAGGGTCTTTAGGGGTCTTACCAAGCCTAGTGAGTTGAACGCCTGGTTTACCAAGGGAGCCGCGGTGGACCTTCGTGTGGGGGGAAGCTATCGCAATCTTGACCACGACAAGGGAAAGTTACTGGAAATAGTTCCAACGAGAGACTACGCTTCACCTGGGACAACTCTGACCATGCTCCCGGCAGCATCGTGGAGATATTGCTGAAAGGTGTTGGAGGGAAGACTGTGCTGACCCTTATTCACTCAGGGTTCAAGCACAAGAGGAATTTTGACGACTACTCTTCCCGGGAGTCGGGCTGGAATTGTGCCTTGTGGAACCTGAAAGCACATCTCGAAGGCCGGAAAATATCATCCTACGAGGATTGGCTGAAGAAGCGCAGCTAGTTCTTCAAGGCATGCAATCGAGTCCAATCGTGACAGTTGCATAGACATGGAAACAGATCCGCATAGTCAGCCTAGCTGGGTCAAGGGGCTCAAAGAGTGGATTCTCCAGCTACCATGGGTGACAGAGGCTCCTCACAGGCTCGGTGGAACCGAGTTCCGCGTTCAAAACATGGAGTTCATGCACTCCCACAGTCCAGCCCACCTTGACATACGGCTCTCAAAGGAAGACCAGGAGCGGGTCCTCAAGGAGGCCAAAGCCCAGCATCATCGAGCCTCCGTACATCACGAGTCAGGATGGGTCACCTTTCGTATCAACTCAGAAAATGACCTTGAAGCGGCGAAGGAACTAATTCAGCTAGCATACAACAACACGAGGAAACTGCTGGAATCCCATACACCGAAACGTAATCCTTCAGGCTGAGAAAATCTGTGCGAAGAATGTAGAGCATCCAGACCGGAGCAATTATTGCCTCATGCCGACGCTGTCAGGCCATTGCTCTAAAGCGCACCCAGGCATCAACCCCCCATACGGGCTCCCAGACGAAGAAACCATCCCACCCGGCCTTTTCCGCCTCGTAAGCCAGCTCTCCAGCATCCTGCGGATTGCCCCGGGGAAGGACGAACCCGTATTTCATCTTCGATCCAGGGGTCCTTCCGGCTATGCTAGAAAGAGTTTCGTCGTGGACCCTTGTAGAATTCGATTTTCAATCCATTTTCGACGGAATGACTGTGCAGACAGAACAAGTGTATTTTCCTGCAAACTGTAGCCG
>WNGL01000799.1_pt1 | contig 59281 bp, 61 predicted proteins | sample 5400591 | NCBI WGS metagenome assembly WNGL01 (sample SAMN13153377, study PRJNA577476) | soil metagenome | isolation source: 80 cm soil or saprolite under Garry oak tree replicate 1 | place: USA:California | collected 2016-06-15 | reverse complement strand
CGCGGTGGGACTGAATTCCCCGCGGGCGGCCATGCCGATGAGGACGGCCGCGAGGATCAGGACGACCGCGGCGAGGACACGCACCGCTAGACGCTAATGCGAGAGGGGATCGACGATCCTTCCGTTCTCTTTGACTTCCCAATGCACGTGGGGCCCGGTGGTCGCGCCGGTCATCCCGATGAGCGCGATCGGTTGGCCGCGCGCGACGTGGTCGCCGATGGACACGAGCGCCGCGGACGTGTGGTAGTAGCAGCTCTCGAAGCCCTCGGCGTGCTGCACGCAGACCCGGCGTCCCCCGACCTGGACCCAGCCTGCCGCGTCGACGACGCCGTCATCCGCCGCGACGATGATCGAACCGTATGGCGCGGCGATGTCGACCCCGGTGTGACTACCTTGCAGGAACTGGCTGACCGCTCCGGCGACCGGCCTGACGAAGCGGCGCGACGCGTCTTCGATGCGCCCGAGGCGCGAGCGCGCCGCGGGGTCCGCGCGTAGATCGACGCCCTGACCGCTCGCGACGCCGCAGCGATACACCTCGAGCTGCGTCTCGTATAGCCCGGTTCGGCTCACGCCGGTGAACCAGCGGCCGTCGGGGCTGAACGAGCGAGTGCCGAACAGGTTGGGCAGGGTCGCGATCGCCTTGTCCTGTTCATCCGTCGGGTCCCACACCGGGATGCGGTCGAACACATTGCCGCCGGGCACCGTCGCCGATACAGCGCCGACCAGCAGGCGACCATCGGCCGTCCACCCGTGCACCGCCCCGCCGAAGGTCGACATCGCCGCCGACTCCTCGGTCCCGCTTGCGTCGATGAGCGCAAGCTTCGCGTTCGAGCGTACGAGAAGGGTCTCGCCGCTCGGCGCCCACTCGGTGAAGGTCGTGTCCTCGTCCTCGAGCTTTTTCATCTCGCCCGTCGCCGTCACGCCGATGTAGCGCTCCGTCGTGCCGTCGAGCGAGTAGCGCGCGATCGTGAACCGCTTCGCGTCGGCGCTGAAGTAGGAATCGTCGCGGGGGTAGCGCGGGATGAGGTCGGGGTCGACGTGCGCGATCGTTTCCGCTACTCCGGCGCGCCACACGCGGATCTCGTCGGCGTACCAGTAATAGAGATCGTCGCCGCTCCAGCGCACTTCCGGGGAGGACGCCTCGATCGTCCCGGCGATCGTGCCGGCCAGGTTCACGTAGAGGTAGCCGTCGTCGCGCCAGTACGAAAGGTACGCGCCCGATCCGGACCACTGCGCTCGGCTGCCCTGCCCGATCTCCTGGACCCTGCCGCTCTCCAGGTAATAGACGGTGATGCGGAGCTGCTCTTCGTATCCGGTGATGGTGGTGTGCGATGGGATCACCGAGATGCGCGACATGGCCACCGCGCTCGAGTCCGGCGACCAGATCGCGTTGGTCACGTTATCGAGCGCCGGGATCGTCGAGCGATCGGTGCATCGCAGCATGTCGACAGGAGCCGTCGCGCGCAGCGGGCGATCGTCGGGGAGAAAGATATCCGCAGAGCTGTCGCTTGCTCGTGGGGCTTGCGCACAGCCGGAGAGGGCGATGGCAAGCATGAAGAGATACGCGAGACCCTTCCCCCTGCTCACACGACCGATTAAATATGCGGATCGGTGAATGCGAAATGGTCATGAGGTATCGAAATAAAACGTTACGAGAGCGAGCGAGCGAGCGATGACCTATGGACGCGAAGACGGAGAGCGCATCGCGAGGACGAAGACGGCGCCGAGAACCAGATGGATGACGAGTCCTCCGGCAGCTTGCGTGGGAAGATCGCCGACCACGATCTCGTAGCCGTTGACCACGATCTCGAGGGCCTGGACCACGACATTTCCGACGAGGAGCGCGCGCAGCGGTTCGCCTGTCGCGTTCCGTGCCATCCAGTTGATGACCCCGAGCCCGATGAGCGTCGCCCCGACATCGCGAGAGAGGACCTTGGCTTCTTCCGCGGTGCCCAAGCCGAAGTTCGCGAGCATCGCGGTGGGGAACACCAGGAGCGCCAAGCCGAAGACGACAGCGGCGATGCCGCCGATCATGAGGGCGAGACGTGGGCTCACGGCGCGGAAGAGTACAAGAGCGGCGGTGGGAACACTCCGCTGGTGCGCCGTGCCAATGTCGAACTCAGCGGCTCAACCGTGATGGCTCCGATCGGACGGACCTGCGTTCTATCGACGACGCGAATAACTGGCGGTCCCGACCGGATTCGAACCGGCGATCTCGTCCTTGACAGGGACGTATGCTAGGCCGCTGCACCACGGGACCGATCGTGGAAGAAAGCGCGCTTTCGCGCTCTCCCCTCGCTCCATTATGAAGAAAAAGAGGCGGCGAGTGCGCTTCCTTTCACTCGCCGCCCCGCCGGTGTGGCCAAACTGATGTTCAGCTCGCTACGAGAAGGCCCTCCGGCAACGGCCGATCCCCAATGCGCACTTGCCGCACGACCTCGTTCGCGATCCGGCTCGTCTTCACGAGTCCGCTGAGGGCGAGGTCAAGACCGACCTCGCGAAGCTCCTCGTAACCGAGTCCCCGATACAACCTGTTCGAGGCGACGTAGCACATCTCGTCGTAGAGGAACGGCCAGTCGACCGCGCGCCGTGATAAGCAGAATGAGATGAAATCGATCGCGACCTCTGTGACACGATCTTCGGGCACCCCTTCCTTCCCCTTCGCCTTGACGGCCCCGCGCATCATCGTCACGTCAACGTCCGCGAACAAGACGATCTGTCCACCAACTTCTCCACAGACTTCTCCACAGGACTGCACCTTGAAATCCACAGCGATATCCACAGACGTGATCGTCATCGGTACCTCTGTCCGCTGAAGCGACGACGTTCTTTCACCTCGCGCGCACTCGCGCGATCGAGTGCCGCGTCCCCAAAGCGAGCGCGAACTGCGTCTAACGCAGCGTTGAGCCGCGCGTGACGGGCGGCATCGAACAACCCGAGCTGCTCTCCTTCGGTCACCCCCGAGACCGAAACGCCGACAAGCCGGACCGGGCTGGTGCGACCGCCTTTGCGGTCCTCCGCCAGCGCCTCGCGAAGAAGTTCTCGCGCGATGCGGAAGATGGTCACGTCGTCATCAGTTGGCTCGCGAAGCGTGCGTTGCCGGGTTCGCGTCTCGAACGGAGCGACGCGAAGGGTCATCGTGATCGTCCTGCCGCGTAGTGTGTGGTTGCGCAGGCGCCGTCCGACGCCCTCCGAAAGCCGGAGGAGCGTCGATTCGATCTTCGTCGGGTCGAGTGTGTTCTCGTCGAAGGTGTGCGAGTGACCCACCGACTTCGGGACGTGCTCGCTGTGGACCTCGCCCTCGTCTATTCCGTTCGCTCGCTCCCAGATGTCCGTTCCATGCTCGCCCAGACGGGTTTCGAGCACCGAGCGGTCGAACGCGGCGAGCTGCCCGATCGTTCGAAGATCCCAGCCGGCGAGCACCTCGCGCGTCCGCGGTCCGACGCCCCACAGGCGCTCCAGCGGAAGCGGCGCAAGGAACGCGGCCTCGCCTCCGGCGGGCACGATGACGAGGCCGTCAGGCTTGCGCAGATCCGAACCCACCTTCGCACAGAGCTTGTTCGTGGCGACGCCGACCGAGACGACAAGCCCGCAGCGTTCTCGCACCGCTCGCTTGATCTGGATGGCCATGGCAACCGCGCCTCCGAACAGATGCTCGGTCGCGGTCACGTCGAGGAAGGCTTCATCGAGCGAGATCGGCTCGACGAGCGGTGTTTGCTCATCGAACACCGCCATGACCGCATCGGACGCTGCGAGATAACGGTCGAAGTTGCCTGGCACGTAGATGCCGTCGGGGCAGAGCCGCCCCGCGATCGCGAGGGGCATCGCCGAACGAACGCCGAAGGCCCGCGCCTCATACGACGCCGCCATGACGACGCCGCGCTCGTTCGGCCCATCGCCGCCGACGATCACCGGCTTGCCGCGGTACTCGGGATGATCGCGCTGCTCGACGGACGCGTAGAACGCGTCGAGGTCGCAGTGGAGGATCGCTCGTGTCATACGAACCGAACTCCGCCGGTCTTCGCGCCCGGCGCGAGGAAGGGGAGGAGGTCAAGGGCCTCGGCTTCGACGGGCACGCGGGCTCTCGGCGCGAGGCGCGCGAACGGCGAGATACGCAGGACCGCGTCACCTTTCGCGCGAACGAGACTCCATGTGCCGGCCGCGAAACCATCCACCATGACCACGGCCTCGACGATCCCGTTCTTCGTGTAGACGGCGCGCCGGTGCGCCGGCGCGATAACACGATCTCGGTGCTGATAGCCGATGAGGAGCTCGTCGTACCGCGGAAGGAACCGGACCGGCGCGGCAAGATCGCCGTCGGGGCGCGGGGCCCGGGGAAGGTCGTAGAGCAGTCGGCCCTCCTCGTCGCTGAAAGTGCGGAGCTTCGGGCCGATCCGGACGAGCGTCGGACGAACACGGCCCGGCACTTGGCCGGCGAATTTCGCGACGTCGGCGAGCGTCGCGGGCCCGAACGCGGCCAGGCACCGACGCACCAGCGTCTCGACGAACCGCCAGACGAGCCAGCTGAAGGGACCACCGAGCGTCCCGCCGATGCGTTCCTGGATGTGCTCGAGCACGTCCCCCTTCGGACGAGGCTCGCGCGCGAAGGCGATCGCGAGGGCCGCGACTTTCTTCGGGTCGACGCCGCGGCCGATTTGGTAGCGATTCCACGCGCCGCGCTGGAGATCCTGCGTCGCGACCGCGTACGCGTAGAAGTCCCGGGCGGAGACGAGATGAAGCGTGCCGCGCATCAGTCTCGCGCGGATCACCTCGTGGCGTTCGATCGCCGACCACAGCTTGGGGCGGCGGAAGTCTCTGAGGCGCGACCAGAGCGCGATATACGGAGACGGCGACCACTGCGCTTGCAGCGCCGCGAGTCGCTCGATAGCCGCGACGATGCCGATGCGCGCGCGCTCCAGCAGCAGCTGTCGTGCGAGCATCGCGCGATTCAGCTCGCGAAGGGTGAGGACGGGCCGTTCGACGGAACTCATCTTCATACGCGCACCCCGTGTGTCTTGGACTCAGGTGCGTAGAAACGAACGAGCTCTTCGGCCTCCACGGCGAGCGCGTCTCGGTCGCGGCGGGCGAGAGGTTTGAACGGCTTGAGCTCGAGCACCGCCTCTCTCGGTCGCGCCGCGATGGTCCACCGGCCCGCGACGAATCCGTCGACGACGAATGTGGGCCAGACCTCTGCCGAGAAGATCACAGCCTTCCGATATTCCTCCGGCAGGATGCGCGTCCGCTCGGGCGCCGCGTGACCGAGGATCGCGGCGTCGAACCGTGCGAGGAATCGCGGCGGCGCCGGGGTAGCCGCGGACGGGCGCGGGCCTCCCGCCAGGTCGATGAGCTCACGGCCGCGCTCGTCGGTGAAACGCCGTAGCCCCTTCATATGCGCCAGTGCCGCGCGGATATTCGGCACGCGGATGCCGCTCCACGTCGCGATGTCGGCGATGGTCGCGGGTCCGAACGCGCCCAGATGCCGCCGCACGACGAGCTCGTATGCGGCCTCGGGTTTCGGTGTCCTCCGAAGCCTGGCTGCCGGGGCGATGTGCCGGCCGAGCTGCCGGTGCTCGAAATGCGCGCCGGCGGACTCCCAGACGAGCCCGCTCGTGGCGACGGCGGCCCAGCTGAGCCAGTTGCGGAGCCGCTCGTTCTTCGCCGCGCTCGGCGGAAGGTGGCTGGCGGTGAACTCTTGGATCTCGGCACGGGTGCGAGGTGTCTTGCCCGCGAACGTCATGACGGCGCGATGGAGCTTGCCGAGATCCGCCAGCGCCGGGCCGCCGGTTGGTCGCCAGGCTCCGAATCGGCCCTCCATCGTCGCCAGGGAGTACGCCGGGTACTCGCGCGCAGAGACGAGATGCAGCGTCGCGCGCATCAGAGTCGCCTTGACGATCTCGCCGCGGTCGATCGGTCGGGTCAGCCGCTCGCGCTGGAATCCCGAAAGGCGGGACCAGAGCGCGACGTACGGCGACGGTGCCCATTGGCCCTGAAGGCAGGCGAGGCGTTCGACCGCGTCGACCACCTCCAGCTTCTGGCGCTTCAGCAGGAACTGTCGCGCCAGGAGCGCGCGGTTCAGCTCACGACGGGTGAGCGCGGGAACGCGATCGGGCATCGAGATCGATCGAGGGAGCTACGACAGCTTGCGGATTACGCCGATGACCTTTCCCTGGATCTGCACGTCCCGCGCGTAGATCGGAGACATCGTACCGTTCGCGGGCTGCAGCCGGATGCGGTCCTTCTCTTTGTAGAAGCGCTTCAGCGTCGCGACGTTGTCTTCGAGCACCGCGACGACGATGTCACCGTCACGCGCGGTGTTCTGCTCCTGCACCACGACGAAGTCCCCGTCGTCAATGTGGTCATCGATCATCGACTTGCCCCGAACCTTCAGGACGAACGTTTCTCGTCCGCGGCCGGCGGCGAGCTCGCTTGGGAGGCCCATCGTTTCGGAGCGGTCCTCATAGGCGTGGATCGGCTGGCCCGCGGCGATCTCCCCAATGACGGGCGCCTGCACGACGCGAAGGCCATTCATGCCGGGGAGGCTTAGCGCTCGCGATCGGGTGGCCTCTTTGTTGAGCCGTCCGTCCTTCTCGAGCTTGGTGAGATGGTGATGAACCGCTGACGTGGAGGCGAGACCCACCGCCTCCGCGATCTCGCGCACGCTCGGGGGATAGCCCCGCTCGGCCACGGCCTCACGGATGAACGCCAGGATTCGGTCCGCCCGCTGCTGGTCTTGCTTTGTCACGCTTGGCCGCCAGGTTAACCGAACGGATGTTCACTTGTCAAGCGCGCCCGTATTCTCCGCCGGATGCCGCTCGATCCGGCCGTGATCCGCGACAACCTGCTCGATTACGGCGCACGGACCTTCTGGGCGCTGGTCGTGGCCGCGGTCGCCCTTCTCGTCGCGCGCGCCGTGCGCGGCGTGACGATGCGGGCCCTCGCCCGCAATCGCGCGCAAGCCAACGTCACCGTGCTCCTCGGCAACCTTGCGCAGCTCACGGTGATCACCATCGGAGTTCTCTTGATCCTCGCGATATACACCCAGGGTGCGTTCGGCTGGATCCTGACTTCATTCAGCGTCGTTGGCATCGTCATCGGCCTCTCACTGCAGGACATCCTGAAGAACTTCTTCGCGGGTGTGTGGGTCCTCGTGGAGCGTCCGTTCCGGATCGGCGACAGCATCGAGGTGACCGGATACAGCGGCATCGTGGAAGAGATCTCCTTCCGCACGACGCAGCTCCGCACCGACGACGGGCGTGAAGTCATCGTCCCGAACGGGACCTTCATGACATCGGCGGTCGTGAACCTGACTCGTTTCCCGACGCGGCGAGCCTCCGCATGGCTGGTCCTGCCAAAAGACGAGAAGGCCGTCAGCGCGGAGGACATCCGCGCGGCGCTCGGGAAGGCTGAGGGAGTCTCGCCCGAGCCGCCGCCGTCCGTCGAGCTTCGCAGCGTGGCCGAGGGCAAGGCCCAATACCTGGTCACGTTCTGGGCTGGCAATCGCGACGCGGCCCTCGCGCAGGCGCTCCGCGCCCTTCGGGCACAGTTCCCGCAGGGGGATGTCCATATTGGCTAACCGCATACGCGCGCCGAAGGACATGGCCGAGGTGGTGGACCTCATCCGCCGCCTGCCGACATATATCCGCTTGGTGTGGGCGCTTCTTCGCGATGGCCGTGTCCCCGCGCAGCAGAAGCTCATCCTCGCGGGGATCGGCGCGTATCTCTTCTTTCCGATCGATCTCATCCCGGACTTCGTGCCGGTGCTGGGGCAGCTCGACGATCTGGCGGTCGTGATCCTCGGTCTCGACCTCTTCATCCGCAGCGCGCCCGCCGACATCGTGGAGGAGCACCTAGCGAAGATCTCGCAGGATAAAGATCAGCTTCGTCGCGACGTCGCGACTGCCGAGCGCCTCCTCGGGGACCGCATCGGCCTGGTCCGCGATACTGTGGAGAAGTTGCGCACCCGTGATCGCAAGACGACAAGTCGTAAGAGGGGGAGCACATGAACGACCGCGACTCCGGCCCGGGCTTTTTTGGCGTCATTGAGGCACTGCTCGCGATCGTCGGCGCTCTCACTGTGATGGGCGTCGTTGCTGTCGCTGCGTCGGTGCTCGCCTGGGAAATGGAGTTGCGGCGCAGCGAGCAGGACACGGCACTCGACGAGGCGTCGACCTCCTCCTAGACCCGCGTGCGCGTCATCCTCAAGGCGGAAGTCCGCGGCCTAGGGCGGACCGGTGAGATCAAGGACGTCGCCGACGGCTATGCGCGCAACTACCTCTTGCCGAAGGGCCTCGCTATCGAGGCGACCGGCGGCGAGCTCAAGCAGCTCGCGCAGGAACGACACACCGAGAAGACGAAGAAGGACCGCGCGCATCAGGATGCCGAGGAGCTCGCCAAGCGCCTTGGCGAGGTCACGCTCGTGTTCAAGCTGAAAGCGGGGGAGCACGGTAAGACCTTCGGCAGCGTTACCGCGAAAGAAGTGGCCGACGCCTTGAAGAGAGAAGCGAAGGCCGACATCGACAAGACGAAGATCGTGCTGCGCGAGCCGCTTCGGTCGCTCGGGGTCCACACGGTCGAGGTCCGCCTGCTGTCCGACGTCCGAGCGAACGTGACCGTGGCCATCGAGCCGGCCTAGGGAGTGACTCCTACTTCTTGGGGGCGGCTCCGCTACCCGCGGATGGCTTAGGCGGTGGCTTCCCCGGGTCGCTACTTGGTCGCGCACCCTTGCGGAGCTCTTCCAAACCGTTCCCGTTCGCCTTTTCTCGGTCCGACATATGGCCTCCAGTTTACCGAGCGCCTTGAGCGTCTGGGGCCTTAGGCGCCTTCGCGCGACTCGCCAAGATCGCGGAATCGCGTGAGATCTGACTGGAAATGCAGGTCGAAGTCGCCGGTCGGTCCGTTGCGATGTTTCGCGAGCTTGAGACGAACCACACCTTCTTCGCGGTCCTTGCGGTCCTTGTGCCAGAGGAACAGAACAAGGTCGGCGTCGGCCTCGAGCGCACCCGATTCGCGAAGATCAGAAAGCATCGGCTCGGTGCCGCGCTGCTCGATCTGCCGCGACAGCTGCGACAGCGCGACCACCGGGACCTCGAGCTCGCGCGCGATCGCCTTCAGCGCTCTGCTGATGCGGGCTACCTCGAGGACGCGGCTCTCCTCGTTCGCGGCGCCCTCGATGAGCTGGAGGTAGTCGATGACCACGAGGTCGAGACCGCGCTCGGCCTGAAGGCGTCGCGACTTCGCGAGGATGTCGGTCACGTTGAGGCGGCTCGACTCCTCGACGAAGATCGGCGCCTGCTGGAGCTCGCTCGACGCGGCGGAGATCGCGGTGAACTCCTGCGTGGAGAGGCGGCCGCGGCGCATCCGGTTCCCGTCGATCTCGGCGCGCATCGAGACCAGGCGCTGCACGACCTGCATCTCGCTCATCTCCATCGAGAAGAACGCGCAGGTCTTCTTCTGCACGACTGCGGCGTGCTCGACGATGTTGAGCGCGAGACTCGTCTTGCCAAGACCAGGACGGCCTGCGACCAGGATCAGATCGGAGGGCTGCAGACCGCCGGTCTTCTTGTCGACCGACTCGATCCCGGTGCGGACACCGACGCGGAGGTCGCCGCGCGCGTCGATCTGCTCGGCATAGCGGCGCAGCGCGACGTCCAGCGGAACGATGTCGCGGTGGAGCGTTGATTCGCTCACCGCGAAGAGAAGCTCCTGCGCGTCCGCCACGGCGGCCGCGGAGTCCTCGCGAGTGAGGGCGAGGCGCGCAATCTCGTTCGCGACGCCGATCAGCCGGCGAAGGAGGGCGGTCCGCTCGACGATCGCCGCATAGCTGGACGCGTGCGCGACTGTCGGCACGTTCTGCATGAGACCGACGAGGAATTGCGAGCCGCCGATCGCGTCGAGCTCGTCGTGCGCGAGGAGCTCCGACTGCACGGTCGCGAATCCGACCGGTTCGCTGCGCTCCGCGACGCGGGCGATCGCGCCAAGGACGATGCGGTGCTGCTCCCGCGACAGATCGGGCGGTCCGAGGCGGCCGCGCGCGATCTCGTTGTAGAGCCCGCCGTCCATGAGCATCGCGCCGAGGAGCGATGCCTCGGCTTCGGGCTTCTCGGGAGGCGGTTTGACGCCGCGGTCGGTCTGCACCGTCATGCGGGCGGACCGCCGTCGTCGGACGCCTTCGAGAAGAACTTCGCCTGCTCGCTCTCGAAGAGGAGCTGGAACCCGCCGGTCGGGCCGTTGCGGTTCTTCGCGACGGCGCCGTTGATGAGGCGCGGCGCGCCGGCCGGCGTCTCCTCGCGGTCGCGCCACAGCATGATGACGATGTCTGCATCTTGCTCGAGGCTTCCGCCTTCACGAAGAGTCGAGAGCTTCGGCTCGCCGCCGGAGTCGCCCGCGGCGCGGGACAGCTGCGAGAGTCCGATCACGACGACGCCAAGCTCGCGCGCGAGTGACTTCAGGTTCCGCGTGATCGTCGCGATCTCCTGGACGCGGTTCTCGTCGTCCTCGCCGGTTCGGATTAGCTGGATGTAGTCGACGATGATCACTTCGATCTTTTCGTGCGTGCTCGCGCGGCGGGCCTTGGTTCGCAGCTCCATGATCGAGATGCCCGGCGTGTCGTCGATGAACACGGGCAGACCGTGCAGCGCCGCCGCCGCCTCGGTATCGATGATGTTCCCGGTCCGCAGGGCGAGAAGATCCATGCGCGAGTTCAGCGCGAGATACCGCGAGACGATCTGCTTGGCGTCCATCTCGAGCGAAAAGAGCAGCACCGGATGGCCGCGTCGAGCGACGTTGAAGCTCACCCCGAGGGCCAGGCTGGTCTTGCCCACCGACGGCCGCGCCGCCATGACGATCAGGTCCCCGACGGTGAAGCCCTCGGTGTAGTAGTCGATCTCGCGGAAGCCGGAGGGGATCCCGCTCACCTCGAACGGACGCTCCATGCGATCGGTGAGGTGCTCGTAGTTGGATTGGAGCGAGGCGGTGATATGACGGAGCTGCGCATTCGCGGATTCGTCGCGCAGCGCGAACAGCCGCTGCTCCGCGCGGTCGAGCGCGAGCGGAATGTCGGTCGGTTCGTCGTAGGCATCCGCGGCGATCGACGTGGCCGCGCCGAGGAGGCGCCGCAGGATCGCGCGATCTCGGACGACGCGGCCGTACCGGTCGATCTCCGCCGCGGTCGCGACGCTCTCGGCGAGCGCGCGTAGGTACGCCTGGCCGCCCGCCCGATCCAGCTCCTCACGCCGCGCGAGCTCCATCTGAATAGTGAGCGGATCGATGCGCTCGCGCCGCTCGAGCAGCGCCTGCGCGGCGTCGTAGATCCGCTGGTGGCGCGGAATGTAGAAATCGTCGACGCGCAGGAGATCCGCGATCTTGAAGATCGCGTCGCGATCGATCAGCAGGCTGCCAATGACCTGCTGCTCGGCGGCCTCGTCGAAAGGGACCTGGCGGTCGGGCGCGCGCGTCTCGAGGGTCATGCGAGGTATTCTAGAACGGACGTTCTAAGCAGAAGAAGCCCCTCCGTCGCCACACCTGATGCGCGGCGGAAGCGCCTCCGCAGTTCCGAGACGCTAGCGTCGACACCGAACGGCGCGTAGGTCTTTTGTCCACTATCTCCTCCACCAGTTCGTCCACAACGAGCCAGCGAGGCTGGCGAGCGTACGAAGTACAACGAGCCAGCGAGGCCGGCGTGCTTACGCAAATACGCGTCGTCCATAAAGGAGCGGCCAGGAGTTGCGTGTCCTCGTGACCGGCGGCGCCGGTTTTCTCGGCAGTCATGTCGTGGACGCGCTCCTCGCCCGCGGCGACGACGTCATGGTCGTGGACGATCTCTCGACGGGAGATCGCGCGAACGTCGATCGGCACGCCGATTTCGCCGTCGCGGACATTGCCGATTTATCGGCGCTCCAGCGCGGGATCGGCAGCCGGCGCATCGATGCGGTCGTCCATTGCGCCGCGAAGACGAAAGTGGTCGAGTCCATGACGAAGAAAGCCCTCTACGAGCGCGTGATCGTCGGCGGGACGCGCAACGTGGTCCAGACGTCGCGGCGCCTCGGCGCATCGATCTTTGTGAACATTTCCACCGGAGGCGCGATCTACGGCGAGACGCCGGCCTGCGCGGACGAGACCGTCTCCGTCGATCCGCAATCCAACTACGGGCTGTTCAAGGCGAAAGCGGAAAAGCTCGTCGAATCCTCCGATTTCCGTGCCGTGACGCTTCGCCTCGCGAACATCTACGGCCCGCGCCAGCGCAAGGACCTGGAAGGCGGAGTGGTCGCGATCTTCATCGGCTGCTGGAAGCGCGGCGAGCCGATCACGCTGTTCGGCGACGGAAGCTACGAGCGCGACTACGTGTACATCGCCGACGTCGTCGAGTCGGTCCTCGGCGCGCTCAGTGGAACGCACGCCGGCGTCTACAACATCGGCACCGGAGTCGCGACGAGCGTGAACGACCTCGTGTCCGCGCTCACGTCGGTGCTCGGGCCGCCGGCGGGAATCCAGATGGCGCCAGCTCGTCCGGGCGAGGTCCTCCGAGCGTGCGTCGATCCTGGGAAGGCCGCGCACGAAGGCCTCTGGCGGCCGAAGACAGGGCTCGCGGACGGGCTCCGGCGCACGGCAGCCGCCGAAGGCGTTTTGTTGTCATAAGGCGTGATCTATTTCCGCCGTCCCCCGAACTACAGACGGGAGAAATGGAGGCGGAACATGAAACTCGGCTGGCTAAGACTTTTCTCGTTACCTGTCGCGATGGCCCTCTTGACAGGGCTACCCGCCGCGCCCGCGGTCGCGGCGGCGGACAATCAATACACCGTCCACCCGCTCGTTTCGAACGTCGCGGGCATGGCGCCGAACACCGATCCGAACCTCGTGAACGCGTGGGGTCTCACCGCATCAGCAACGTCACCGTGGTGGGTCGCCGACAACGGCACGAGCGTCTCGACCATCTACCGGGCCGACGGGTCGATCCTCCCGCTCGTGGTCCAGGTGCCCGTCCACCCGACCGGTGCGGTCTTCTGGGCGACCGGGCCGGCCCGATTCGTCTTCGACACCGAGGCGGGACAAGTCCGCGGTTGGCCCGGTTCAGGGAATCAGACCGTAGTCCTTGCCGACCGTTCCGCGGTCGGCGCGATCTACAAGGGCCTCGCGCTCGCGACGACGGCGGCGGGCGACCGGTTCTACGCGACAGACTTTCACAACGGCCGTGTCGACGTGTTCGACGCGAGCTTCACCCTGGTAACCAGCGCCGGCGCGTTCGAGGACGCGGACCTGCCCTCGGGCTACGCGCCGTTCGGGATACAGACGATCGGTTCGCGCATCTTCGTGACGTATGCCAAACAGGATGCGGATGCGGCGGACGAGATCCACGGCCAGGGCAAGGGGTTCGTCGACGTTTACGACACCTCCGGCTCGTTGCTCGCGCGCGTCGCGCAGCACGGCCAGCTCGACGCACCGTGGGGACTCGCGCTCGCTCCCGCGAATTTCGGACGCTTCAGCGGCCATCTCCTCGTGGGAAACTTCGGCGACGGACGGATAAACGCATACGAGGAAGGGGCGAATGGAAAGTTCGAGTACCGCGGCGAGCTGCGGCACGGCAACTCGCAGCCGATCTCGATCGACGGCCTCTGGGCTTTGCAGTTCGGACACGGGGCGGCCAACAACGGGCCGACCAACACGCTCTTCTTCACGGCCGGTCCAAACGACGAGGCGGACGGACTCTTCGGTTCGATCACCGCTCCCTGAGCGACGTGGCGGCGTGGCGACGCGGTACGCGCCGCGCCGCCACGGCGCCAGCCGACGCGACGCTTGACTGCCCGGCATAGGATTCCGCCGGGGGAGCGCGCGAATGGCGATGGCGTTGACCGACAAAGACCTGGTCTGCCGCGAGTGCGGCAATCCTTTTGTGTGGACCGCGGGCGAGCAGGAGTTCTACGCGCAGAAAGGCCTGCTCCATGAGCCGCAGCGCTGCCCTGATTGCCGGCGCCGCGCCAAGGCCGAGCGCGCCGCGGCGAGAGCGCAGAGCATGCACGACATCGTCTGCTCCAACTGCGGTCGCGCGGGCCAGGTGCCGTTCGCGCCAAGGACGGATCGACCCGTCTACTGCTCCGAGTGTTTCGAGGCGCGCCGCACGTCCCCCAGTCCGATCGCCACGAACTGACAGACCGGCCTCTTTTCTGCACCCGCACGCCCCGTGAGGCGCTTCCTTCTCGGCTTTCTCATGGGCGCGATCTCGATCGTCGCCGTGCTCGTCGGTCTCGGGCACTGGCTCGACGTCAGCGACCCGCTCGCGAAAGCGGACGCCATCGTCGCGATCTCGGGTGACACCGGCGCGCGGGCCGAGACCGCGATCGCGCTCTGGAAAGAGGGGTATGCACCGCTGCTCATCTTCTCCGGCGGCTCGAGCGATCCGGACTCGGTGGCGTCGGCCGAGCTCATGAAGCGCACCGCCGTGGCCGCCGGCGTCCCCGCGAACGCGGTCGCGGTAGAGGGGGCATCGGCCACGACCGAGGAGAACGCGCAGCGTGTCGCGGAGCTCATGAAGACGCGCGGTCTCGTTTCCGCGATCCTCGTGACGAGCCCGTACCACCAGCGCCGCGCCGCGATGCTCTTCGAGCGTGAGTTTGCCCGCGCCGCGCTTACGTTCACGAACCACCCCGCCGACGACACCGACTGGGATCCGAACCTCTGGTGGACGAGCGATCCATCACGCAGCCGCACGTTGGTCGAGCTGGCGAAGCTCGGAGCGCTGGTCGCGGGGCAACGCGGCGGATAGCATTCGAATACGTGCCGGTAACGGCCATCGTCGGTGCTCAGTGGGGCGACGAGGGCAAAGGCAAGATCACGGACCTCCTGGCGCAGGAGGCGGATGTCGTCATCCGATTCCAGGGCGGCAACAACGCCGGTCACACAGTCGTCAATCAGCACGGCACCTTCAAGCTTCATCTCGTTCCGAGCGGGATCTTCAATCCCGATGCGCTCTGCGTGCTCGGTCCCGGATGCGTCGTCGACCTCGCGTTCCTCTGCGGCGAGCTCGCCGATCTCGAGCGCAGCGGTATCTCCACCGCGAACCTGCGTGTGAGCGACCGCGCGCATCTCCTCTTGCCGTGGCACATCGCGCTCGACCGACTCGACGAGCGCGAGCGCGGACGCAAGAAGCTTGGCACGACCGGTATGGGCGTGGGGCCGGCGTACTCCGACAAGGTCGGCCGCCACGGCATCCAGGTGTACGAGGTCCAGGACCCAAAGCGCTTCCGCGCGCGCGTGCGGCGCGAGCTCGAGATCAAGAACGCGATACTCGAGCGCTTCGGCGACGCTCCGCTCGATGCCGACGAAGTCGCGGACGGTGTCCTCGCCGCCGCGGCGAAGCTCGGCGATCGCATCGTCGACACGCTTCCCCTCGTGGAGTCGGCGCTCGCGAAGGACGCGCGGGTTCTTCTCGAAGGGCAGCTCGGCGCGATGCGCGATCTCGACTGGGGCATCTATCCCTACGTGACGAGCTCGAATCCGCTCGCGGGTGGCGCGAGCGTTGGGGCGGGCATCCCGCCACGTAAGATCACGCGCGTCATCGGTGTCGTGAAGGCGTATTCCACAGCCGTCGGCGAGGGGCCATTTCCGACCGAGCTCCACGGCGAGGAAGCGAGCGCCCTCCGCGAGCGCGCTCACGAGTACGGCGCGACGACGGGGCGTCCGCGGCGCGTCGGCTGGTTTGACGCCGTCGCGGCCCGGCACGCTCATCGTCTCAACGCCTTCACCGAGCTCGCCGTGACCAAGCTCGACGTCCTCGACGTGTACGACCGGATCCCGTTCTGTGCGAGCTACGAGCTCGACGGCAAGCGCACCTCCGACATGCCGACGACGCTCGTGCTGGAGAGAGCTCGTCCGTGCTACGAGACGCTCGAGGGGTGGTCGACGGCGATCACGGGGGTGACGGAGCGCCGCGCGCTGCCGGCCAAGGCGCTCGCGTACGTCGATCGGATCGCGGAGACCGTCGGGGCGCCTGTCGGAATGATCGGCATTGGACCCGAGCGGGCGGCAACCCTCCTCTAACATCGCCCGCGGCATGAGCAGCCTCATCGACATCGCATTCCCGTACCGCCGCAGGCGCTCGTATGGCGCCGCCTCGTTCGCCTTCACGTTCCTCGTGCTGCTCTTCGAGGTGGAGCTCCTCGCGTTCATCGGCGTGGCGATCGCGGCACGCCAACCCCAGCTCTGGTGGGACCTTCAGCCGATCGTGTTACCTACCGCGTGTCTGATCAGCCTCGCCGCGGCCGCCGTGTTCTGGTGGCGAGCCCGCTCCTGGAGCAAACAGCGCGTCGCGATCGCCGAGGCGTGGGCTCGCGGCGGGCCCACGTTCGGGCAGCAGCTGGCCCAGAAGCAGGACTAGCTCGCAGGTCGTACGACCTGTGTGACCGGCGTTACATACGCGCAGGTCGTAGTCCCAATGGGGTAGAGACGTTCCCCCCGGTAGTCCCATCCCGGCACGTCCGCGCAACGAGATAGTTGCCCCAACACAAGAAAGACCGGCGGATCGAGCCGGAAGAAAAGGGGAACCAAGATGCGCGGAACGAACTTCCTCCTCGCGACGATGGCGCTCTCGGCCCTGGTCCTGATCGGCGTCACGTCGGTCGGCTCGACCACGGCAACGTTCACCGCTGCGAGCACGAACCCCGGCAACACCTTCCAGACGGCGACGCTCCTGATCTCGAACGACAAGCCGAACGCGGGTGACCTCGTCAACATCACGAACCTCGTGCCCGGTGACTCGGCGCAGCGTGTCGTGCACATCACGAACGGCGGCAACACCGGCTTCACCTACGCCGGCGCGGTCAGCGCGACCGCGAGCACGCTGCTCTGGACCGACACGACCTTCGGGCTCCAGGCCACGGTCTACCGCTGCAACAACTGCACGACTCCAGCGAACAGCGTCTACTCCGGCGCCCTGAAGAACATGGCGATCCCGGCCTCTGGCACGGTCGCCGCGGCCGGTAGCGACTACCTGACGTTCGTCTTCAGCCTTCCGACGACGGCTGGCAACACCTTCCAGAGCCTCTCGCAGGACTTCACCGTCACCTACACCGCGACGCAGCTCGCGGGCGCGGCCCGCTAAACCAGAACGAAGGGAGGGCGACCGTGAAAAAGCTGGGGCAGATCTGTTCGATGACACTCGCGGTCGCTCTCTTCTCGACTTGCCTCGGCCTCGTCGCGATCCGCGTCATGGGCATGGGCACGTTCGTGGTCACCGGCAGCTCGATGGAGCCGCGGATCCAGAAAGGCTCGCTCGTGATCGTCGAGCCCGCGTCACCCACCGCTGTGAGCCGCGGGGACATCATCACGTTCGAGCACTACGGCCAGATGACCACCCACCGGGTCATCGCGATCGACGCTTCGAATGCCGCGAGCCCGACGTTCACGACGAAGGGCGACGCGAACACGGTCGCCGACCCCGAGCCGGTCCACTTCCCCGGGCAGGTCGGCATCTACCGCGCGTCGATCCCACTCCTCGGTTACGTGATCGTCTACGCGCAGGCCTACTGGCGCCTCGCGCTCACAGCGCTCGCCGCCCTCGCGTTCCTCTTCTGCGGGGCGATGCTCGTCTTCGGCAACGCCAAGGCGATGCGTCCACGCACCCGGCGCCAGCCCGCCCAGCCTTCTCAGCCCGCTCAGCCCGCCATGATCGACCCCGAAGAGCTCTGGGCGAGCCACATGGGATGGCTTCGCGAAGCGAGCGCGGGCCAGATCGCGGCCTGACAGGTCGATGACCCGGCTCTATGCGCTCGTCGCCCTGGCCCTCGTGAGCGCGGTCATGCTGATGCTCACGCTGACGAGCAGCGCCACGTTCACCGCGCCGACGACCAATCCGTCGAACCAGCTCGCCACCGCCACGCTCGCTCCTCCGACCGGCGTCTCCGCCTCCGTGCAAAACGGCACCACCGCACACCTTTCGTGGACGGCGACGAGCTCGATCTGGGCCAGCGGCCACCGTGTCTTTCGCGCGACTACCGCCGGCGGTCCCTACTCGCAGATCCAGCAGATCGCCGGGCGCACGACGGTCACCTACGACGACGTGCCTGGCGTCGGCACCTTCTATTACGTCGTTCGCGGCTACTACGACGCGAATGGCGCGAATTGGGAGAGCGTCAACTCGGCCGAGTCGAGCGCGACGATCGCGGCGCTGGACCACTTCACCTTCGCCGTCATCGGCACCCAGCATTCGGGCACCGCGTTCAGCGTCACGATCACCGCACGGGCGGTCGACAACACCGTCGTGACCTCGTTCACCGGGACCGTAGCGTTCAGCACGAGCTCGGGCGCGATATCTCCGACGTCGAGCGGCGCCTTCAGCGCGGGAAGTCGGACGGAGACCGTCACGATCACTGGACCGTACGTGACCAACGAAACGATCACGGCGACCGGTGGCTCGCCGAGCAAGACCGGCACGAGCAACGCATTCACGCTGAACCACTTCCACGCGAGCACGCTCGCGCTGAATAACCACACCGGCGGCACGGCAGGTCTCTTCGAGGTCAGCGACACGATCGTCCTCACATTCAGCGAGGCTGCCAGCGCCGCATCGATGGGCACCTGCCCGAGCGGCACCACGAGCTCGCTCAGCGACCTCCTTGAGAACGACGCAAACCCGGACACGCTGACCGCGACCGGCACCGCGGGTGCACTGAATGTCGGCACGATCGCGCTCGGGAACAACGGCTACTTCGTTTCCGGCGCCAAGGCGTCGAAGAACAACACCTGCGCGTGGAGCGGAGGGAACACCGTGCTCACGATCACGATCGTGGCCGTCAACAACACCGGCACGGTCCCGGGATCGAGCACGGCGACGTGGACTCCGCCGGCGTCCCTGGCGAGCGCCGCGGGCGAGGCCATCGACACGGCGCAGATGCCGTCGGTTACGGCGGTCCTCTTCTAGCCGATACACTTGCCCGGGTGAGGGCGGCGGATTGACCCGGGAGGACAAGTTCGCCAAGGAAGGTCTGACCTTCGACGACGTCCTCCTGATCCCGGCCCGCAGCGACATCCTCCCGACGGGGGTCTCGACCGAGACCCGCCTCACGAACGAGATCCGCCTCGACATCCCGATCCTCTCCGCCGCGATGGATACCGTCACCGACGCGCGCCTCGCGATCGCGCTCGGGCGCTTGGGCGGGCTCGGCGTCATCCATCGCAATCTGACCGTCGCCGAGCAGGCCGAAGAGGTCCGGCGCGCGAAAGACGCGGACGTTCTCGTGGGCGCCGCCGTCGGAGTCGCCGGCGACGCGGACGAGCGCGCCGCGGCGCTCGTCGGAGCCGGCGTCGACGTGATCGTGGTCGATACGGCCCACGGGCACTCGGCGGCGGTTGTTCGCATGGTCGAAAAGGTGAAGGCCCGGCATCGCGTCGAGGTCATCGCTGGCAATGTCGCGACCGCCGAAGGCACCGAGGAGCTGATCGCCGCGGGCGCCGACTGCGTCAAGGTTGGGATGGGTCCCGGCGCGATCTGCACCACGCGGATCGTCGCCGGCGCCGGGATGCCGCAGATCACGGCGGTCTTCGATTGCGCCGAGGCCGCCGACCGGCACGGCATCCCCATCTGCGCCGACGGCGGTATCCAGCACTCCGGCGACATCGCAAAGGCCATCGGGGCGGGCGCGTGGACCGTGATGCTCGGCGGGCTCCTCGCGGGCGTCGACGAGTCGCCCGGGGATGTCGTCGAGATCGAGGGCACCGCCTTCAAGTCCTACCGCGGGATGGGCTCGCTCGGCGCGATGGAAGCGCGCCGTTCGCGTGATCGCTACGGGCAAGCCGATGTCGGCGAGTTTTCCAAACTCGTCCCCGAAGGGGTCGAGGGTCGCGTGCATGCGTTGGGTCCGCTCGCCGCGGTCGTGCACCAGCTCGTCGGCGGTCTCCGCGCGGGCATGGGCTACGCGGGTGCGGCGACGATCGACGATCTGCGAGTGAAGGCGCGCTTCGTCCGCATCTCGGGCGCCGGTCTTCGCGAATCGCACCCGCACGACATCCGCATCACCGCCGAAGCGCCAAATTATCGGGTCCGGGCGTAGTCCATGCGCCGCCCAGAGACCGATCGCCCCGAGACCGGGGCGAAGGCTGCATCGCCCCGGCCCACCGTGGCCATCCTGGACTTCGGTTCGCAGTACACGCAGCTCATCGCGCGCCGCGTCCGTGAGTCACGCGTCTATTGCGAGATCTTTGCGCACGACGTGACCCCCGCGGAGCTGCGCGCGCGGAACGTGATCGGCGTGATCCTCTCCGGCGGCCCGGCCAGCGTGTACGACGAGGGCGCGCCGGGCGTCGATCCCGGCGTCATCTCGGGCGAGTTTCCCATCCTCGGGATCTGCTACGGCATGCAGCTCATGGCGCACGTTCTCGGCGGCGACGTCGTCGGCGAAGGCAAGCGCGAGTATGGCCCCGCGACCGTCAAGATCGCGGACCGCGCCGGCATCTTCGAAGGCCTTTCGACGGAGGAGCGCGCCTGGGTGAGCCACGGCGACACGGTGCGTCGCCCGCCGGATGGCTTCACCGTCATCGCGAGCACTACCAGCGTCCCAGTCGCGGCGATGACCGACGGTCGCTCGCGTTACGCGGTGCAGTTCCATCCGGAGGTCGCTCACACGCCGCACGGCGCCGAGATCCTCCGGAACTTCCTCTACCGCGTTTGCGGCGCTACCGGCGACTGGACACCTGCCGCGTTCGTCGAGGAGGCGGTGCGCGAGCTGCGCGCGAAGATCGGCGATCGCCACGCGATCTGCGCGCTTTCCGGCGGCGTCGACTCAGCGGTCGCGGCGGCGCTCGTCGCGCGCGCGATCGGGGATCGACTCACCTGCGTGTTCGTCGACACGGGCCTCCTGCGCGCGAACGAGGCCGAGGAGGTCGTCGCGACGTACGGCCCGCGCCTACGGCTGATCCACCTCGACGCGGCGGACCGGTTCCTCGCGAAGCTCAAGGACGTGGCCGATCCCGAGCGCAAGCGCGCGATCATCGGAGAGGAATTCGTGCGGTGCTTCGAGGAGCAGGCCGAGCGCGTCGGACGCGTCGATCTTCTCGTGCAGGGCACGATCTACCCCGACATCATCGAGTCGCGCTCGCGCGAATCGAAAACGAGCGCACGCATCAAGACGCATCACAATGTCGGCGGCCTTCCTGAGGTCATGGCGCTCGAGGTCGTCGAACCGCTCCGCCGCCTGTTCAAGGATGAGGTCCGCCGCGTCGGCGCGGAGCTCGGCATCCCCGAAGACATCCTCTGGCGGCACCCATTCCCTGGGCCCGGTCTCGCGGTGCGCTTGCTCGGGCCGATCGATCGCGAAAGCCTCGACACGCTTAGGCGCGCGGATGCGATCTTCCTCGAGGAGCTTCGCGCCGCTGATCTCTACCGCACGGTCGCGCAGGCGTTCGCGGTGCTCACACCGGTCCGCAGCGTTGGCGTGCAGGGCGACTTCCGCACCTACGGCGCGCTCGTCGCGCTCCGTGCGGTCACCACTGAAGATTTCATGACCGCGGACTGGGCGCGTCTGCCGTACGACCTGCTGGAACGGGTCTCGGCTCGCATCGTCAACGAGGTGCCCGGCATCAATCGCGTGGTCTACGACGTCTCGGAGCAGAGGTGGGAGTGAGCGCCGTGGCGACGGCCGACGCGCGCGAGCTTCGTCACCTGATGATCGATCAGCTGAAGAAGCGTGGGCTGGAGGTCGAGCCGGCGATCGAAATGGCATTTCGCACGATCCCGCGCGAGGTCTTCCTGCCCGATGTTCCCCTCGAACGTGTGTACAGCGGTGATGCCGTCATTACCAAAGAGGACGAAGCGGGCAGCCCGATCAGCTCTTCGAGCGAGGTCGGGATCATGATCGTCATGGCGCACCTTCTCGATGTCGCGCCGGGTCAGCGGATCCTCGAGATCGGCGCCGGCACCGGCTACAACGCTGCCGTCCTCGCACGGCTCGTTGGCGAGCGCGGCGCGATAACGACGATCGACATCGACGCCGACGTCGCCGCACTGGCGCGTCAGCATCTGGCACGCGCGGGCGTCGACCGCGTCGCCGTGATCACCGCCGACGGTTGGGACGGACACGCGGACAATGCTCCCTACGATCGGATCGAGGTCACCGCGAGCGTGGCCGATCTCTCGCCGGACTGGATCGCGCAGCTCGCCGACGGCGGAAGGATCGTGCTCCCCTTCGTGTTGCGCGCCGGCATGCAGGCGGTCCTTGGTCTCCGAAAGCAGGGGGCGGACCTTGTGAGCACGCATGTCGTCCCGGGCGGATTCATGCGGTTGCGCGGCCCGGCAGGCCGGCAGCCCCAGATACGCACCTTCGATGGGTGGTCCGTCGAGCTCGGCGACGGCGTCGTCGATTGGAACGGCGTCCTTCCCTTGCTGCTGCGAGAGGTCCCGCGCTTCGCGGTCGCGCCACCGCTGGGTTGGGAGTCGCTGATCTTGCTCGCGCTTCTGTACGGCAACGTCACCGTCACGAGGGCAGGGCACCCGGGCCTCGCCGTCGGCATCTTCGATCCCGACGGCGGTTTGGCCGTTGTCGAGCTCGCGGGTCGTTCGATCGCGGGTCCGCTCAGCGTGCTGATCGCGTTCGGGTCGGAGGCGGCGCAATCGCGATTGCTTTCCGCGGTCGAGGAGCTACGAACGATCCGCCTGAGCGATCTCCACGTCGTAGCGAGGGCGAGCGACTCTGCGGCGCCGGAGGGCGACGTGGTGTTGCGGCGCGAAAGCTTCACGTTCGCATTTCGCGCGGCGAGGTCCACGTCGTGACGCTCAAAGGCATCTTTGGCGGCGAGGCCGTCTATAAGAAGATCTGGGAGCAGCGACGCCAGCGCAGCCCGCGACGGTCGGCCGGCGCGCCCGGTCTCAACTGCCTCGTGCTCGGCGGCGGCGGGCGCGAGTACGCGATCGCGTGGCGTCTCGCGAACTGCAAAAGCGTGACGACCATCGACGTCGTTCCCGGCAACGCGGGCCTGTCGCTGTTCACGCGTGTGCTCGATCAGAGCCCGACCAACGTGACATGGCTGGACGAGCACGTCCTCGCGTCCTTCATCGATCTCGCGATCGTCGGGACCGATGAGCTGATCGCGGCGGGCCTCGGCGACGCTCTGCGCCGATCGGGCATCGCCGTGGTCGGAGCATCGCGGGATGCGTCGAAGATCGAATGGTCGAAGTCGTTCGCGAAGGAGCTCATGGCCGAGGCCGGCGTCGCCACGGCGAGATCGGAATCGTTCGCCGACGCCGCCGCAGCGAAAGAGGGTCTGCTCCGGTGGGATGCGCCGGTCGTCGTGAAGGCCGACGGCCTCGCTCTCGGCAAGGGCGTGACGATCGCGCGGACGCTCGAGGAGGCGGTGGAGGCCCTCGCAACGCCGCCCGCGAACAGCGGGCGGGTCCTCCTCGAAGAAGTACTTGAGGGACAAGAAGCCTCGCTGCAGGCCCTCGTCGACGGAGAGACGGTTGTCGCGCTCCCGCCCGCGCGCGACCACAAGCGCGCGCGCGACGGCGACACCGGGCCGAACACCGGCGGCATGGGCGCGTTCTCACCGACGGCGGTGCTTCCCGACGGCCAGGCGCAGGCCGTCGCCGACGAGACGATCGCGCCCCTAGCGGCGGCGCTCAAAAAGCGCGGGATGCCGTATCGCGGCGTCCTGTACGCGGGGCTCATGAAGACCGCTGACGGCTGGAAGGTGCTCGAGTACAACGCACGCTTCGGCGATCCCGAGGCCGAGGTGACGCTTCCGCGGATCGAAGGAGACTTCGCCAAGCTTCTCTTCGCACTCGGCGAAGGCCGCCTGGCCGAGTACGTCGCCGCGGAGCCGATCCGGTTCAGCAAGCGCGCGTACGTCGACGTCGTGCTCTGTGCGGAGAACTACCCCGGGACGCCGAAGATCGGTATGGCCGTCGAGGGACTCGATCGCCTGCCCGAGAACGTGCTCGCGTTTCACGGAGCGACAAAACGCGGCCCGGGCGGCGAAGTCCTCGTCAGCGGCGGTCGCGTGATGCACATGGTCGCGAGCGGCGACACCATCGCCGAAGCGCGCGACCGCGCGTATGCCGGAGCGGAGCACGTGAGCTTCGAGGGCAAGTTCTATCGTTCGGACATCGCGCAGCAGGAGGTGGCGGTCGCTTGACGGCATCGAAGGTCGCGATCGTCATGGGCTCCGCGTCGGATCAGGCGACGATGCATCTTGCGGCCGAGACCCTCGAGGGACTCGGCGTCGAATACGAGACTCGCGTTCTCTCCGCGCACCGCACGCCTGAAGCCCTCGGCGAGTGGGTGGAATCCCTCTCGACGCGCGGAGTGCGCGTGGTCATCTGCGGCGCCGGCGGAGCGGCGCATCTCGCCGGTGCTGTCGCCGCGCTCACGACGCTCCCGGTCATCGGCGTACCGCTCGTCGCGCCGAACGCGATCGCCGGCGGGCTCGACGCGCTCCTTTCGACCGTCCAGATGCCGCGCGGGATCCCGGTTGCGACGGTCGCGATGGGCGAGCCCGGCGCTGCGAATGCCGGGATCCTCGCAGCCGAAATACTCGCGATCGGCGATGAGCTCCTCTCCGTCAAGCTCAAAGAGATGCGCGAGCGCACCGCCGCGAAGGTGATCGCGGGGTGATCGTCATATCGGGTCGCGCCTCGGGTCCTGTCCCGGGGTCGGGGTCGCGCGCTCGCCTACCGGTCCGCTTCGCGCGCGTCGCGACCCCTCGTAATTTGACGCGGCCGGTCAGCGGCTCGCGCGCAACCCGCTCCCCCGTGCCACCCGAGGCGCGTGCGTCATGACGATCACCAATCGCTTCGACACGGTCTCGCCGATGGACTCGCGCTTTTATGGCGGCGACCCGGTCCTCTACAGAGCTTTGCATCCGTATCTCTCCGCCGCGGCTGCGATCAAGTACATGGCGCGTGTCGAGGGCGCGCTCGCCCTCGCGCTCGCGGATGTCGGGATCACGGACAAGACGACCGCGAACGCGATCGCGAGCGCCGCCGACCGCATCACCGCGCAGGAGGTGGCCGAGGAGGAGGCGCGGACCCGGCACGACGTGCGGGCGCTCGTCAACGTCATCCGCGCGCACGTGCCCGACGAGGCAAAGCGCTTCGTGCATCTCGGCGCGACGAGCTACGACATCGTCGACACCGCGAACGCGCTCCGCTACCGCGAGTGCATCGACCGCGTAGTCGTTCCGACCCTTGCCGTGCTCATCGCCAAATGCATCTCCATCGCCGAGGCGGAGGCCGACACGGCCCAGATCGGCCGCACGCACGGCCGTCATGCCGAGCCGGTGACGTTCGGGTTCGCGATGGCCGAGTACGTCTCGCGTCTGGGCGACCGGCTCGAGCTACTGCGCCTGTCGGCGCGGCGACTTCCGGGAAAGCTCTCCGGCGCGGTCGGCGCGTACAACGCGCTCGCGCTCTTGGCCTCGGATCCGCGCGCGCTCGAGCGGCGGTTCCTCGGAAGCCTGCATCTCCACGCCGCTGCCGTGTCCACGCAGATCGTGCCGCCGGAGGGCTGGACCGATCTTGCGCACGCCTGCGTCAGCGCGCTCGGCGTGATGGCCAACCTCGCAGACGACATGCGGCAGCTGCAACGGAGTGAGATCGGCGAGGTCGCCGAGTCCTTCGCCGCGGAGCAGGTCGGATCGTCGACCATGCCGCACAAGCGCAACCCGGTCTCGTTCGAGAATGTGAAGTCCATCTGGAAGGCGATCGCGCCGCGGATGCTCACGACCTATATGGACCAGATCAGCGAGCACCAGCGCGACCTCACCAACTCCGCGTCGCAGCGCTTCCTCGGCGAGATCCTCGCCGCCACGACCTACGCGGCGGGCCGGCTCGCGTCCTCGCTCGACGGCATTCGCGTCGACCGCGATCGCCTCAAGGCGAACCTCGCGATGTCGCGCGGCGCGATCGCTGCCGAGCCGCTGTACGTCCTCCTCGCCAAATACGGACACCCCGACGCGCACGAGGCGGTGCGCCGGCTCACGCTCGAGGCCGAGCGTGGCTCGCGCTCGCTCCTCGAGGTCGCGATGCTCGACACCGACTTTCGCGACTTCTTGAAGAAGTTCACGCCCGAAGAGCGGCGGATCCTCGAGCGTCCTGAGGACTACTACGGTCTCGCCCCCCAGGTCGCACGCGACATCGCGTCGGCGTGGCGCGAGCGCCTCAAGGGCATCCTCCCGGAATGAGCGTCCTCCTCGAATCGCGGGTCGAGGGCGCAAGCCTCTTCCGCCGCGGCAAGGTGCGCGACGTCTACGAGGCCGGCGGGGACAAGCTGGTCATCGTCGCGAGCGATCGACTCTCCGCGTTCGACGCCGTCTTGCCCACGCCGATACCCGACAAGGGCCGCGTCCTGACGCAGCTTTCCAACTTCTGGTTCCGCAAGACCGAGAAGATCGTGCCGAACCATCTCGTCTCCACCGACCTGCGGCGTTTTCCAAAGGCTTTCCGTGAGTCGCGGTCGCTTGCCGGCCGCGCCGTGCTCGTGCAGCACTGCGACCGCATCGACATCGAGTGCGTCGCTCGCGGATACATCTCCGGTTCGGCCTGGACGGAGTACAAGGCGCTGGGCACCGTGGCCGGCGAGGAGCTACCGAAGGCGCTCATCGAGTCCGAGCAGCTCGCCGAACCGATATTCACGCCCGCCACGAAGGCCGAGTCCGGCCACGATCAGAACATCAGCCGCGCGCAGCTCGCCGGAATGATCGGCACCGAGCTCGCGCGTGAGCTCGAGCGGCTCACGCTCGCGCTCTACGGTTTCGCGCACGACTATGCGGCCGCGAAGGGACTGATCCTCGCGGACACGAAGTTCGAGTTCGGGATGTTCGACGGCCACATCACGCTCATCGACGAGATCCTGACCCCGGACTCATCGCGCTACTGGGACGCCGAGGCGTACAAGCCCGGGAGCTCGCCCGCTTCATTCGACAAGCAATACGTACGCGATTTCCTCGTGCAGAGCGGCTGGAACAAGGAGCCGCCGGCACCGGCGTTGCCGCCCGAGGTCGTGAAAGGCACGAGCGAGCGTTACCGCGAGGCGTACAAGCGCATCGTCGGGAAGGAGCTGTCATGAGATTCGTCGCGCGCGTGCTCGTGCGGCCGAAGGCCGAGGTCCGCGACCCGCAGGGCGAGGCCGTCCTCGCGGCGCTGCGTTCGCTCGGGCATGACGTCGCCGAGGTCCGCACCGGCAAGGAGATCGTCGTCACATTAGAGGCTCAGGACGAGAATGCCGCGCGCCAGACGGCCGAGCGGATGGGCGATCAGCTGCTCGCGAATCCGGTGATCGAGAGCTACTCGGTCGAGATCGATCACGACATCGTTAGGGCGAGGTGAGGTGCATTTCGGCGAGCTCGCGGTCGCTGAAGACGCTCGGACAAACCGGATCGGTCCCCGGCGTGACGGTGCAGGTCATCGGCGAGTACATCAGCCCGACGCTCGAGAAGCCGGTCGGCGTGTCTGACCAGTGCCCGTCCGTCGTGCCCGGTCCGTAGCAGCACCAGATGTGCCCAAGCTCATGGAGGGTCGTCACAAGGAGCTCCGCGACCGAGAGCCGGCGCGAGCCCTCCATCGTGTGGACGGCGATCGTCCGCGAAACGACCCTCCCGCCGAGCTTGTGCTGGGTCAGCGCGGACGTACCTCCGGTTCCGTCCAGCTCGACGTCGATGTCCGCATCGGTCCGGAGCGCGAGCTTTCCGCGGCCGCCGGTCGCCGTCGCCCACCCGGTGGGCAAGGCGCCCGCGAGCGAGTCGCGCAATTCAGGCAGGCGCGCTTTCTCCTGGGCGTCGCCGTTCTCGCCGATGAATAAGTGGACGCTGAGGAACGTCGCCGAGATCAGCGGCACGATCGTCGGGCCGGGACGCAGGCTGGCGATCACGCCGCAGGACGACGAAAAGATGAGCACGAGCGCGAACGCGGCGGCCTTCACGACCCGAAATTACTTCCCACCTCGCCGCGGGCGTGCATCAAACTGGTGGTGATGACTCGAGTCGCGATCCTGCGCTATCCCGGGACCTGGAGCGAGCGCGACTTCGCGCACGCGCTTTCGCTCGTCGAGGGCGTCGAGCCGGAAATCCAGTGGCACGAAGACGCGGACCTGCGCGGGTTCGACGCCGCGATCGTTCCCGGTGGCTTCAGCTATGGCGATTACCTCCGCGCCGGCGCGATCGCGAAGCTCTCGGCCGGGACGAAGGAGCTGCGCCGCTTCGCGGCCGAAGGCGGCGCCGTCCTCGGAAGCTGCAACGGCTTCCAGATCCTCTGCGAGGCCGGCCTCCTGCCGGGCGCGCTGATCCGGAACGCCGACCTCGCGTATCGCTCGGACTGGGTGCGCATCCGCACGGAGAGCGACGAGACGCCGTTCACGACCGGGCTTCGCGGCGCGGTCTTGCGCATGCCGATCGGCAACGGCGAGGGCTGCTGGGTGGCCGACCCCGAGACGCACGCGCGCGTCGAAGCGACGGGCCGGGTGATCTTCCGCTACGTCGATCAGCGTGGCGTGGTGACACCCGACGCGAATCCGAACGGATCACTCGCGAATATCGCCGGGGTAGCAAGCGACGACGGCAACGTCGTGGGCCTCATGCCGCACCCGGAGCGGTGCGTGGAAGCGCTCCTGGGGGGTACGGACGGGTATCGGATGCTGGCAAACCTCGCCGGAGCGCGCCACGGCACGGCTCCTGCCTTATATAGATAGGTATGGACCTCTTCGAGAGGCAGGCGCAGCTACAGAGCGTATTTCAGACCTCGCCCGTCGATGCCGCCTATCTCGCGGGCTCGACCGCCGGCCGCAAGATCGCCGGCACGTACAACGACCTGGACATCGCGCTTCTCCTTCTGAACGCTGTGAAGGCGAACGAGTTCTTCGACTACCAGGTGTACTTCGTGAGCGAGCTCTCGAAGGCACTCGAGACGAATGAGCTCGACATCGTGATCCTGAACCAGGCGTCGCTGCTGCAGCGTTGGCAGGTGATCCGTACCTGGGGACTCCTCTACCAGCGCGACCAGAAGCGACGGGTCGAGTACGAGGCCCGTGCCGCCATGGAGTACCTCGAGTTCAAGAAGTACGACGAGGTCCAGTCCAAGGCGCTGGCAGAGCGCACGCGCGGGGACCGGTTCGCGATCGATGTCGAATACGTGCGCGCTCGCATCGCGCGCCTTCGCGAGTACACCGCTCTTCTGAATGACCTCCGCCCCATCGAGCACGCGAAGTTCAAGGCCGATCCGAAGCTCTATGGCCTCGCGCAGTGGTATCTCCAGCAGGCCGTCGAGTTGCTCTTCGGCACCGCCGCATATCTGGTGATGGCCCTCGCGCTGCCCAAGCCGGAGGCCTATCACGACATCCTCGACGCCCTCGCTGGTCACGCGGTCATCGAGCGAGCGCTCGCGTACCGGCTCGAGCACCTCGCGAACCTGCGCAACCTGCTCGCCTATGACCGCGAGCAGACCGACATCGACGACGTGTACCAGCAGATCCAGACCCGTGTATCGGACCTGCTGGCGTTCGCCGATCAGGCGGAGAAATTCGTCGGTACCGGCGGGCTCTCCTAGCCGCTAAACTTCAAGGCGATGTCACGGCGCGGAGCGATCTCCCGAACGTGAGTGCGTCCCCGGCCTTGGGGACGACGAAAACGGCGCAGCCTAACCAGATTCCACACGACGTAGGCCTTACCGCATACGAGGCTGCCCTGGTGCGCGATCTCGTGGGCCGCGAGCCGAACGCGCTCGAGTGGGCGATGTTCGGCGCGATGTGGAGCGAGCACTGCGCCTACAAGCATTCGAAGAAGCTGCTGCGCACGCTGCCATCGCGCGGCCCGTCCGTCGCGGTCGGTCCGGGCGAGAACGCCGGCGCGGTCGACCTCGGCGGCGGGCTTCTCTGTGTCTTCAAGGTCGAGAGCCATAACCACCCATCCGCGATCGAGCCGTTCCAGGGCGCGGCGACGGGCGTCGGCGGGATCTTGCGGGACGTCTTCGCGATGGGAGCGCGCCCAACGGCCGTTCTGAACGCGCTCTTCTTCGGAGATCCGAGTGATCGCGCGGTCCGGCGCACGATCGCCGGGGTGACCGGCGGTATTTCGTTTTACGGGAACTGTGTCGGCATCCCGGACGTCGCTGGGCACATCTCGTTCGAGCCCTGCTACACGGAGAACCCGCTCGTGAACGCGATGTGCGTGGGGTTCGCCCGCGCCGAGGATCTGCGCAAGGCGAGCGGCGCGCGGCCGGGCAGCGCGGTGTACCTCGTGGGCAGCGACACCGGACGCGATGGGATCGCGGGCGCGTCCCTCCTCGCGTCGTTCGAGCTCGGCATCGGCTCCGATGAGAAGCGCCCGTCGGTCCAGGTGGGCAACCCGTTCGTCGAGAAGCTCCTGCTCGAAGCCACGCTTGAGCTCGTCCAAGCTGATGCGATCGAGGCCGTGCAGGATCTCGGCGCCGCAGGGCTCACCTGTGCGGTCAGCGAAGTCGCGGCAAAGAGCGGCGTCGGCATGCGCATCGATGTCGCGCTTGTTCCTCGCCGAGCGCGAGCGATGACGCCTTACGAGGTGATGCTGAGCGAGTCCCAGGAGCGAATGCTTGTGATCGCCAGGCCGGGACGCGAACGCGATGTCGAGCACATATTCGCGAAATGGGAATTGCACGGCAGCCGCATCGGCGAGGTGACAGCCGATGAAGTATTGGAGATACGCGATGGCAGGGAGGTAGTTGCATCGCTGCCGCCGCGATCGCTTGCGGACGACGCACCGGAGTACGACATCGCCGAGCTTGCGCAGTCGTATCACAGCGAATCGGACGAGGGGGCTGGCGCGCGCAGTGGGACCGGCGACCCTACGTGGTCGACGGAGGGACCCGCGAGCACGACAGCCCCCTCGGCCGATGCGCAACGGCACACGGCCAAGATCGGATTGGAGTTGCTCGATCTTCTGTCGTCCCCCGCGGTCGCGTCGCGACGGGTCATCTACCGCACGTACGATCAGATGGTCGGCACCGATACGGTCGTCGGACCGGGTGCCGATGCAGCCGTCATGCGCATCAAAGGTCGCGCTGATGGCATCGCGCTCGCGATCGATGCGCAGCCACGACTCGCGGCGATCGATCCATTCGTCGGCGCCGCGGCGGCGGTCGCGGAGGCGACGCGCAATCTCGTGTGCATGGGCGCGACGCCGCTCGCGATCACGGACTGTCTCAACATCGGCAATCCCGAGCGCCCGAAAGGCGCGTGGCAGCTCACTCGGACGGTCGAGGGGATCGTGGCCGCGTGCGAAGCGCTTGCGATTCCCGTGGTCTCGGGGAACGTGTCGCTGTACAACGCGACGCACGGCGCGGACATCTGGCCGACCGCGGTCATCGGCGCCGTCGGCCGGCTCGCGGATGTGACGAAGCACATCGCGCCGACGAGCGGTAAGCCCGGCGATCTCGTCCTGCTCGCCGGCAGCGCTCAGGTCTCGCTCGGCGCATCCGTGTATGGCGGCTCGCGCGGCATCCACGAGGGACCGGTCGCCATCGACCTCGCGCTCGAGGCGCGACTGCAGCGCTTCGTTCTCGCCGCGCACGCGAAAAGCGCGATCCGCGCCGCGCACGATCGCGACGCGGGCGGCCTCGGGGTCGCCCTCGCGGAGATCGCCATACGCGATGGGGTCGGCATGAAGGTCACCCTGCCGGCGATCCGCGGCATCGACAGGCGCGTCGCGCTCTTCGGCGAGGCATCGTCCGGGATAGTTCTCGTGATCGCGCCCGACCGCGAGAGCGACGTGCGCGCGCTCGCGATCGAGCACGACGTCCCGCTGTGGACGCTCGGCACGATCGGCGGTGATCTTCTCGAGGTCGCGCCGGTCCTCGGCACGCCGGTGATCGCACTCGCGAACGCGTACGCACGCGGACTCGGGCGTGCGCTCGGAAGGGACGCGTAGATGTGCGGCATCGTCGGCATCTGGAATCCCGAGAGGGCCGACCCCACCGAGGCCGCTCGCCTCGCTTTCTTCTCGCTCTACGCGCTGCAGCACCGCGGTCAGGAGTCCGCGGGCATCGCGGCGACGGACGGTCGCGACATGCGGATCGTCCGCCGCATGGGCCTGGTTGGCCAGGTGTTCAGCGAAAACGACCTCGGCGTGCTCGGAGGTCGCGCCGCGATCGGACACACGCGGTACTCGACCACCGGCAGCTCGCGCATCCAGAACGCGCAGCCGATGGTCGTGCGTGCCGATGGGCTCGGCGAGCTCGCGATCGGTCACAACGGCAATTGCATCAACGCGCGCGACCTACGCGAAGACCTCGCGCGCCAGGGCGCGCAGTTCACGACCTCGAGCGACACGGAGGTCATCGCGCAGACCATCGCGCACGCGGAGGGCGCGACCTGGGACGAGCGTCTCGCCAGCGCTCTGCCGAAGCTGCAGGGTGCATGGTCCCTTGTGATCCTGACGCCGTCCGCGCTCTACGCCGTCCGCGATCCGCTCGGCGTGCGTCCTCTCTGCCTCGGCCGGAAAGGTGACACGTGGCTCGTGGCAAGCGAGACGTGCGCCCTCGAGACCGTCGGCGCGCGATTCATCCGCGACGTCGCGCCGGGCGAGGTCCTGCGCATCGACGATCGCGGTCCGGTGACGGTCGCCGACTTCGCGGCAAGCCGCCGCGGTCTGTGCGTATTCGAGCACGTGTATCTCGCATCCGTCGCGAGCGACCTCGAAGGCGTCTCCGTCTACGCGTCGCGGGAACGGATGGGCGAGACGCTCGCCGACGAGCACCCCATCGCGGCTGACGTCGTCATCCCGGTCCCGGATAGCGCGATCCCGGCCGCGGTGGGCTACGCCAGGCGGAGCGGCATCCCGTTCCGCGAGGGCCTGATCAAGAACCGGTACATCGGGCGCACCTTCATCCAGCCGTCGCCCGAGCTCCGGCGTCAGGGAGTCGCGCTCAAGTACAACGCGCTCCACGATGTTCTCGACGGCAAGCGTGTCATCGTCGTGGACGACTCGATCGTGCGCGGATCGACCAGCGGGCCGATCGTGGAGCTCCTTCGCGCGCACGGCGCGACCGAGGTGCACATGCGCGTGTGCTCGCCGCCGATCCGTCATCAGTGCTTCTTCGGCGTGGATATGGCGCGCCGCGACGACCTGATCGCGTCGCGCATGGACATCGAGTCGATTCGCAAACACATCGGAGCGGATTCGCTCGGCTACCTCTCGCTCGATGTCATGGTGACCGCGACCGGAGGCACCACCGGCGAGCTCTGCACGGCCTGCTTCACCGGCGACTATCTCGTGCCGGTGCAGCTCGAGCTCGCGAAGGATTCGCTCGAGGCCGAGCCGGTGAAGGCGTGAGCCTCACGTACCGTGACGCCGGGGTGAACATCGCGCGTGCCGATGACGCGCTCTCCCGGGTGAAGGAGCGCATCGCGCGCACGCGGCGTCCCGAGGTCATCGGCGACGTCGGCCAGTTCGGCGGACTCTTCGCCTCGCCCGGCGCCGGCACGGTCCTCGTCGCGACGACAGACGGAGTCGGCACAAAGCTCGAGATCGCTCGTCTCCTCGACCGGCATGAGGTCGTCGGCGCCGACCTCGTCCACCACTGCGTGAACGATGCCCTCGCGATGGGCGCCGAGCCGCTCTTCTTCCTCGACTACTTCGCGACCTCGAAGATCGACCCGGCCGTGTTCTCCCGGGTCGTCGGAGCGATGGCCGACGCGTGTGCGCGTTTCGGCACCGCACTTCTCGGCGGCGAGACGGCGGAGATGCCAGGCATGTACGCGCCCGACACGTACGACCTGGCCGGCTTCCTCGTCGGTGCCGTCGATCGCGAGAAGATCCTGGGCCCGCACCGCGTGCGCGAAGGCGACGCGCTCGTCGGAATTCCGTCGACCGGCCTGCACACGAACGGGTATTCGCTCGCCCGCGAGATCTGCGCGCGCCGAGCGATGCACGGGCGGAGCGCCTCGTTGCTTGACGTGCTTTTGGCGCCGCGCCAAGAGCTCGGCGGGGTAACGCTCGGCGTGTCCCTGCTCGCGGTCCACCGCCCGTACCTCGGGGAGTTCCGCGCGCTGCGCGAAGTCGCGGATATCCACTCGATCGCCCACATCACCGGTGGAGGCTGGGAAGGAAATCTCCCGCGCGCGTTGCCCGACGGCACGGCCGCGCGAATCGACCGGGAGTCCTGGGAGGTGCCGGCAGTCTTCACGCTTCTCGCGAGGCTCGGCGATCTCGAGGAGATCGAACAGTTCGACACGTGGAACATGGGGATCGGCCTGGTCGTCGCGATCGCCGCGGACGGGCTCGATGCGGCCCTCGCGGCCGTGCCGGGCGCGGTCGCGCTCGGACGGGTCGTCCCACATTCAGCTGGTCGGAGGGTGATCTTCGGATGACGTTGCCAGTCGCGGTCCTCGTATCGGGTCGCGGGTCGAATCTTCAGGCCATCCTGGACGCGTGCGCCTCAGGCGAGCTCGATGCACGCGTGGCGATCGTTGTCTCGAACCATGCCGGTGTCCCCGCGTTGCAGCGTGCCGCGCTCGCCGGCGTGCCGAGCGCCGTCTTCACACTCCGCACCTACTTGGACCGCGCTGCCGCCCATTCGGCGATGGCCGCCGCGATCGCGGGCGTCGGCGCCGAGCTCGTCGTGCTTGCGGGCTTCGACCATATCCTCGCGCCGATCTTCTTCGTGCGACTGTCCGGGGTTCCGGTGATCAACCTGCACCCCGCGCTCCTTCCGTTGTTTGGGGGCCGGGGCATGCACGGCGACAAGGTCCACGAGGCTGTGCTCGCGTCGGGCGCGACGGAATCGGGATGCACTGTTCATCGAGTTCACCCGGAGACCGTCGACCTCGGCGAGGTCGTGGTCCAGCGTCGCGTGCCGATCGAACCCGGCGATACGGCGGAAACGCTCGCGGCGCGTGTGCTCGATGAGGAGCACATCGCGATCGTCGAAGCGATCCGTCGGTTTGCTCCAGCCGAAGCGGTGAGGCGCGCTTAGTTAAGAGCGCGCGCTAGCGTCGGAAGAACAGACTGAGGTCCGAGAGGATCGAGCGGAATGACTGGTCGAGCTGCGTCAAGAGCGTCCTATCTGTCGCGAGCGCGACGACCAGGACGATCAGCAGCGAGGCGATGATCACGACGAGGATGCCGTCGAAGTCCATACCCGCAGATGCTTGCTGAGGCCTCGTGGGAATAGTCGCGTAGTAACCGTGTCGGTAGGCTTTCCCTCCGCTCATGGCACGTCCCCTCTCTTTAGCCCCCGGCCTTCGCGGCCCTCCACCCGTTGTCGATTCAACGCCAGGCTGTGCGCTCGCGCTATGGAACTCTCCCGGCCGATTAGTCCTGGTACTTGGGGTCGGCCGTCGTATGCGCTGGTGATCTTCGTCGCGATCTCCGCCATTTGCTCTCACTGAATCCGGCGTCCTGTCGCGTTCGCGTTCAAGGGCTCGTCTGCGAGTCATGTGGTCTGCGCACGATGCCAAGCTCGAGTGCCAGGGCGACCGCCTCCGACCGACTGCCCGCGCCGAGCTTCACGAAGACGCGCTCCAGATGCCAGTTGACCGTCCGTTCGCCGATGCCGAGCGCACCGGCGATCTCCTTTGATGTCTCTCCGAGCGCGACGTGTCGGAGGACCTCGATTTCTCGCCGAGAGAGCGATGGACCCATGGCCTACTCCTGCGCCAACACCGGAAGAACTAACGGCCTCCGGTTCTCCCGGTTCCGGCGAACACGGGCTTGTTCGGGCATCCGTTCCGCTGCCTGCCGAGGGGAAAGACGTACCTGGCGAAAAAGTCGGAGGGATGCACATGAAGACGTACCCACCCATCACGGCGGCGGTCGCGGCCCTGTTTTTGGCCACGCTCCTCGGCTGGTCGAGCGGGAGTCAGGCCGCGGCCTCGACAGCGACCACGTTCAGCGGCCGAGCGACGGTGATCCAAGGGCAGGTCGCGGGGATCGCGGTCGGACCGATCGTCGACACCGGGCCCGTGGACGCGGGCGGCGGTGAGCTTGAGGCGAGCCTGCTCGACTACCAAGCCGGACTGCCCACTCCACCGGGCGGTGCGGTCGCTGCCGAGGTACTCCATGCGGCGGTCGTCGCGCGCGGCAACAAGAGCAGCGCCGAGGCGTTCGTCGCGAGCGTCTCAGTCTCGACGCCGGGTCTCTCGGTCGGGGCGACCGTCCTGTCAGCGCGCGCGAGCGCGAGCTGCAACGGAAGCACCGCGAGCGTCTCAGGGAGCTCAGAGGTCGCCAGTCTCACTTTCAATAACCAGACGATCGCGGTGACCGGGCAGGCGAACCAGCAGGTGCCGGTACCCGGCGGCATGATCACGATCAACGAACAGATCGTGAGCGTGTCGGCCCAGAGCGGCGACATTACCGTGAATGCCTTGCATATCGTGTTCATGGATCCCGTTCTCGGGACGAACACGGATCTCATCGTCGCGTCCGCGCACGCCGACATCGCGTGCGGAGCGGCCGGCAACTGTGCGAACAAAGACTTCGTGACCGGCGGTGGCTGGATCACGCGGGAAGGCGCGCGTGCGAACTTCGCGGTCGCCGGAGGACCCGGTGGCTGGGGCCACCTCCAGTACATCGATCACGGCAGCATGTTCAAGGTGAAGGGCACCGGCGTGACGGGTTACGGACCGGGTGCGACCGCCACGTCACGGCTGATCGATGGGACCGCGGAGTGGACGGGCGGCGGCAGCGGCACTTACCACGTCGAGGTGGCCGATAACGGCGAGCCAGGCCGAAGCGACACGTTCCGGCTCGTGCTCTCGAGTGGCTACACGGCGGCGGGCACGCTCGACGGAGGGAACATCCAGCTCCACTGCAACTAGACCACTGTTGGCGGACGGCCCCGGCGACCCCCGCCGGGGCCGTTCATCGCGCCAGCTGGTACGCCGTGCGGATCTTCGTCGCGAGGTCTGCCATCTCCGAGTCGTTCTCGTATTTCTTGCGCTGCCAGATGAGCCGCGTCGAGAAGAGTCCGTCGCCTTTGTTCCGCGGGACCACGTGAACGTGAAGGTGCGGGACGCTCTGGCTCACGCGGGTGTTCGTCGCGACGAACGAGCCTTCAGCGGCAAGCGCCTTCTGCACCGCGACCGAGGTTCGTCGCACGGCCGCAAAGACCGGCGCGAGCAGGCTGTCCGGCAGATCGTCGAGTGTCTCGACGTGCGGGACCGGCATCACGAGCACGTGACCGGGTAGAAGCGGCGCGCGATCGAGGAACGCGACCACCTCTTCGTCGCGGTGGACGATGTGCGCCGGGATCTCGCCGTTAGCGATCTGACAGAACGTGCATGTCACTCGATCGTCGCGGCGTGCACCGATGTGACGTACGGCAGGTACTGCGCGATGCGCGACCAGCTCTCGCCCTCGTTCTTGCTGGCCCACACGTCGCCGTTCGCCGTACCGAAATAGAGGCCCATCGGATCGAGACGATCGTTGTGCATTCCCTCGCGCACGGACTCCATCGGCGCGCCTTCGGGAAGGCCGTTGTCGAGCCGGTCCCAGCTCTTACCCTTGTCGGTTGTGCGATAGACGCCGATACCGAACGGCGTTGCCGTGCGCTTCGTGCCGTCGAGCGGGATGCAATACGCGGTCTTCGTGTCGCGCGGATGGATCGCGGCGGCGAACCCGAAGTTCGACGGCAACCCCGGGGTGCTGAAGCGCCAGGTCGTCTCCCCCGGATCGCGCCAATACACCTCCTCATGGACGCGCATGAAGCGCACGCCGCTCTCGACCGGGTGCGCAAGTAGCTTGTGGATGCAGTAGAAGACGTCCGGCCGCTCGCTCGGGGCACCGTCCACTTTGTTGTCCTGTACCCATGTCGTGGCGCCGTCCTCAGTGCGGTACACGCCGCCGACACTGATGCCGACCATCATCTTCTTGGGATCCTTCGCGTCGATCGCGATCGAGTGGAGGCCCATACCGCCGAAGCCGGGCACCCACTTCGCGCGGGACGGCTGGTCGTCGAGGCTCTTCACGATCGTCCAGGTCTCGCCGCGGTCCTCGCTCTTGAAGAGCGCGGCCGGTTCGGTCCCTGCCCAGACCACGTTCGGCGTCGTGGGGTGTCCCGGCTCGATGTGCCAGGTCTTCGAGAAGGTCCGGTCTCCGCCTTCGGGGAAGGCCGGGTTCTTCGTGGTCTTCCACGTCTTGCCCATGTCGCGGCTGACCTCGATGCGCGATCCGCCCCACGTCTGGTTCACCGCCGCGAACATCGATCCGTCGCGCGCGTCGTACGCAGCGTGGTGGATCTCCGCCGGCGCGAACTCGGGACCCTCACATGCCCACGAGCCTCGCCCCGAATCGCCGCGCAGGATGTAGAGACCCTTCTTGGTTCCGACCAGAAGCGTGACCTTTTTTGCCACCCGAGTCCTCCCTGTCTTAGCCGCCCGATAGCGCCGGTATGACGTGAACGATGTCCCCATCGCGGAGTGGTGCGTCCTCCCAGCCAAGGAGGCGCGCGTCGTCCTGATTGATGAAAAGCGCGAGGTGCGGACGCAGTTTGCCGTGTTCGTCGCGGAGGCGCTCGCTGAGGCTGGGATGTGCGCGTACGAGCCCGTCCAGCGCCTCCCGGATCGTCCCGGCGTCGAGGGTCACGTCTCGCGCGCCCCCGGCGAAGCCGCGGTAAATGCCGTGCAGCAGCATCCGCACGCTGGGACGACGATCGGAAGGTGCGACTTTCGACATCGGCCCCCCACGTTAGCCCGCCTCAGATTTTCGCGGTGGGTGGGGGCTCGGAGCTCGACGCCCCTGCGTCTGGGCGCCGAGCTCCTTGTTGCGCTACCGCGGGGTCGTGGCCTTCCGTCCCGCGATCGTCAACTGGCGCACTGCGGAAGCGGACGTCGACTTGCTCGTCGACGTCGTGCGCGAGCTGGGGACGCGGTTCGGAGCGGCTGCGGCGGTCTGACGCGCGATTGCCAGCTTGCGATGCCAGAGAACCGTGCTGGTGCTGATGCCTAGCTGGGCCGCGATGTCTTTGGTCGTGTGCCCCGTGCGGACGAGCTCGAGGACCTCTGCTTCGCGCTGCGAAAGTGGCGACACGTCTTCCTCCCTGCGGGTGCCGCCACACCGGCGAACGGAACGTACGCGCGCACGGGATCGCAGTCGGGTCGATGAGGTATCGGTCGCGGTCAGACCTATGCTCGGTCGATGACCGGCGCGACGCGGATCATCGTGTACACGGGGAAGGGCGGCGTCGGAAAGACGAGCGTCGCGGCCGCGACCGCGCTCCTATCCGCAGAGCGAGGGAAGCGCACGCTTGTCATCTCGACCGACATCGCTCACTCGCTCGCCGACTCCTTTGACGTCCCGCTCGGCGGCGAGCCGACGCGCATTGTGGAAAACCTCTGGGGCCAGGAGTCGGACGTCTACTACAACGTCCGCCGCTACTGGGGAACGATCCAGCGCTATGTGCAGAGTGTCTTCAAGTGGCGCGGCCTCGACGATGTCCTAGCCGAAGAGCTCACCGTGCTTCCGGGAATGGACGAGCTCTCGAGCCTTCTCTGGATCGCCGAGCACCACGACAGCGGCAACTACGACGTCATCGTGGTCGATGCTGCGCCCACCGGCGAGACGGTCCGCCTCCTCTCGCTGCCCGAGGCGGGACGCTGGTGGCTCGAGCGCATCTTCCCGATCCAAAGGCGGGCGATGCAGATCGCCGGCCCTGTCCTGCGTCGCGTGATGGGCGTTCCGGTGCCCGACGACAGCGTGTTCGCTGCGGGCGAGGAGCTCTTCCATCGCCTCGATCACATGCAGCAGCTCCTCGCGGACGAGCAGAAAAGCTCGGTGCGCCTCGTGCTCAACCTCGAGAAGATGGTCATAAAGGAAGCGCAGCGCAGCTTCACGTACTTCCACCTCTTCGGCTACCCGACCGACCTCGTCGTCTGCAACCGCGTGCTGCCCGAGGGCGCGGGCGCGTATTTCGAGGCGTGGCAAGAAGCGCAGCGGCGGTACCAGCCGCTCGTCGAGGAGTCGTTCGCGCCGGTCCCGGTGCGGTCCGTGCCGTTCTTCGACCGCGAGGTCGTGGGGCTCGAGATGCTGCGAAAGCTCGGCCGGGCGCTCTTCGCGGAGGACGATCCCGCGCAGTTCTTCTACCGCGGGCGTCCGTACCGCGTGCGCCGCGAGAACGGCGGCTACGTGCTCACGCTCGACCTGCCGTTCACGTCGAAGGAGCAGGTGAAGCTCCTGCGAAACGGTGACGAGCTGGTCCTGCAGGTGGGCTCGTGGCGGCGCAACCTGGTGTTGCCGCGCGCCCTTGTCGAAGCGCCCGCGAAAGGCGCAAAGTTCGAGGGGAACACGCTCCGGGTCGACTTCGCGGCACCCGCCCGCGACTAGGGGAGAAGGACATGGCCACGCCGACCGAGCTCGAAGCGCGGATCAAAGAGTTGGAAGAGCGCCTTCGCGATATGGACGAAGAGCGTTCGCGCTGGCGCGCTCGTGCGCTGATGGACGAGCTCTTTCCTCAGGAGTCCCGGAAGCACATGCGCGAGGCCTGGAAGCACAACCTCCTCGCGGTGCGGTCGGTGCTCGATCACTGGATCGAGAAGCAGGACAACGGCGGGAAGACCACAACGAAGCGCCGGGAGTCGATCTCCGTCGAATAGTCGGCGAGTCCGACGTAGTATCCGCGGCGCCGACCTCGGCGTCGGCGGGTCGAGGGGGGAGCGATGCTGCGGAAGGGTTACGCGGTCATCACTACGGCCGTGCTCACCATCGCGCTGTCGGCGGCGGTCGCAGACCCGGCACGCGGCGCGATGTTCACCGTAACGACGACGAATGACTCGGGGCCGGGGAGCCTGCGGCAAGCGATTTTCGACGCGAACGCTGTGCCAGGCCTCGACACGATCGCGTTCTCAATAGCCGGCGCGGCGCCGCACACCATCGCGCTTCTTTCTTCGCTAGAGATCGACGATCCGGTCGTCATCGATGCGACGACAGAGCCCGGCTTCACGGGCGCCCCGGTTGTAGAGCTACTCGGCACGTCCATGGATCCGCCGGACAGCGCACTGGTGATCGCCAGTGGCGGGAGCACGGTCAGAGGCCTCGCCATCGGCGGGTTCGCGGCCGCCATCGTGATCAACGGCGGAACGTCCGGAAATGTCGTCGCGGGTAACTACATCGGCACCGACGCTTCCGGTGAGGTCGCGCGTCCGAATTCGACGGGCATATTCGTCTCGAATCTGTCGAACAATCGGATCGGCGGAACGACTGCGGCGGATCGCAACATCATCTCCGGCAATGGCGACGGCATCTTGATGCTGGTACACACCATCAACAACGTCATCCAGGGGAACTACATCGGGACGGACGCAAGTGGGACGCTACCCCTCGGCAACTACAACGGGATCAACTTCCTGTCCGGGTTCAACACCAATCTGGTTGGTGGAAGCACACCGGGCACTGGAAATGTGATCGCTGGCAACAACAACAACGGGATCGAGTTGAATGGCTCGGCTGGCAACATCATTCAGGGGAATTACATCGGCACGAACGCCGCGGGCGCCTCCGGCTTGGGCAATGCGAACAACGGAGTCTTCGTGAACTTCGGGTGCTGCAACCTCATCGGAGGATTCGGTCCGGGGATGCGAAATGTGATCTCTGGCAATGGTGGCGACGGCATTCTCATCTCGCACCCGTTCCTCGGAACCACTGTCCAGGGCAACTGGATCGGTGTCGCGCCATCGGGCACAGCCACCCTCGGGAACGCGATGTTCGGCATCGATATCCACGCGAGCAACCCCTCGGCCCGTCCTGATCAAGGCGATCGACTCGTCGGGAACGTCATCTCCGGGAACGGATTTGCGGGCGGCTCGGGCATCCGCATCACTGATGGCGCGAATCTGACCATCGTCCAGCGAAACCTCGTCGGCACGGATCCCACGGGCGCCGCCGCGATGACCAACTACGGGGACGGCATCGTTATCGACAGCGCACCACGCGCCACAATCGGGGGCGCCGATGCGGGGAACACGATCGCCTTCAACGCCGGCACCGGTGTAAACGTGCTCGCCGGGAGCGGCGCCACGATCAGCGACAACCGCATCTTCTCGAACGGTGGACTCGGAATCGATCTTGCGCCGGCAGGCGTTACGGCGAATGACACGCGTGACGGCGACGTCGGCGCCAACGAGCTCCAAAACTTCCCCGATCTGAAATCGGCGGTCTCGCGCGGCACGAGCGGTACGGTCCGCGGCAGGCTCGAGAGCGTCCCTTCGAGCACTTTCCGAGTAGAGATTTTCGGTAACACCGCTTGCGATCCCTCCGGCAACGGCGAGGGTCAGGCATTCCTCGTCGCTACTGAGGTCATCACGAACAACGGCGGAAACGGAGAGTTCTCGGCTACCGCCTCCTTCGCGCCCGGCGACTACATCACGGCGACGGCGACTGACGCGAGCGGAAACACCTCGGAGTTTTCGGGATGTCTACTGGCGACCGCTTCTGACTAGATTCGGACGGCCTCGACCTTCGTCGGCCTGCCGGCCGCGTAGGTGATCACGACGCCTTCGCAGTAGCCGAACGACGCGCCCTCGAGCGGCGTGCGCAGACGCTGCGCGAGCGAGATCGCGGGCAGCTCGATGATCCCGCCGTGCGAGATCGCGAGGACGCGATCCTTCTCACCGACACGCATCGCGACGCGGGCCCATGTCGCGAGCTGCTCGGTCGCGAACTTGCGCGCGTCTTCGCGCTCGCGCAGGACCTCGGCCCAGTCCGCGAGCGTGCGCATCTCGCCGAAGATGCGATCGCCGATCACACCGCCCATTTCCGGAAGGAACCCGGGCTCGACTCCATCGAGCCGGCCGGCGATCAGTTGCGCAGTCTCCTTCGCGCGAGGAAGAGGACTCGACAGAACGAGTGCAAACGGGCCTGCTTTCTTCGACAAGACCTTCGCCATTTCCCATCCCGCCCGTGAGAGCGCGCTTTGTTCGTTTCCGCGATCGGTCCGCTCGGCGTGACGGCGGATCTCAAGGATCGGCACGTGCCGAGAGTAAGGACTAATGCGTGACGTAGAGGCCCCAGCTAGGTGAGGCCTCTACGTCAATGCCTCACTTTGGAAGGTCAGGGAGCGGAAGAGGCGGGAGCAAGCTGAGGTCAATCGTCTCCATCGGCCCCGCTGGATCGTTGTTCCCGTTGCTGTTGTCGGATGCGCTCGAGAAGGTCTTCAAGTTGACCGTGATGTCGTCGATCAGGTGGTAGATGCCGTATGCGTCGGCGACGATGTAGACCGCCAACGTGGTGTCGCCGGCGAAGCACGTTTGGACGTCGGACCAGTGCACGTTGTAGCGGAACACGCACGGCCCGCCCATGACGTCCCAAGCGGCATTCGGGTAGTTGGTCTGGTCGGAGACCTCGTCCCAGTCGTTGAGGCGCGTGTTCTCCCGCAGGTCGCCGTACCCAACGAACTCGCCGGCCGCGTTCTGGAACGTTACGACGAGTCGCGGGGACCCTTGGGTGTAAGGCTCGAAGATGTACGCGTCGGGCGTCTTATTCCAGAAAGACGAGTCCGGAAAGTCAGCGGCTGGGATGCCGGTGACGTGGTGCACCAAGATCCCGGCGTACCCGTGCGCGAAAGTCGGCGCGCCGTTGGTGGTCAGTAGTCGGATGGCCTGGTTATCGGTGTCGCCGGGCGGCTGATCGCTGGTGACGAGCCAGTCAGCGTGAGCCCCGTTGCCGCCGGAAAAGAAGCTCAGCGTTGGCGATGCGTGACCCTGGTCCGCCAGCGCCTGGCTCGACCCGTTCGCCGCGATGATGAGCGACGCCGCGACCAGTCCGATCGCCGCGAAAATGCGGAGGAGGACGCTATTACCCGTTCGTATGAGCCCCATAGAAGTACTCCTTCGTCATACCGACGCCCCAATGTGCGTGGTCGAGAACGTCTGAACCGGTCTCCGACGACGTCTTTCTTCCGCGCCGGGCGCGTCACGTCGCAGAGACCATGCCGTGACTCGGTCGTTACAGACAAGGTTTCGTAAATGCGGCGGCCGTTCGGCAGAGAGGTAACTTCCCCCACCGCCCTCGTCCTGCGGCTAAGGCAACCGAGCAAAGGCACGGTCCTTGCTAATCTTGGCGGCCGATGCGCGTCCTCATCACCGGTATCACCGGGTTCGCGGGCAGCCACCTCGCTGAATACATCCTCGCCGAGCACCCCGATATCGCCGTCTTCGGCACCTATCGGTGGCGCTCGCGGATGGAGAACCTCGACACGCTCATGGCGAAGGGCGTCCTCGACGTCATCGAGGGTCGCTACTCGTCAGGCGCGGGTCAGGCCGACCAGGCGCATAAGGGTCGCGTCACGCTCCTTCACTGCGAGCTCACCGACGCCGGTGCGGTCGAGAAGCTGATCGCGGCGACGCGCCCCGATCGCATCTTCCATCTCGCGGCGCAGTCGTTCGTGCAGTCGTCGTTCGACGAGCCGTCAGCGACGATGCGCATCAACGTCGAGTCGCAGCTCAACGTCCTCGAGGCGATACGCCGACACGACACCAAGATCCGCATGCACATCGCTGGGTCGTCCGAGGAGTACGGCCTCGTTCATCCGGACGAGGTCCCGATGAAGGAGACCAACCCGCTGCGGCCGCTCTCGCCGTACGCGGTGAGCAAGGTCGCGCAGGACAAGCTCGCCTACCAGTACTTCAAGTCGTACGGCCTGCATCTCGTGACGACGCGAGGGTTCAACCACACCGGCCCTCGCCGCGGCACCCACTTCGTGACCAGCACGATTGCGCGCCAGATCGCGTTGATCGAGGCGGGGCAGCACGAGCCGGTGATCTACCACGGAGACCTCACGAGCAAGCGCGACTGGACCGACGTCCGCGACATGGTCCGGGCGTACTGGCTCGCGCTCGAGCGTGGCGAGGCCGGCGAGGTCTACAACGTCGGCCGCGGCCGGACCTGGGCGATCGGCGAGATGCTCTCGATGCAGCTCGCGAACTCGACGGTGAAGATCCGGTCTCAGGAAGATCCGGCGCGGCTCCGCCCCTCGGACGTCCCGATCCTCTGGGCTGACGCCTCCAAGTTCCAGAAAGCGACCGGCTGGGAGCCGAAGATCCCCTTCGAGCAGACTCTTAGAGACCTACTTGATTATTGGCGGGACCGGGTCCGTCGTGACACCGTACGCTTAGGAGCCGTGCTAAATGCCTGATATCAATCAGCTCTGGACAGCGATCGTCAGCAACCCGCTCATTCAGCTGTCGGTGCGACTGGCGGGGCTGTACGTCCTCGCGATCTACCTCGCGATGGTCTTCTGGACCGTCCGCGACGCCCAGCAGCGGACCGAGAACCAGCTCCTCCCGTACCTCGCGGGTCTCGTGGTGGTCATCCTCAACATCTTTGGCCTCTTCCTCTATCTCATCGTTCGTCCGAAAGAGACGCTCGGTGAGGCCTACGAGCGTCAGCTGGCGGAGGAGAGCCTGCTCGCGGAGGCAGAACAGCGCGTGGTGTGTCCGACGTGCAAAGAACGCGTGCAGGAAGAATTCATCCTCTGCCCGACATGCCGCACCCGGCTCAAGAGGGTCTGCCCGAACTGCGGCAAGCTGATCCGACCGGAGTGGAACATCTGCCCGTTCTGCGCGAAAGATTTCGACGAGCGCGACTGGACGGTCCATCCGGGCGGCAAGGCCGAGGGAGAGCGCGCCCGCTCCTAAGCTGGCCCAGGTCTAGTCTCCTCGGCGATCCGAGTGCTCGAATTCCTCGTTGGCGTAGGCGCGGCGGTGTTGTTCGTCCTCGGAGTTGCGTGGCTCGTCTCGCTTGGTGGTGGGGAGCAACCGGCGTATCGGTCGTGGGCTCTCTTTGCGGGTGCACTGCTAATGCTTTTCGCTGGCGCTAGTCAGCAAAACCCGACGCTCCTCGGCGCGGGTGCGGGAGGCCTGGCGGCGACGTGCGCGTTCATTTGGTGGGGCCGCCGTCTCATTAAGCGGCGGAATCAGGAGGCGCGCTCCGCTGCGACCGAGCTGGGTCTGGAGTACAGGCAACAACCTCCGTCGCCCGAACTTGAGGACCTCGCCGGGGAGCTCACCAGCGGTGGTTCGCGGCACAAAGTTCAGCGCGTCCTCTCGGGTCGCCGCGATGGGAGAGACATCCGGGTGTTCGATTACTACTACGTGGTCTACGGAGCCCGCGGCACCACTTACCAAAGCAACTTCACCTGCGCGCTCATCTCGACTGCGCTCGGGAATGTCACTCTCAAGATCACCAACGAGACGGTCATCACCAGAATTGCGGCGAAGCTTGGCGCGGGGGACGTGGCAGTCGGCGACCCCGAATTCGATCGGCTATTTCGAGTCCAATGCAAGGACCCGACGCAGGCCAAGCAAATCCTCGGACCGAAGGTTCGTTCTTGGCTTACCGAAAACGGCCGCGGCTTCAGCTTCCTCGTCGGCGGCGGTGCCGTTCTGTGCATGGCGAGACAGGGAACGACCTCACGGGCTGACTTACTCGGTTTGGTCTTGCGATTTGCAGACCTCCTGCCGACCGACAGGCTGACCTAGTCGCGTTCGCCCGCTCTTAGCGCCTAGGTTCCCGGCGTCTTGATCGTGGTCCAGTGCGCGCCACCGTCCGTCGTTCGCTGAATGGCGCCGCGCACCGTGCCGTAACCGACCATCGCACCGCCGAAGATGAATTCCCCCGCGATCGACGCGGCTTGACTGTAGTCGGTCGTGTACGCGTGCCAAGTGGCGCCGCCGTCGGTCGTCTCCATCGATGAGTTGGGCGGTGCGATCTGCAACCAGCGTGTTGTTGTCACGTATGCGACGGCGCCTTCGACTGTCGGGACCGTCGACGCGTACTTGAACGTCGCGCCGCCGTCCGTTGAACGGAACACGTATCGCGTCTTCTCTCCGTAGCCTTGCGCGTCGACGAGGATCTCCAACCCGAATGCGCGCGGGCGACCAGGAAGAATGACGACACCTCCCGGTGTCGTGAACGTGAAGCCCGGCGGATCGGGCAATGGCTTCGATGCTGCCCACGTCCGGCCGCCGTCGGCGGTGCGATAGATCACCGGACCGCTGTTCGGGCCATACGCGGTGAGGACGGCGTGGGTCGCATCCGCCGATGCCAGACCGCGCTTGCACATCGCGTCGGCGATGCCAATCGCCGTGACCCGCTGCCAGGTGGCGGCGCCGTCTGCCGTCTTTGCGATCGACGCGGTCTGTGTCTCGCACGCCCCAACAGCGGTGCCCGTATTCAGCAGAAGGCCATTCGTGTCGTCAGCGAACGAAGCCTCGGTGGTGACGAGACCGGGCGCTGTCGACCGCTCAACCCACGTGTCGCCGCGGTCCGAAGAACGGAAGAGGCGCGTACCCCCAACGAAGGCCCACACAACGATGCCCGAAGGCGCGTTCAGTTGCGCAATCGACGGGAGCGCGATCGGTGAGGGCGACGGGGTCGGTGAGCTTGTCGGCGACTGAGTCGCCGTGGCCGTCGGAGACGCGGTCGGCGAAGTAGTCGGTGATGCTCCAGCATTCGGCTGGGTGGTGCACGCATTGAGGACGAGAACAAGAAGGAGTAATGCGCGCATGCATCCAGCGTCTCACGACCTGGGGATCAGCGCATCCGACTTGGTCGCGCCAACTCTTACGATCCGGCTATGAGCGGGGGAGTCGCTCCTTTCTACGACCGCTGGTTCCAATACAACGCTCGCCTCGTCGACGCGATCCGCGGTCTCAGCGACGAGCAGCTGAGGTTGCGAGCCGCGCCGGACAAGTGGCCGATGTGGGCGATCGCCGCTCACACCGCGGGCGCGCGGGTCTACTGGCTCTGCGGTGTGTTCAAGGAGAGCGGCGCGGAGACCACGCCGTTCACCGATCCATTGAGTGGCGTGGGCTGGGAGGACGACGAGAGCACCCCGCGCGGTTCGAAGGAGCTCGTCTTCGCGCTCGAGTCGTCGTGGAAGATCATCGAGCGATCTCTCGAACGATGGATGCCATCGATGCTCGGCGAAGAATTTACCCGCGAGATCGGCGGGAAGACCCAGAAGCACACGAGACAGTCGGTGCTCATGCGGCTTCTATCCCACGATGCCTTCCATACCGGCGAGATATCGCAGCTTCTGAGCATGCATGGCTTCCCCGAGATCGATCTCTGGAGACCCTCACCGACCTAGCGGCGGGTCAAGCGCGTATCAAGGGACTGGTGTGACGTTTCGCGCGCGCCTTCGATATCTGAGCGGTGGGGAACCGACAGCCACGTCGCAGCACGGCGATGCCCGGCGCGGCACTTCTCGCCGTGTCGGTCTTGGTTTCCCTCCCGCTCGGCGGGACCAGAGCGGCCCAACCTGCCCCGAGCCTCACGGCGCGGCACGTTCAGAGCGTCGATGCGCTGCCGCTCCTCGCGAATAACTGGACAGACGAGGAGTGGGGACTCTCGATCGCGCCGCCGGCGTGGTGGCGACGGTCGCCGGCCGAATCGCTCAACCCGGTGACGGAGCCGGACGATCCCGTCTTCGAGGTCGCGCGTTTCCAGCTACGACTCGGTGACCCGTCGCTCTACGCGCAGCCGGTCGCACCGACCAGCGGACTCTTGAACGACGCCGGCGCGGTGCTCTCGATCGGCGTCGCGCGTATCGGAAGCGGACTCATCGGCGCAATGCCAGAGCGATGGGAGCAGACGTCGCGCGCGGTCGACGGATTCGTTTCGACGGACGAGGACTCGAGCTACGAAGGTCTTCGCACATTCACGCGGTACTACTTCGCGAAGAGCACCGGTCGGGTCGTCGTCGTGCGTTTCTTCGTCGACGAGGACGAGTGGTCCAACGTTCGACTGCCGCTCCTCTCGTCGCTCGCGACGCTGACCGCCGATCCGGCGAAAGCGAACGGACCCGAGGCTGTCGCACCGCCACCGCCGGCCCCGGTCTTCGAGAAGGCGGTCGCCGATCCGTCGTTCGCGATCCGCGGCGAGATCGTCTCGCGCGCCGCGTCGATGCTGAACATCCCAAATGTGTGGGGCGGCAACTCGATGAAGAACGGCATGGACTGCTCGGCGTGGGTGAGCCGCGTGTGGGGAGTCGAGCGGTATTCGACCGACTCGATCTCGAATGTCTCGCACGCGATCTCGAAAGACCAGCTCCTCCCCGGCGACGCGCTGAACCTCACGACGGGACGCGACCCGAAGCGGCTCGGCCACATCCGGGTCTTCGAGGCGTGGGCGAATGCGGCGCACAACGTCATGTGGGTCTACGAGGAGACGCCGCCGCGCTCGGTCCACCGCGTCGTCGCGTACGACGACCGCTACCAGCCCATCCGGCTCGCCGGTCTTTCCGGCGAGGGCGTCGCGCTGATCGTCCCGGGCACCCCGGCGCCCGAGCGGACAGCGACGCCGCGGACACCGAGGCCGACGGCAAGACCGACCTCGCGGGCGACTTCGAGGCCCACGACGACGTCTCGCCCGACTCCAAGGCCTACGACGACGCCTCGCCCGAGGACTTCCGGCTCAACTACTCCGAGACCGACACCAACTCCGACCCCGACAGCGCGCTAACGGCCCAGTTCGGGCGTTACAGTTCGGCACGAGGACGCACAGCGCTCGGAGGGTTCCTGGGATTGCTCGATTCCGTATTCGGCTTGGTCTCGCGTGATGTCGGCATCGATCTCGGCACGGCCAACACCCTCGTCCACGTTCGTGGGCGCGGGATCGTCATCAGCGAACCTTCTGTCGTCGCGAAGGACGCCCGGACCGGCGCGGTGCTCGCGATCGGAGCTGAGGCCAAGCGCATGGTCGGGCGGACGCCCGCGTCGATCATCGCGATCCGTCCTCTCCGCGACGGCGTGATCAGCGACTTCGACATCACCGAGCAGATGCTTCGCTACTTCATCCAGAAGGTGCACTCGGGCATGGCCCTCCTGCCGCGCCCGCGCGTGATCATCGGGATCCCGTCCGGCGTCACCGAAGTTGAGAAGCGCGCTGTGCAAGACGCCGCGCTCTCGGCCGGTGCGCGGTGGGCGCGACTCGTCGAAGAGCCGATGGCCGCGGCGATCGGTGCGGGACTTCCGGTGAACGAACCATCGGGCTCGATGATCGTCGACATCGGCGGCGGCACGACGGAGGTCGCGGTCACGTCGCTCGGCGGCATCGTCGTGTCGCGATCGATCCGCATCGGCGGCGACGAGATGGACGAAAACATCGTCGCGTACGCGCGACGCGAGTTCAATCTGCTAATGGGCGAGCGCACCGCGGAGGACATCAAGATCGCGATCGGCTCGGCGTATCCGCTCGACGAGGAAGTCACCACGTTCTTCCGGGGCCGCGATCTCTTGACCGGTCTGCCGCGATCGATCGAGGTCACGAGCGCGCAGATCCGCGAAGCGCTCGACCCATCCGTCGAGCAGATCGTCGACGCGATCAAGGACACGATCGAGGAGACCCCGCCCGAGCTCATCGCCGACGTCATGGACCAGGGCATCTACCTCGCGGGCGGCGGCGCGCTTCTCCGCGGCCTCGACACGCGCGTCGCCGAGGCCACCCAGATCGCGGTCCACATCGCCGACGACCCGCTCACCTGCGTGGCTCGCGGGTGCGGGAAGATCCTCGAGGAGCTCGAGAACTACGAGCGCAGTCTCGTAATGGAGACATACGCGGCGCTACCTCGCTAGAACTAGAGACAGACGGGCGTTTACGCCGTTAAATAGGTGCGATGGCCACATTTGGGCGCGCGCGGCGCGCTCCGGGTTCGGGGAACGCCTTTCTTCGGCCCTTCGCCGTCCTCTTTGTGGTCTCCCTGGCCCTGCTCCTTTTCCGTGACACCACCTTCGTCCGGGCCGGCGCGACCTTCGTAACGGAGCTCCTGGTCCCGGCCGAGCGCGTCCTCGGTCAGGTCGGCTCGACTGCCGGCGGGTTTTGGCAGGCCGTCGCCGAGATCGAGAACCTCCGGACCGACAACGACTCCCTCAAGGCGAGGGTCGACCAGCTCACCCTCGAGAACGTCCAGCTCCGCGAGCAGGCGTTCCAGGCGCAGCAGGCCGCGCAGCTCGCCGAGGCCGCGAAGGCGCTCAAGCTCCGGACGCAGAGCGCTCCGGTCATCGCGCGGGACCCGTCGGGTGTCCTTCACACGATCGTCCTCGGCGCGGGCGCGAAGGACGGCGTGCTTCTCGACGACGTCGTCATCTCCGATCGCGGCGTCGTCGGCCGAGTGAGCGAGGTCGGCAATAACTACAGCAAGGTCCTTCTCGTAACAGACTCGGGCTCGGCTGTCTCCGCGCTCGTCCAGGGCTCACGCGCCGCGGGCATCGTGCGGGGGCAGTACGGCGACACGCTCGTGATGGACTGGATCCTCCAAACGGAGGACGTGAAAGTCGGCGACGTTGTCATCACGGCGGGCCTCGCCATCGGGAATGACCTGAAATCGCTCTATCCGAAAGGCCTGATCCTCGGTAAGGTCGTTGAGGTCACCAAAGGTGAGAACGGAACGTTCCAGCGCGCCATCCTCGTTCCGGCCGTGGACCTGCGGCACCTCGAGAACGTGCTGGTCGTGAACACCAGCCCGTAGCCCAGCGAACAACCGAGCGTTGAGGAAAAAGGGAAGGGTGAGTTTGAGGCACGTCGTATCGGCGCTTGTGGCGCTCGCGATGCTGCTCCCCGGCGGCGCCGCGCTCGCGATGCCGGCGGAGACGCTCGTCGCGACCTACACGGCCTCGCCCCCGGGTTCGGTTCCCGCGAGCAACGCGTTCGTCGTCTCGGTGATGCTCACGAACACCGGCACGGAGACGTGGAAATCGACGGCGCCTGGCCTCGTCAACCTGAGCTATCACTGGTACGACGCGTCGGGCACGACCGTCATCTGGGACGGCGCGCGCACGCCGCTCGGCGGGGACGTTGCGCCGACGCAGCAGCGCATGGTCCAGCTCGCCGTGACCGCTCCGAGCGCGCCCGGCTCGTACCTCCTCCGGATCGCGCTCGTCCAGGAAGGCGTCGGCTGGGTCGCGCCGAGCAACCCGTACTCGGTCACCGCGCAGCCGCCGTATCTCGCGCGGTTCGGCGCGGTCACGCTGCCCTCGTTCATCGCGGGCGGCACTTATCAGCTGAGCGTGCCCGTCACGAACGTGGGCGCGGCGCAGTGGCCGGCGCTCGCCAGTCCCGGCGTGAGCGCGGTGACGGTGAGCTACCACTGGCACGACGTGCTGAGCGGCAATGCGATCGTCTGGGATGGCAGGCGCACGCCGCTCGTCGCGAGCGTCGATCCCGGCGCGACCGCGACGGTGAACGCGACCGTGATCGCGCCGCCGTCCGCGTGCGCGTGCGCGCTCACATTCGATCTGGTGCGCGAGGGCGTCGCGTGGTTCGGGACCCTTGGAAGCTCGACGCTGCGCCTCCTCACGACCGTCGCGCCGATCACCTACGCGGCCGGGTACAACAGCGCGGCGCTCGCGCCCGCGTACTTCGGCGAGACGAAGACGGTCCAGATGACCGTCACGAACACGGGCAACCAGCCGTGGAGCGCGAGCGGTCCGAACCTGGTCGACCTCAGCTACCACCTTCTCGATGGGAACGGCAACGCGCTGATCTGGGACGGCCCGCGCATCCCGCTCGGCGGCGACATGGCCGTCGGCGCGAGCAAGCAGTTCACGATCGGCTACACCGCGCCGACGACCGCGGGGACGTACACGCTCGTCATCGATCTCGTGCGTGAAGGTGTCTCGTGGTTCGAGGGCCTTGGGTCGCAGCCGTTCCGACAGAGCTTCCCCGTCACCAGCGGGCTCAACGCGGGGTACGGCGCGTCGACGACGCCGCAGCAGGCGACCATCGGGGCGACCCTCCAGCTGACCGTCGTCGTCGCGAACTACGGAGCGCGCACGTGGACGCCCGGCGCGTTCGCGCTCAGCTATCACATCTACGACAACGGTGGGACTCCGGTGATCTGGGACGGGGCTCGCGGCCGGCTTCCCTCGAGCGTCCCGCCGTCCACATCCGTGACCGTGCCGATCAGCGTCGCGCTTCCCAGCGGGACCGGCACGTATCGCCTCGAGTGGGACATGGTTCAGGAGGGCGTCGCCTGGTTCAGCCAGCTTGGCGTGCAGCGGAAGCGGGAGGACTTCACGATCGTGCCCGGCGTCACCTTCTACGGATCGGGCTTCGGACACGGCGTCGGCATGAGCCAGTACGGCGCGAACGGCTGGGCCACCGGCATCACGGGCCTCACGCTCACGGGCGAGCAGATCGTGGCGCGCTACTACCCTGGCACCCTCCTGCAGTTCGTCGACGCGCAGCGGCCGACGAACCGCGTGCTGCTCTCGGCGCCGTCCTCGCAGGGGCGCTACGTGTGCGGCGACAACCGCTACTTCTCGGGCTCGCTCGCCGATGTCAACTCATCCGCCGGCATGCGTGTCCTGAACGAGGGCGCGAACAATCAGGAGATCGCGCGCGGCGGCGGCGGGCAGAACTTCCAGTTCATCGCGCGTAACGGCGTCGTCGAGGTCTGGGCGAACTGGGATACTCCGCGACTTGTCTATGCGGGCGCCGGACCGATCACCGTCGCGCCGATCGACGCGACACAGCCGCTCGGGTTCATCCAGAAAGGCGGCACGTACCGCGGGAACATCCGCTTCACGAATCTCGGCGGCACCCTCCGCGTGATCAACGTCGTGTCCTATGACGATTACGTCCGCGGCGTGCTGCCTCTCGAGATGCCGACGAGCTGGCACCCCGAAGCGCTCAAGGCGCAGGCGTACGCGGCGCGCACCTACTCGTACACCGCGTACAAGGGAACGGCGCGCGATTACGACGTCACCGACGATCAGGCCGATCAGTGCTACGGCGGTACGCGCGTCGAGGTGCCGTCGTCGAATACCGCGGTCACGGCGACGAGCGGCAGGGTCATCACGTACCAGGGCGCGTCGATCCGCGCGTACTTCGCGAGCTCGAACGGCGGCTACACGCTTTCGGACGGATGCTGGATGAACAACGTCGTCCGCTCGGGCAGCTCATGGGCCTGCAGCGGCGGCCAGGCGTACCTCGCCCCGGTGGCGGATCCCGCGGACCGCATGGTCGCGGCACCCTCGAACCCTCGCTCGAGCTGGACCGTCACGTTCACGAGCGCGGAGATGCGGTCGGCGGTGCTGCGCTGCGGTGGCCCCGACATCGGATCGCTACAGGCGGTCGACGTTTCGAATCAGGTACCGCTCGGGGTCGGTCACCCGATCTCGGTGCGCGTCATCGGCAGCGCAGCGACCGCGGACCTGCGGGCCGATGACCTTTTGCGGAACTGCCTCGGGCTTCGATCGACGATGGTGAGGCTCAAGCCCTTCTAGCAAAAAAAAAGGCAAAAATCAGATTCTCTGATATGCTGTCCGGATGGCAAGACGCATCAGCGCCACGGAAGCTTCGCGCAAGTTCTCCGACATCCTCGATGCGGTGGAGCATCGGAACGAGGAGTTCGTCGTGGAGCGCCACGGTCGAGCGATCGCGGCGCTGGCACCAGCGCGCGGCGGCGCTGGGCGAGGCGCGACATGGGGCGACGTATTGCGGCTATTCGACGCAGGCGTGCGCCCCGACTCTAGCTTCGCGCGTGACATGACGGGCGTGCGTCGTTCGCGGCCGCGTCTGCCGAAGGACCCATGGGCACGCTTCTCGACACGTCGATCCTGATCGACATCGAACGTGGCCGCGGGGCGATCCCGACCACCGACGAAACGGCGATCGCCGCGATTACGGCCTCCGAGCTGCTACAAAGTGTCCTGCGCGCCGATCGCGCGCACCGCACCGTGCGGGAATCCTTCGTTGAGGGCATCCTCGCGATGCTCCCTACGATCCCGTTCTCGCTGCAGGTCGCCCGAGTCCACGCTCGGATATGGGCGGATCTCGCAGCCGCCCGTCTGACGGTCGATGCAGCCGACCTCGAGGTCGCAGCGACGACGATCGCCCTGGGATGGGAGCTCGCCACGCTCAACCGAAGGGACTTCGCTCGGATCGCCGGTCTTCGGCTCGTTCGCCTTCCGTAGTCCGCGTGCGTTCTAGGGCCGCCTGTCCAGCTGTCAGTTTTTTTTTGAGGATGCAGGATATTGTCAGTTATGGTCAATATCGCGTAGTCTTAACCAATGCGTGAAGCCCGGTCCGATCGCGAAGCGGGGAAGGTCATCGAGCGGTTTCACCTTGCCTTTGTCGAAGTCGCGGCAGTGCGACTTCCTATCGCGGTTTTCGTCGTCAAAGGTGGCGCGAACATGCGATTCTTCTTTCGCAGTCCGAGGCGCTCGCGTGACATCGACTTCAACTATCTCGGACGCCGCTTCGAAAACTTCGCGGGACGCGTCGACGAGGTACTGGAATCGCGAGCGCTCGGCGAGCTGCTCCGGCAGCACGAGATCACGCTGGTCAACCCTCGCCGCCACAAACAGACCGAAACGACGCGTCGGTGGAAACTCTTGCTTCAGACTCCTTTGGTCGAAGACGCGGATTCCAAGATCGAATTTTCGGCAAGGCGAGAACTGCTAGAGGACTTCGAGCTACGTCCCGTCGATCCTGCGCTAGCGCGTAGGTTGGGTGGCCGTTCTGTCGCGATCAATCGCTACGGAGCGATGGCGATGGTGACCCAAAAGGTGGATGCCTTGCGCCATCGTTCGGAAACGCAACCGCGAGACGTCTTCGATCTCGATCTCCTATTCCGCATTCATCCTGATGCGCTTGCCCAAGCGCCTGTTGAACAGCGGGCTCTCGAAGAAGCGATGGAGCGAGCTCGAGCGTTGACGTACCAGGAGTACGTCACCACGGTCGTCGAATACCTCGAAGAGGAAATTGTGGACGTCCTAGGCACTGAGAACGCCTGGAACGACATGCTCCGACACGTAGTCGAAACACTCGAAGCGCGCTGGATCGAGGTGCAGCGATGAGCGCGGCGTCGGTGTTCGCTAAGCTCCGTGAGATCGGGGCGCCGACAGTCACCACACGCGAGGCTGCGGCCGCACTGCGGGTCTCGACGAGTTCCGCCAGCCGAGCGCTCAGAACTCTTGCCGAACGCGGGCTCGCTCGGCGCATCCGGCACGGCCTCTGGAGCCTCGCCGATCGCACGGCCGACCCTCGCCTTCTCGCTAGTGACATCACCCGACCGCATCCTGCCTACATCTCGTTCGCCTCGGCTCTGGCCGCGCACGGCGTGATCGATCAGATTCCCCGTGAGATTGCTCTCGCGTCGACTGGCCGTCCGAAACGAGTCAAGACGAGTGAGGGAATTTTCGTCGTGCATCGTGTGCCGGCGCGCCTATTCGGTGGGTTCGGCCTCAAGGATGGGGTAGCGATCGCAACACCCGAGAAAGCTCTGTTCGATTTCGTCTATGTCAGCCAAGCGAGCGGGCGGACCCGCCAGCGTCTACCCGAGCTTGACCTGCCGCGATCGTTCTCGAGGCGCGAGGTTGACGGGTGGATCAAACGGATTAGTTCACCCCGACTCCGTGAGCTCGTAAGCAACGGGGTGAACCGTGCTCTCAAGCACGCCGCCTAGTGCCTCGGTGTACGCCTGTTCTTAAGAAACTCGACCGACACCGCGCGGTAACGTCTCGGCCTCCCTCTCGTTCGACCATGTACAGGCTCACCGACCTGCGACACAATGAGCCCTCGCGCGCAGGGGAGGTGAACGAGGAAGAGAGAGGGGATCTCCGCCCTTGCGCAAGCAACGTCTCAGCAAAAAGCGGTTCGCACTCCTCATCGGTCTCTTCCTTCTCGCCCTTTTCCCCAACTCCGGGACGCCTGCCGTCGCGTCCCCGCGCGTGACCGGCGAGGTCACCGCGCACGAGGTCACGATTCCGCTCCCGGCTCTGAGCGGAACGCTCACCCGGCAGGGCGGCGGCACGCTGAACGGTGCAGACGCCGGACAGACCGGCGGCGACACCCTCCTCTTCAGCTCTCCGACGGTCGCAGCCGGCCAGCTGTTCGACCGCGTCGGCGTGCACTGGGTCGCCGCGCCAGGGACCCAGGACACCTTCTATGTCGAGCTACGCACGTCGGCGGACGAAGCTAACTGGAGCGACTGGCAGCTCCTCTCGGCGGACGAGGACATGGCGAACCTCGACACCAACGAGTGGTATGCCTCGCCGCAGCTCGCCGTCGACAACGCGCGCTTCGCGCAGTACCGCGTGTGGCTCACCGATGGGAATCCCTCGGACGTGCAACGCGTCGGGATCACGTTCATGGACGTGAACGACCTCAACGCGGGTCCCGTGGCGCGGCTCGTCGGCGACATCGTCGGCGCGGCGAAGGACGTCGCGCGCTCGTTCACCGAGCCCAGCGCCGCGAGCGCGGCGGCGATCAACCCGACGCGGATCCTTGCGCGGTCGGACTGGGCTGCAGACGAGAAGCTCATGCAGTGGATCCCGCGCTACCCGCAGAAGGTGCAGAAGGCCGTCGTCCACCACACCGTCACCGACGACGGCGGCAACGGGCAGGTCGCCGCCGCGATCCGCGCGATCTACTACTACCACGCGGTCACGCGCGGCTGGGGCGACATCGGCTACAACTATCTCGTCGACAAATACGGCAACGTGTGGACGGGCAGGCAGGGCGGCGACAACACCGAGGCCGGACATGCGTACGGCTGGAACAAGGGTTCGATCGGTATCGCCGCGATCGGCACGTACAGCGTGACGCCGCCGACGCCCGCGATGGTCGCGTCGATCGCGAACATCATCGCGATGAAGTTCACGCAGTTCGGCGTCCAGCCCTACGGCGCCGACCCATTCGTCCACCAGGAGCAGGCGCGCGACGGTACGTGGGTGAACGTGACGTCGAGCCCGCCGAACGTCCAGGGTCACCGCGACTGCAACTACATCCAGAGCCAGTACGGCGGGCAGACGGCCTGCCCGGGTAACGCGCTCTACGCGCAGCTTGTGAACATCCGGCAGATGGCGCAGGCCGCCGTGATCAACGGTTACAACGAGATGCCCTACCTCGAGACGACGCTCCCGAAGGCGGGATACCCGGGCGCGAACCTGACCGTCGGTGTCACCGTCGCGAACCGTGGCAAGCAGACCATCCCAACCGGGACGCGCGTCTCGTACAAGGTGATGCAGGGCGCGAACACGGTCGTTCCGCAGGGCGGCACCGGGACTGTCGCGACGGACATCGTGCCGGGCGCGATCGGCGCGGTGAACGTCCCGTTCACGGTCCCCGCGATCGGGAACTACATCGTTCGCTGGGATCTGCAGACGGCTGGAGCGTGGTGGAACACGAGCTACGGCTCGCCGGTGCGCGAGCAGTACTTCCGCGGCGCCGACTGGAGCGTCGACTGGGTGAGTGACAACGTGCCGATCAGTTGGACGGCGGGCGAGACGAAGATGATCAGCGTCACGGTTGCGAACGATGGCGGCCGCGTATGGAACGCAACGGGCGCGGGTCCGGTCCAGCTCGGGTACAAGTGGGTGAGCAACGCGACCGGCAACACGTTCCCGGGCGCGAACCGTGTCTCCCTCCCGGGCGACGTCCAGCCGGGTCAGTCCATCTCGCTGCAGATCCCGGTGACGGCGCCGGTCTACCCGACGAACTACACGATGTCGCTGGACCTCTACAAGCAGAACGAGTTCGCGTTCGCGGACAAGGGCATCGCCGACAACGACACCAACACGGGCGTGAGCGTCGACTTCAAGGCCGGCTACACCTTCAACGCCATCCCGAAGTTCACGGCGGGTCAAACGACGACCGTGCCGGTGACCATCGCCAATATCGGGAACGGCACATTCCCGACGACCAGCGCGTATCCGATCAATCTCGGGTACCACTGGACGACCGCGAGCGGAGCGAATGTCGTCTGGGACGGATCGCGCACGCCGCTTGGCGGCGACCTCCTCACCGGTCAGACGAGGACGGTGAACGCGGCCGTGACCGCGCCGACGACGGGCGGAAGCTACGTGCTGAAGCTCGACCTCGTGCAAGAAGGCGTCGCGTGGTTCTCGACAAAGGGCGCGGCCACCGAGAACACTGCGGTCACGCTCGAGGGTCCCGTGGTCGCGTCGTTCGGTGCGAACTACGCGATCCCGCCGATCAGTGGCACGGCGGCGACCACGACGACCGTACAGATCACGCTCGGCAACACGAGCAACTTCACCTGGCCCGCAGCCGGCGCGAATCCGGTGACCCTCAGCTATCACTGGCTGACCAACACCGGAAAGACCGTCGTGTGGGACGGACTTCGGACGAAGCTTCCGGCTGACGTGCCGGCCGGCCAGCTCACCCAGGTGCAGGCGAACCTCGCGTTCCCGAACGCGGCCGGTACGTACATCCTGCGGTGGGATCTCGTGCAAGAAGGCGTGACGTGGTTCTCCGGGAAGGGCATCAAGATGGCGGAGCAGACAGTCTCCGTGACGCCGTACGTCGCTCCGTTCTTCGGCGGATCGCTCGGCGTCGACCAGACGCCGGCCTCGATGAACGCGAAGACCATCGTGTCGGTGCCGGT
>WNGL01001905.1_pt1 | contig 59294 bp, 50 predicted proteins | sample 5400591 | NCBI WGS metagenome assembly WNGL01 (sample SAMN13153377, study PRJNA577476) | soil metagenome | isolation source: 80 cm soil or saprolite under Garry oak tree replicate 1 | place: USA:California | collected 2016-06-15 | reverse complement strand
TCTTGGTGAGTATCAATATCGTTTCAACCGCCGCTTCGATCTGGCCAAGATGCTCTCTCGACTGGTTACAGCAACTGTCCGGACAGGCAAGCGTCCCGAGGCTTGGTTGCGGTTAGCGGGAGATCAGTTCTAATCAGGAGCGATTATCAGATATTGTAACAATCATAAGTGGAGGGACGCCGAACACCTCCGTTTCTGAATACTGGGATGGTGGTATCCCGTGGCTGACTGTTGCTGACTTTTGTAAGTCGAGAAGATATGTCTATACTGCTGAAAAAAGCATTTCTCAAAAAGGTCTCGAAAATAGCAATACAAGGTACTTGCAGACAGGTGACTTGATTATTTCAGCACGTGGCACTGTGGGAGCAATTGCGCAATTAGCGATCCCCATGGCTTTTAATCAGTCCTGTTATGGCCTGCGAGGTTTGGAGAGTGTTGATAACGGTTTTTTACTGTATGTGCTGCGACATGAGATAGCACAGTTAAAAAATAACGCCTATGGGAGCACGTTCAACTCCATTACTATTAAAACCTTTGACAACATAGAGATTCCCCTGCCGCCTCTTGCTGAACAGCAACGCTTGATTGCTGAAATCGAATTACTGGAAAAGAGCATTGCCGAATCACAAAAGATTATCGACTCAGCGTCAACTATCAAAGCTGGAATAATGCAGAAGTATCTATTATGGTCAGAAGGGGGGGGTACATAACCTCAAACCCCCACGCCGTAAGTGCGAAATAATAATACCTCATGGCATGAATCCCTTGGCAGCCCCGCCTTCTACACCATCCCCAGCATCTCCAGAAACAACTCATCCAGCACTTCTTCATCAACATCCGCAATCTGCATCTCCTCAACAAAGGTCGAACAATGCTCAATCTGTTGTTCAAGGAAGGAGTTGATAACTTCAATCTTCGGCTCCAAGTCCAACTCGTCACCAGCCATTTTGCGAGCTAGAAGCCTGTCTATCTCCGATGACAAAGAAAGAGAAAGCCCCGCATCCTTGTATAATTCGGAGAATTCAGTCGGCGGCATGATGTTGTATTTCTCAATCCACAAACAAGCCAGAACAGGGCGCAGGACATAGAAATATTTCTTGATCCGGACCGCCTCTCCCTTCAGATATTCACGGAAGTTTCCCCGTGCCATGTGCAGGTAATGGAGCATGCAACGCTTGGGAGAGTAGTAGACGGACATGAGTTCCCGCAGCCGTTCCGCAAGACCGAAACGATCAAGATAGACCTGAGGGGAACCGAGCCATTCCAGCAGCGGCGGGTTTGACTTGCTGAACAGACCAAGTGCTTTTGGCAAATCCCAGCCGCTTATGTCCAAATCGCCGGAAATAGGACATTCGATCACATCCCGGCGCTTGCGGATTGAGAGATACCATTCCACCGGATGCAGGTAGATGAAACGCACGTCATAATCGCTATCCATTGACGCAAAGCCCCAGGCACGGCTGCCGGACTCCACGGCGTAGAGGATACGGACGTTGTGCTCCTGTTCGATTTGGATGAGGTTTTCGAGAATTTCTTTTTGCATATATTTACCCTAAGTTTTCAATTGGAGAAGGTGGCGTATCCTATCTTTCCGAGACAACCTTTCGCTCAACATATTCCCAGGTAAGATCAGGACGCTGCATAAGCTTTACGAGTTCCCACATAAGTTCAATCTGCTCAAGACTTCTTCCCTGCAAGGCATATTGGTATGATGTCGTAACGGCTACCCTGAGCCGTTGCAGCTTTTCACCTGGTGGTTCCCTGTGATCAATATGCACGTCAATAATCTCGCGCAATTTCAAGCCGTATGGTTTCCAGAGCCTGTCACACTGTTCCATAAATTCTGCTGGTGTAATAGGCCGTTGGTTTGCAATTGATACAATCCCACGCATGCCGCCCTCTATCAGGCAGTAATCATTTCTACAGTCGCCATTCAGCTCTGTAAGAATTTCCTCCTCAGTCATCAAAGCGACTTTTTGCGGACGTTCCCAGTACGGCATGGTTAAGGAAGGGTAGCAACGCCTCAGAAAGCAATCAAGACGCAACAGCAGATTGACGTGGTCTCTGCGCTTAACGACTATCGACACCGCTTCGTCAACCTCCTCCTGAGTCCAGATCCGGTGGCGTGAACTCCTACCATTTTGCCAGGCACCACAATCGGTGATGAGGTTTTCCAGTTGATTGAGCCGAGTCGAGCCAAGCTTTACCAGTTCAATATTTGCAAGGGATTTGGCTGCCACTCCATTGATTTCCCTCTGAACGGCTTCATCAAGGTTGTCCCAGCCTCTGTTAAGGCCTTTGTCGTGATACTTCTCGGCAATGATGGCGCTGTTCATGATTGTGACGAGCAGATCCTGATGCGGTAGTTTAAGACGAGGTTGATGGACCGAAAGCGACGGCAGGTCGAGGTTTGGTTTCATCTCGTGACGGAACTCACCCACAAAATAATGGTAAAGAGTTCTGGCGGAATCAATTTCACCACTGTTGATTCTGATATCAACATCTCGCATCAGCTCGACCAACTTCAAGCGGTGTAGTCCGCTTTCTGAAGGTTTCGGCCGTACGGCCGGCAATCTAACTTTGACTGTATCCTCGTAATCATCACGCACATCTTGAAGCACCTGTAACAGTTGATGAAGAGAGCTGTCTTCATTATCAAAGGCTGCAAAGGGCAAGCGCCTGCCAGAAACCGGCTTGATAATGTTTGGCTTCTTGTCGTCTCGCATAAGCATTCCTCTTCAGATGTGTTGGTGTGCAGCATGATAAAACAGGCATTCAACGGAGGGCGATTTATGTCAATTACAGCATACCATGGACATGTGACAGAATAAGTCATTGGCTGCTTTTATAGTGTATTTTTTATTTGTTAATAAAGTACGGTCAAATCCTCTAAGGAGAGGAAAACAGTTTTCAAACGTGGTGAAACCGCGGAAAGGGAATTCAGCAGAAATACTATGAAATGAAAATTGGAAATTGCAGAAATAAGTAGTTTTTTGATACGGCGGGTACTGCGGGTACTGTTTAAACAACTAATACGTAAAAAGCTATCTTTAGCGGCCTGTTACCGAATTAGGACGAAACCAGACATTTCAAGCCGTTTGATTTTCACTGCAAAACCATGATAGCTAACCAGACAAGTGGATTATCAAGATGCCGGACCGGCCGGATTCGGAGTCGGAGCCATCATAGGCGCAACCCAAGCTTGGAAGAATAACCATTCAAGACCTGTATCGTCAATACATTTCGGGCAGAAAGACCCCGCTAGAGGCATACCTTGAGAATCTGTTCCATGTCTGTGTATCCCGCCAGCACCTTCATGATGCCGTCCATCTTGAGGGTCCACATCCCCTCCTGCTGGGCAAGCACCTTGAGCTTCTGGGCGTCGGCGTTCTCCTTGATGGCACGCTTGATCGCCGGCGTACCGACCATGAGTTCATGCAGGGCAATGCGGCCGCGGTATCCGCTGCCGTTGCATCTCTCGCATCCGACAGGCGCCATCAGGGAGGCCTTTTCAAAAGAAGGGACCAGGTCGGAACACTGGCCGGACTCGCGCACAAATGCTTCGATCAGCTCATCGTACCTCCGCCGGCCGGATTTGAGCGGTTTCTTGCACGCATCACACAGCGTGCGGGCCAGCCGCTGGGCAATCACCATCAGAATCGCATCGGCAAAATTGAATGCGTCCATCCCCATGTCAATCAGGCGGACCACCGTTTCCGGGGCGCTGTTAGTGTGGAGCGTGCTGAAGACCAGGTGCCCGGTAAGAGACGACTCTATGGCGATCTTTGCCGTTTCGGCGTCCCGCATTTCGCCGATCATAATGACATCCGGGTCGGCACGCAGAAAGGAGCGCAGCGCCTCGGAAAAGGTGAAGCCGATCTTGTAGTTGACCTGAACCTGGCGCAGCCCCGACTGCGTGATCTCCACGGGATCCTCGACCGTCCAGATCTTTCTGTTCGGTTTGTTGATGTGACCGACGGCTGAATGAAGCGTAGTGGTCTTGCCGGAACCGGTGGGACCGACGCACAGGATCAGGCCGTACGGCTTGCTCAGAATCTGCTTGAAGTGGTCGAGATTGTACGGCATCAGCCCCATTCCATCAACGGGGAACGGCTTTGAGGCGGACAGAAGACGCAGGACCGCATCCTCGTTCCCCCCTATGGTGGGTGTTATCTCGACACGGTACTCCAGCTTGCGGTGTTCATAGCTGATCATGATCTTGCCGCTTTGAGGCTTCCGGTGCTCCGCTATATCGAGGCCGGAGATGATCTTGATGCGGGAGATGATCGCGTGCTTGAAGGTGGAAGCGATGGAAAGGAGCTCGGTACATTCCCCGTCGATGCGGTAGCGGACCGTAACCGGCTGTTTTCCGGTTCCCGGTTCGAAGTGGATATCCGACGCACCCTTCTTGTGGGCATCGATAAGTATCTTGTTGATCAGGGAGATGATCTTGGAGTCCGGTTCGATGAACATGGATCCTTCCGGATCTTCCTCAAGCGCCACCGACTGGCCTTCTTCGGTCATTTCCTCGAGCAGCGAGTCGACCGAGTTTTTGCTATGGTAGTAGTAACGCTCGATGGCTGCCTTGATCTGGTCACGGGTGGCAACCACCATATCAATAAAGTAGTTGGTGCTGAAGCGCAGGCTGTCGCTGATCGTATGATCCGTCGGGTTTGAGGTGGCCACCCGCAGATTGCGGCCGGCTATATCGAGCGGCAAGACCTGCAGCCGGGAAACTATTCCCTCCGACAGGGTTCTCAGCGCCTCGTTAGTGGGAACGACCGTCTCCAGGTCAACGAATTCCATTTCAAACTTGGTCGCCAGCGCCAGCAGAAGCTGCTCCTCGGTGACATACCCGAGGCTGATGAGAAGTTCACCGAGCCGGACCTTCCTGCCGGCTTTCTGGCTCGCCAGCGCCTTCTCGATCTGATCGTGCGTCACCAGGCCCGATTCGATGAGGATATCGCCGATCTTGACATTGCGGGGAATAACTCCTTTCCGCGACACACCCTGCAGCGTTTTTTCGATCACCTCCTGCGGAATGTCGGCCTCCGTCGCGACAACTTCGCCCACACGCCTGCTCCTGAGTGTCTCCTGTCTTTGCAGGGTTTCCCTGATGCTTTCATCCGAAACCGCCGTCTGCTCATGGATGATCTGCCCGATGCGACGCTTCTGACTTCGGTAGCGAACGCCGCTCGAAGAGAAAAAAATGGTCCGGAACGGGGCGTCGATGTCCGTGAGGATGCCGATGAACCCCTTTTCGAACTTCCTGTCGTTAAGCACCACCACCTGAAAAGTCTCCCCGGTGGTGGTTGCAACTTCCTCAATCGATATGCTTTTTCCAGTCTGTGCCCATAAAGGGATGCTCGGGAAACAGATGTAGCACACCTCCTCCAGGGAGAAGGTATGCTTTTGATTGGAATCATCAATTATGACATCGATTTGAATGCTGTTTCTGTCAAATATACTTGCCAGCAGCGCTTCGAAATAATGTCCGTCTTTCAGGTGAATGACCAGTTTGCTGTTCATAGCCGAATTCTCCGTTTTCACGCGCTAAAATCATGAACACAATCGCGCGGCAACTTTTTAGTCAATTAAAATATACCACATAATTATTGATTGATAGGGTCACCGGCGAGCAATGTACTCTGAGCATTGCCAGGCCGGACCACTGTGGCGGCTGCCGGTTTTGCTCCGATAAAATCATGGATTGCGAATATGCAAGGCCATGCTACAATTTATGCAGAAGAGCCATTAATGCTGTATGAAGGAGGATGCCATGTCAGAAAGACTGCTGGTGCCGTCAATTGAAATGCGGCTCGGATCACTGCTGGAGTTTAACCGCAGGAAGGACGAGAACAATGCTTCCCGCGGTAAAACGCGGCCCACCATAACCATTTCTCGCGAGTTCGGCTGCGAGGCGTACCCGATGACGGAATGCCTCAAGGAGATTATGGAGAAGAAAACCGGCCAGCCCTGGGCGGTCATGGACAAGGCGCTGCTGGAGGAGGTGGCGAAGAATCATCAACTGTCGGAAGAGATCGTAAACAGCCTGGGTGAAAAGAAGAGCCGCATACTGGATGAGGTTCTCGCCACGTTCTCATCGCACTGGAAGAGCGAGAAAGACTATTTCCGCCTGCTCTGCAAACATGTTTTTTCGCTGGCGGAAGGGGGTAACGCCATCATTGTCGGGCGAGGGAGCGGCATCGTCACGCAGCCGCTCAAAAACTGCTACCATTTCCGAGTATTCGCCTCCCACCAGTTCAAGGTAGCGTCGATCGCCAGAAGGCTGAATATATCACGGGACGAGGCCGAAAGCGTCGTCGAGAAAAATCAGAAGCAACGCGATGCCTTCATCCACGACTACTTCAACCTTGATCCCCGGGACCAGCGTTTTTATCATCTGGTCTTCAACAACGACAAGAACTCTCCGGAGCGGATCGCGCAGACGATTGCGGAGTACGTGCCGACGGGGTGAAATGTCAGGGCGGTATGGAACATCTCTTTCTGCGTGCATTCATGAACAAAACGGCCAGAGCGACGGATGAAAATGCCGCTCCGGCGTAAAAAGTCATCGCCGGGCCGGCCATAACCCATAAGCCGCCGGCGATGACGCTGGCCGCAAGCGCCGAAATGCCGCTTACCAGATTGAAGACACCGAAGGCGGTACCACGCAGATCGGCGGGTGCGGCGTCGGCAACCATTGTAGAGAGAAGCCCCTGGGTAGCCCCCATATGCAGGCCCCAAACAGCCACGCCAAGGAACACCCCCCATACATTGCCGGCCACGGCAAGGACCAGATCGGCAATAATGAGAAAGGCGATGCCCCAGGCAAACAGCTTATGCCGGCTGCCGTTGTCGGAGAGCCTGCCGAAAGGGTAGGCACTTACAGCGTAGACCACGTTCATCACGATAAGAACTAGCGGCACCCAGGTGACCGGCAGCCCCAAGCCTTGCCCCCGCAGCAGCAGAAAAGCCTCTGAAAAACGGGCAAGAGTCAACAGCGCGGCAAACATGACAACCCACCAGAAGCCGGCAGACAACTGCCGCAGGTTCCCGGAATTGATGGGAAACCTTGCCTGCACGGCTTGGCGCGCCGATTCCGGCTCCTCGACTCCAAAGACGATCAGCAGTACGCATATGAAGGCAGGAACCGCCGCTACCCAGAACACCATGCGGAAGTTGTTATGCGTGGCATACATCAGCACTATGGCCAGCAACGGCCCGGCAAAGGCGCCGACCGTGTCCATTGACTGACGCAGTCCGTAGGCCGCCCCGCGCATTTCCTGCGGTGTTATGTCGGCAATCAGCGCATCCCGTGGTGCGCCGCGAATTCCCTTGCCGATGCGGTCCAGAAAACGTGCCGTGAGGACCTCGCTAATGCCGGTAGCAAGGGGAAACAGCGGCTTGGACAGCGCCGCCAGGCCGTAACCCAGAAGCACCAGAGGTTTTCTGCGGCCAATCCAGTCGGAAATTACACCGGAAAAGACCTTGGCGATCGAGGCGGTGGCCTCGGCGATCCCTTCGATCAGCCCGACCGACAGAGCTCCGGCGCCCAACACCGTGACCAGAAACATCGGCAGCAGGCCGTGAATCATCTCCGAGGAGAGATCCATGAAAAGGCTCACCAGGCCGAGCGCTATGACACCTCTGGGGAGGCGGTTAGTAGCCATTGGTCAATTTTTCTTTCATGTCATCATCCCGATGGTCATAAGTTTTGCCGTTATCATGTTCATATAACTACTGTCAGCGGCCAGCAGCTCCGACGCTAACCGGCACGCAGTTTCTTCGCGCGTCCGGTTGAGTGCGTTGCTGAACGTTGCGGAGCTTCAATAAGTCTGCCACTGACATACTTATGTAGAACACTGGCTATAAGCGTCTGGTAGGGCATGCCTTCCTCTGCTGCTCGCGTTTGAACATCTTCAAGGTCGCGAGAAGAAAGACGGATGTTGATTCGTTTGTCTTTAGAAAGCGTAGCAGCAGCAGTTGCAGCATATCGGGCTATCTCTTCATTGAGATTTGGTACTGAATGCCATTCTCCCTTTTCGAAGGAAGTAAGGATATCCTCTTCATATTTTGCTTCTTTAGTTTTCATGGTTTGTTACCTCTGTTAGATACTTCTTAGTGGCAATTCGGCTTGGAATTATCGTCTTGAGAAAAATTTCTTTGTCCGTCTCGACGAAAGGCACCAAATAGGCATACCCTCGAATCCGGACGACGTAAATGCGCTGGTTCGGGTACTGTTCTCTGTTTGGATGTAATACAACATCAAGAAGAGCGCCATGAGACATGGCTGCCAGCACCTCTTCAAAAGACACCCCTCGTTCCAATATGAGGCGGATATTCTTTTCGGTATTCCAATTGATAGACTTCATGATGCAATCATATCCAAAAGTGTGCCTTTTGTCTTCATTTTTTGTTTCGCCCAACCAGGAGTTATTTGATTGTGTTACTCATCATAACTCGTTCCTATTTAAGTGCATAAATCTCAACAAGATCGCCCTCAAACGTTGAAATTCGAATTATATATGTAACAATTCAGAACCATTCAGAAACTGCTCGGCCATGTCGACACCGGAACTACCATGATATATACCCATGTCACCTACAGAAATTTTCCAGGTGTGCGCAGTCCCCTGGACCAGAGATAAACGGCAATTTGCGGGGCTCGACAATAGTTCTTGGCATTGCGGGCAAGTAGTCGTAACGTGAGATAAAAGGGATCATGCGGAGGAGCAAAAATGAGCTGCCCGGAGTTTCGCTCCATACCTGACATGCTCAGGCACAATGCCGGGGAATTCGGCGCCAGGCTGGCCCTCAAATACCGCAAACAGGGAGCCTTTGTCACGCTGACGTATGCCGCCTTCTACGAGCGGGTTTTGATGGTGGCGAGGGGGCTCGGCAAGATGCGGGTCAGGCCGGGAGACCGGATAGCCATCCTCTCGGAAAACCGGGTCGGCTGGGTCATCGCCGACATGGGGATCCTCTGTGCGGGCGCTGTTACCGTGCCGATCTATCCGACCAATACTCCCGAACAGATCGAACGGATGCTCAGCGACTCCGGGGCCAGAATCCTGTTCATATCCGGAAAATTCCAGTACACCAAGCTGCTCAAGATCAGGGACGCGCTGCCGGGGCTGGAGCTGGTCGTGTCGTTCGAGCGGTTTATCGGCGAACCCTCCCTGCCGGTCACCACCTTCTACCAGCTCTCCGAAATCGATTCTCCCATCAGCGCCGAAGAGAAGAAAGAGCTTGAGGCGGGCATCGACCGGATCAATCCGGATGACATGATGACGCTGATCTATACGTCCGGCACCACCGGCGCGCCGAAGGGGGTCATGCTCTCCCACTTCAACATTCTGATCAATGTCAGGTACCTGACCGACCAGAGCGGCGTGATCGGCAAGGATGATGTTCTGCTCAGTTTTCTCCCGTTGAGTCATACACTGGAAAGGACGGCCGGCTACTACCTCCCGATCTGCAACGGCGCGCTGATGGCGTTTGCCGACAGCATCGAAAAGGTTCCGGAGAATATGGTGGAGATCCGCCCCACCATCATGATCTGCGTTCCCCGCCTGTTCGAGAAGATTTATTACCGGATCTTCGAGACTGCCCACCAGATGCCGGTTATCAAGAAGAACCTGTTCCACTGGGGGGTCGCCGTCGGCAGGAAATATGTCGCGGCAACCTATATCGACAAACGCCCCTCCACGCTGCTCAACCTTGAATACGCGCTGGCCGACCGGCTGATCTTCAGAAAACTCAGGGCCAGGTTCGGCGGCAACATGAAGCTGTTCTGCTCGGGCGGCGCCCCCCTGGACAGAAACATCAATGAATTCTTCTGGATCATCGGCATCCCGATTTTTGAAGGGTACGGCCTGACCGAAACGAGTCCGGCCCTCTGCTTCAACAATTTCGAACATGTCCGCTTCGGTTCGGTCGGGGTCGCTCTTAAAGAGACGGAATTCAGGATCGCCGGGGATGGCGAAATACTGGTCAAGGGTCCGCAGGTCATGCTCGGCTATTACAACGATCCGGACGCGACGACCGAGGCGATGCAGGACGGCTGGCTGAAGACCGGCGATGTCGGACGCATCGAGGACGGCTTCATTTACATTACCGACCGGAAGAAAGATCTGATCATAACCGCCGGGGGAAAAAACATCGCCCCTCAGCCGATCGAGAACGCCCTGAAGATGGACAAGTACATAACCTCGGCTTATCTGTACGGCGATCGCAGACCTTTTCTGACCGCCCTGATTGTCCCGAACATGGAGCGGTTGCTGGAATTTGCCAAAGAAAAGCATATCCACTATTACGAGCTTGATGACCTGGTTATGCATGAGCCGGTTCAGAGGCTGTTCGAGCAGAGGCTGGCCGAGATCAACAGCCGTCTGGCACCGTATGAAACCATCAAGAAGTTCGTTCTGCTGGCCCATGATTTTTCCATCGACGGTGGCGAGCTAACCCCGACGCTGAAGCTGAGACGCAAGATTATCTATGAAAAATACCGGCAGAGGATAGAAAATCTGTACATCGATCACAGCAATTAAAGACGCCGCCCAATAGGTGACGACAGGGAGGATATAATGAGACAGATAAACAGGGTAGCGGTTCTGGGAGCGGGGGTGATGGGGGCGACCATCGCCGCACACCTCGCCAATGCGGGCATTCAGACCCTCCTGCTCGATATTGTGCCGCCAGAGCCGAGCGATGCCGAAGCGGCAGCCGGACTGTCAATAACCGACGGCAGGGTGCGCAACCGCATCGCGGCTGCCGGACTGGACGGGCTGATGAAAATGATACCGCCCCCCCTCTTCCTGCCGGGGTATGCGGCCAACATCGAAATCGGCAATTTTGACGATGACATGCAAAAGCTGAAGGAGTGCGACTGGGTGATCGAGGTGGTCATCGAGAATATGGCGATCAAGAAACGGCTCTTCACCGAAAAGGTCGTGCCGAACCTGAAGGCGGGGGCGATCCTCTCCACCAACACCAGCGGGCTGTCGGTCAACGAGATGGCGGAATGTCTGCCGGATGAACTCCGCAGGAGCTTCCTGGTCACGCATTTTTTCAACCCGCCCCGCTATATGCGCCTGCTGGAGATTGCTCCCTGCTCCGACACCGCTCCGGAGGTGGTCGCCTTCATGGCCGGCTTTATCGCCGGGCGGCTCGGGAAGGGAATAGTTTACGCCAAGGATACTCCCAACTTCGTCGCCAACCGCATCGGCGTCTATGCCATCTGCAACTGCGTCCGCACGATGATGGCGATGGGGATGACCGTCGAGGAGGTCGATGCCGTCGCCGGACCGGCCACCACCCGCCCCAAAAGCGCCGTCTTCCGCACCGCCGACCTGGTGGGCATCGACACGCTGACGCATGTCGCCGGAAACTCCTTCGATCTGCTGGCGGCTGACGAACAGCGCAACATCTTCAAATTACCCGATTTCGTCGGGGAGATGGTGGCAAAGGGGCTGCTGGGGAACAAGAGCAGGCAGGGGTTCTACAAGAAGGTCAAGGGAGAGCAGGGTCAGGAGTTTTTTTATTACGATTACACCACCGGTGAGTATGCCCCATCGCAGCGCCCCAAATTTGCCTCGATCGAAGCGGCCAAGGCAATCGACGATCCGGCCGCCCGTCTCCGGGCGGTCGTCACCGGCACCGACAAGGGGGCCGAATTCGCCTGGACAACCCTGCGCGACACGCTGATCTATACCTTCAACCGGATTCCGGAAATCGCCGCCGACATCGTCAACATCGATAATGCGATGAAGTGGGGCTTCAACTGGGAGCTTGGTCCCTTCGAAATGCTGGACGCAATCGGCGTCCCCTATTTTGCGGAGCGGGCCGGCAAGGATGGCGTGCAGGTACCCGCCGGGCTCAAAGCGGTCGAGCGCTTCTACAAGTTCGAAAACGGACGCAATTATTACTATGCTATCCAGGAGGGCGAGTACCGCGAGGTGCCGCAAAAGCCGGGACACATCAGCCTCTCCATCCTCAGGGGAAACAACAGGGAAGTGGAAAAGAACAGCGGCGCCTCGGTGATCGATCTGGGTGACGGCGTATTCTGTCTTGAGTTCCACTCCAAGATGAACACCATCGGCAGCGAGATCCTCTCCATGATCCATAAGGCGATCAAGCGAACGGAAGAAGAGGGTGTGGGCCTGGTAATCGCCAACGATGGCGCGATGTTTTCCGCCGGCGCCAACCTGATGCTGCTGGTGATGGCGATCGCCGAAGGCGCCTTCGATGAGATCGCCACGACGGTCAAGGGGTTCCAGAAGGCGATGATGGCGATAAAATATGCGAAGATCCCGGTCGTGGCCGCTCCGCACAACATGGTGTTCGGCGGCGGCTGTGAAATCTGCCTGCACGCCGATGCCATCATCCCGCATGCCGAAACCTACATGGGGCTGGTTGAACTTGGCGTCGGCCTGCTTCCTGCCGGCGGCGGCACCAAGGAGATGGCGATTCGCGCGGTCAGGCTGGCCGAGGAGTACGAGACGGACGCCACCCCGTTCGTCTTCAGGAATTACATGAACATCGCCATGGCCAGGGTCAGCGGGTCGGCCGCCGAGCTCGAGACTATGGGGTACATGCGCCAGGGGGACGCCGTCACGATGGACCTCGACAAGCGTATCCATGACGCGAAGCTGAAGGCGATTTCGCTGGCCGCCAACTACCGTCCAGGCCGGCCGCTGACCGGACTGAAGGCGCCCGGCCGGAGCGTGGCCGCCTCCATCAAGTCGCAGCTCTGGAACCTGCGGCAGGGGGGCTTCATCTCCGAGTATGACCAGTACCTGGCCGGCATGGTTGCCGACGTCATCACCGGCGGAGATGTCCCGGCCGGCACCCTGATCACGGAGGAGTACCTGCTGGACCTGGAGCGCGAGGCCTTTGTGCGGCTCTGCGGGCAGAAAAAGACCCTGGAGCGGATCCAGCATATGCTCAAGAAGGGGAAACCGCTGCGGAATTAAGCGTCATGTTCCCTTCGACTCCGCTCAGGGAACGGTCGTTGGCGGAGCCGTTGGCTGAAGCGGACTTGTGCTGAGCGAAGCCGAAGTAGTCGAAGCCTGCAGCTTTCAACCAAGTTAGTTATATACAAACGGAGGTCTTACATGAGAAACGCATATATTCTGGCCGCCTACCGCACCCCCGGCTGTCGGGCGAAAAAGGGGAAACTGAAGGATGTTCGTCCGGACGATCTGGCGGCAATCGCCATCAAGGGACTGCTGGAGAGATCCGGAACAGACCCGCACGATGTTGAAGATGTCATTATCGGCTGCGCCTTCCCGGAAGGGGAGCAGGGGATGAATGTCGCCCGGGTGGCGGCGCTGAAGGCCGGCATGCCGGTCGAGGTTCCGGCGCAGACGGTCAACCGTTTCTGCTCCTCCGGCCTGCAGACGATCGCCACGGCGGCCGAACGGATCATGGCGGGGTTTGCCGACTGCATCATCGCCGGAGGCACCGAGAGCATGTCCATGATTCCGATGGGGGGAAACAAGTACAGCGCCAACCCCTCACTGGTGGCGAACTGGCCGGAAACCTTCGCCTCGATGGGGATTACCGCGGAGCTGGTCGCCGAAAAATACGGGGTCGGCCGCGTGGAGCAGGACGCCTTTGCCGCCGCCAGCCATGCCAAGGCCGCCGCGGCCATCGCGGCGGGGAAATTCAGGGACGAAATCATCCCGGTGGAAGTCGAGAACTGCCTCCTTATAGACGGCAAGATGAAGAGGAGCACGGAACTGGTCGATACCGATGACGGGGTGCGCAGCGATACTACCGCCGCCGTGCTGGCCGGTCTGAAGCCGGTCTTCAAGGCGAACGGTTCGGTCACCGCTGGCAATTCCTCCCAGATGACCGACGGCGCCGCGGCGGTGCTGGTCGTTTCGGAAGAGTACCTAAAAAGGAGCGGCAAAAAGGCGCTGGCCCGCTTCGTCGCCTTTGCGGTCAAGGGTGTGGCCCCCGAGCTGATGGGAACCGGCCCGGTAGTCGCCATCCCGGCGGCGCTGAAGCTGGCCGGTCTGTCACTGAACGACATCGGCCTGATCGAGCTGAACGAGGCCTTCGCGGCGCAATCGCTGGCCTGCATCAAGGAGTTGGGACTGGATCCGTCAAAAGTCAACGTCAACGGCGGGGCAATCGCCCTCGGCCATCCGCTCGGCTGCACCGGGGCCAAGCTGACCGCCGGCATCCTCCACGAGATGCAGCGCACCGGCACCCGCTACGGCATGGTATCGATGTGCATCGGCGGCGGCATGGGTGCCGCCGGGATATTCGAGAGGGTGTAGCCACACGCCCCCCTCCAACCTCCCCCAGCGGGGGAGGGCTAGGGAGGGGGAAGGAACAATGCAGCAGAAGCAACAATACACCACACAAGAGGGGACCATGGCCGTAAAACTATTCAAGGGCGCCGAATATCTGATCACCGCTGCGAACAAGGACGACGTCTTTACGCCGGAGGATTTCAGCGCCGAGCAGCGGCAGATCGGCGCTACGACCGAGCAGTTCGTCTTGAGCGAGGTTATCCCGCATCGCAAAGAGCTGGAGCAGCACAATCTGCCGCTGATGGTTGAGCTGATGAAAAAGTGCGGCGAACTGGGGCTGCTGATGATTGACACCCCCGAGGAGTATGGAGGGCTGGAGCTGGACAAGGCCACCAGCATGCTGGCGGCCGAAAAGCTGGCCCAGGCCGGCTCGTTTTCCGTGACCTACTCCGCCCACACCGGCATCGGCACGCTCCCGCTGGTCTATTACGGCACCAAAGAACAGAAAGAGAAATATCTCGGCAAAATAATTTCCGGCGAATGGATCGCGGCCTATTGCCTGACCGAACCGGGCTCGGGGAGCGACGCGCTCGGGGCGGCGGCGACCGCCACCCTCTCACCGGACGGGAAGCATTACCTCCTCAACGGCACCAAGCAGTTTATTACCAACGGCGGCATCGCCAACCTCTACACCGTCTTTGCCAAGATCGACAAGCAGCACTTCACCTGCTTCCTGGTCGAGCGGAGTACCGAGGGATTAAGCATTGGACCGGAAGAAAACAAGATGGGGGTCAGGGGGACATCCACCACCCAGATTGTCCTGGAGGACGCCAGGGTGCCGGTGGAAAACCTGCTGGGAGAGATCGGCAAGGGGCACAAAATCGCCTTCAACGTCCTCAATGTCGGGCGCTTCAAGCTGGGCGCCGCAGTCACCGGCGCGGCCAAGCTGGCACTGGCCACCGGGATCAAATATGCCAACGAGCGCAAAGCCTTCGGAGTAACAATCGGCAGCTTCGGTGCCATCCAGGAAAAGATTGCCGACATGAGCGCCGCCATTTTCGCCTCGGAATCGCTCGTCTATCGCCTGGCCGGCCTGATCGACGACCGTCTCGCCACCCTCCCGAAGGGCACCCCCGACTATTATGAATCCTATCAGCAGGGGATCGAAGAGTATTCCGTCGAATGCGCCATCGCCAAGGTCTTCTGCAGCGAGGTACTGGCTGATGTCGCGGATGCCGTCGTCCAGATTCACGGCGGCTACGGCTTCATTCAGGAATATGCCGCCGAGGGGTACTATCGCGACGAGCGGATTAACCGGATCTGGGAGGGAACCAACGAGATCAACCGGCTGCTGATCCCCGGCATTATTCTTAAGCGCGCCATGAAGGGGGAGATCCCGCTCCAGCGTGAGGCCATGAAAGCCTTCGAGTCACTTATGTCGCCCTCGTTTGACGAGCCTGACGATACCGTTCCATTTGCGGCGGAGAAAGCGCTGGTCGCCAACCTGAAGCAGGCCTTCCTGGTGCTGGCCGGGAGCGGCGTGCAGAAATTCATGGACAAGATCAGGGACGAGCAGGAGATCCTGCTGGCCGTTGCCGATCTGGCTATCAACATCTTCGCGGTCGAAAGCGCTGTGCTGCGTGCCGAAAAGATCCTGCCGAAATCGAGCGAGAGCAAAAAGGCATCCGTCACCGCCGCGGTTAAGGTATTCTCCTTCAACGGCGCCGAAAAGGCGGCTTCCGCCGCGCGCCGCGCCGCCTACTACATCGGAGAGGGTGACACCCTGGCCATGCTGCTGGCCGGCATCCGCAGGTTCACCAAATACGACGCCACCGGGCTGCTGCAGGCAAAACGCCGGCTGGCAGCGGCCTCCATCGAAGCGGAGAAGTATATTTTCTGACCGGAAAGCGGCTCCTGCAAAAAATGGGGGTATTTCGCCGCCCTCCCATCCACCGGCATCATGACGGCTCAATCTCTGTCGCGGCCGTGCTCTTTCCTGTCGCACGTTACATAAAGCAATTTGCACTCGCCGGCAACATCGGCTAGAATCAGACGTTGCCCAGCCCGGCGGGATTACCAATTCATGTCGCACCGCATGAAGCCGGAAAAATGACGAGGCCCGAAGCTATGCTGACCGATACGCCGCACAATCTCCCTCTTATAATCGGCCATCGCGGCGCATCGCGCGAAGCGCCGGAGAATACGCTGGAATCCTTCCGCCTGGCCTGGGATCAGGGAGCGGATGGAATCGAGGCCGATTTCCGCCTGACGGCCGATGGCCGGATCATCTGCATGCACGATGAGACCACCGGGCGAACGACCGGCGTGGATCTTAAGATCGCCGACACCCCCCTGAATGAACTGCGCCGCCTGGACGCGGGACTCTGGAAAGGGCCCGCCTGGTCCGGCGCGGTTATACCAACCCTCGATGAGGTACTGGCCGCCATTCCGCCCGGAAGCTGGTTTTTTATCGAGATCAAGAGCGGACCGGAAATCATCCCCTTTCTGAAAAGGGTACTGCAGGGGTCGGGACAGCCTCCGGAGCGGATCAGGCTGTTGTCGTTCAGTGCCCAACTGATCGCGGAACTTAAAATACGGCTCCCCGGATGGCGCGCCTGCTGGCTCTGCGACTACCGCCACAGTTTGCTGTACGATATCTGGCGTCCCTCCCGGACTGATTTATTGGACACACTCCGCCGCTCCGATGCCGACGGCCTGGCCAGCGCCAACCGGGCGTTCCTCGATCGGGATCTGGCAGACACCCTTAAAGGGCACGGCAAGGAGCTGCATGTCTGGACCGTTGACCGGCCGACGGCTGCCCGGCATCTCTGGGCACTGGGTGTTGACTCGATCATGACCAACCGTCCCGGCTGGCTGCGCCGGCAGCTGGCAGAGTTTCCGGCGCCATGAATCCATCACGGGCAGAGCTGCTGCAAAGGCTGGAGGAGCGTTCGGAACCCTGGGACATCATCGTGATCGGCGGGGGCGCAACCGGGCTTGGAACGGCGGTCGATGCGGCCAGCCGGGGCTACCGCACCCTGCTGCTCGAACAGGGGGATTTCGCCTCCGGAACATCTAGCCGCAGCACCAAACTTATCCATGGCGGAGTGCGCTACCTGCGACAGGGCAACCTGGTTCTCGTCCGCGAGGCGCTGCGAGAACGGCGCCTCCTGCTGGAGAACGCCACTCACCTGGTTCATGACGTACCCTTTGTAATTCCGCTCTACAGGTGGTGGGAACGCCTATTCTACGGCATTGGCATGGCACTGTACGACCTGCTGTCGGGTGTTCATGGGCTGGGACATTCCCGGCACCTGAGCCGAGAAGAAACCATTGATCTTGTCCCGTCCGTCAGGCGGCAAAATCTTCGCGGCGGCATCGTCTACCACGACGGCCAGTTTGACGACGCCAGCCTGGCCGTCTGCCTGGCGCGAACAGTGGCCGACCTGGGGGGAACCCCGCTCAACTACATGAAAGTCACCGCACTCGCCAAGACATCAGGGCGAATGACCACCGTCACCGCCATAGAGCGTGAAAGCGGCAGGGAGTACACTCTGTCCGGCCGGGCGGTGGTCAACGCCACCGGAGTCTTTTGCGATCAGGTGCGGCGCATGGACGAGCCGTCCTGCCCGCCTCTGGTCACGCCGAGCCAGGGAGCGCATCTGGTTTTTGACCGATCGTTTCTCCCCGGCAGCTGTGCCGTCATGATTCCTCATACCGGTGACCATTACCGGCGGCAAGTGGACCACCTATCGCAGCATGGCCGTTGCCGCGGTTGATGCCGCAGCGGCGCGGGGCGGGCTCGATTCACGTCCATCGGTCACCCGTTCACTGCGCCTTCACGGGTGGGAGCCGCCATCTTCCCCAGAGGGATCATTGGACCGCTATGGCTCCGACCGAGGGCTGCTTGAACAGCTGACGGGCGAACACCCTTCCTGGAGTGAACGGCTGCACCCCAGTCTCCCATACACGGTCGGTGAGATAGTCTGGGGAGTACGCTATGAATGGGCGCGGAATCTGGAAGATGTGCTGGCCCGGCGCACCAGGGCCCTGTTTCTGGACGCCGGAGCCAGCCGCGAAATTGCACCCGGGGTGGCCGCTCTGATGGCGGCTGAACTCGGACTCGATCAGGCCTGGCAGTCCCGGCAGCTAGAATCTTTCAACGCGGTTGCCGCGCAGTACCTTCCGGTTGAAAGAGCGGTAAAAAAGGACCGTCCATGAATTATTCCGCATATCTTGCCACGGGCCAGATGATTGCCCTGATGCAGAGCTTCTCCAAGATCAAGGTCAGAACCCACGGTCAGGAGTCGATTCCCGTCGGCTCCATCATCTTTGTCGTCAACCATTTCACCCGCATCGAAACGCTCCTGCTTCCCTACTATATCTATACCCACACGCACGTACCGGTCTGGTCGCTGGCTGACCACTCATTCTTTGAAGGCACTCTGAGCGGCTACCTGGCAAAAATCGGGGCGGTTTCAACCAAAAATCCGGATCGGGACCGCCTGATCGTCAAGACCCTCCTGACCGGCGAAAACAACTGGATCATTTTTCCCGAAGGTCAAATGGTCAAGGACAAGGAACTCTTCACCAGACCCTCAATCTTCGGCCTGAACCGCGGCAAGCTGCGGCTTGCCCATACCGGCGCTGCAAATCTGGCGATGCGGACCGAATTCTATCGCAAGCGGCTGAATTACCTGCTGACGGAAAACGCCGCAGAAGCGGAACGTCTGATGAACATGTTTCAGATTGAAAATATGATGCCGATTCTGACTGAAACGACATGGATCGTCCCGATCAACCTGACCTATTATCCCCTTCGGGCCCGGGAGAACGTGCTTAGCACACTGGCCGACCGCTTTGCCCATAATATCTCCGACCGGATGAGGGAGGAACTGTTGACCGAGGGAACCATGTTCTTCGAGGGGGTGGACATCGACATCCGCTTTGGCCAGGCCATCCCGGTGGCGGAGTATCTCGCCTCATCCAGGATTGCGCAGGACATGTTCTCGCTGCGGCAGATCAATTTTGACGACAAGCTCCCATCCCTGCCGGCGATGCGCGGTGAGGCGGCGGCGCTGATGCAGCGTTTCATGTCCGATATTTACAGTATGATCACGGTAAATCACGACCATCTTTTTGCGTCGCTTCTCAAAGCGCTCCCCTTCAACAAAATCTCCGAAGATGATTTCAGGCGGCGGGTGTTTCTGCTGACCGATCTGGTTCCCGGCAAAACACTGGTACTATGCCACCAGAGCCTTGAGTTTGGCCAGGTTGCCCTGCTGACTGACGACCGGTATCATAAATACCGTGACTTCCTGGAGCTGGCTCGTGAAACCGGCGTTGTCCACTGCGAAAAGGGGTTTCTGTACAGAAATGCCGCCGGTTTGTCCGCAGGCAGCGAATTTCACCGGATTCGAATCAAAAATCCGCTCGGCGTGGCGGCAAATGAAGTACAGCTGCTGACTGGTCTTAAACGCCGGGTTCGATGGCTGGCGTGGCTGCCGGAAATGCTGATCCGGCACAGGGTTGCTGATGTTCTGCTGCGTCAGGCCGTCGACCAGTTCGAGGCCGACTATTCACGGTTCTATCTCCCCGGCCGGTCCAAAGAGCGTGATATCGGCGCGCCGCTTCTGCTGAAGGGCACTTCCCGGCGGCTGGGCATTGTGCTAGTGCACGGCTTTCTGGCGGCACCCCGCGAAATGCTTGAGCTTGCTACCAGTTTGCACGACAAGGGATATTGGGTGTACTGTGTCCGCCTCCGCGGGCATGGAACGGCGCCTGAAGACCTTGCCACACGTACAGGGTGCGACTGGATCGAATCGGTTGATATCGGCTATGCCATGATGAGTGCCGTCTGCAGGCGGGTCGTAATCGGCGGATTTTCCTTCGGCGGCGGCCTGGCGCTGGACGGTGCCGCCCGCATTGCCGGAGTGGCCGGTGTGTTTGCGGTCTCCCCCCCCTTTCGCCTGCAGGATATGTCCACTCACTTCGCCTCTGCCGTTACCACCTGGAACAGAATCGTGGACAAGGTGCATTGCCACGGAGCAGCAAAAGAATACGTCGAGACCACCGCCGAACGGCCTCTGATCAATTATGCGCGTGTTCCTGTAGCGGCGTTGGCGGAGATGGAGCACTTCATGAAAGATCTTGAATCGCGTTTGTCAGACGTGAATATTCCGACTCTGGTCGTACAGGGCTACGGAGATCCGGTAGTGGATCCCGAAGGTACGGCGCTCCAGTTCAACCATATCGGAGCGAACCAGAAGCAGTACCTCACCTTTGACTTCAATCGCCATGGGATTATTGCCGGAGAAGGTTCGGAGCACGTTCATGCGGCGATCGCGGCGTTTATCGATAAGCTGTGAGGGGCGAGGAGCTGAATTGAAAAAGGAAACTACGGATGCGTGTGTTCTGGACAAAATGGCGGCCAGTTGGGGCAGCAAATAGAGGGAGGTGGAGGAATTTGCCAAAAAGCAAGTTCGCCAGTAACAGCGGGAGATTCTTTCTCCCGTTTGCCCTTCTTGCAGCGGCGGCGTGGGGATTGTCCGGAATCCTCGGCAATGGATTCATCGAACTGGATGATCACGGGTATGTGCTGGAGAACTCTCATGTCCTAGGGGGGGTAAAGCCGGAAAATATCCAGTGGGCATTCGTTTCTACCGAGATGAGCAACTGGCACCCCCTTACCTGGCTTTCCCACCAAGTCGATGTGCAACTCTTCGGCCTCGACCCAGCGGGTCATCATGGAATGAGCCTCCTTCTGCATCTGATTACCACTCTCTTCCTTTTCCTATTTCTCCACCGACTAACCGGCAGCGAATGGAAGAGTGCCGCGGCATCGTTCCTCTTTGCCATCCACCCACTGCATGTCGAGTCGGTCGCCTGGGTGGCCGAGAGGAAGGACCTTCTCTGCGGATTGTTCTGGGCACTTGGCCTCTTGGCATACACCCACTATGCCGCATCTCCCTCGCCTCGCCGGTACGTAAAGGTTTGTGTGTTTTTTCTCCTGGCCCTTTTGTCTAAACCGATGGCCGTGACCTTTCCGGTGGTCCTCCTGCTTCTCGATTTCTGGCCCCTCGGCAGGCTGGATAAGGTCCCGTTCCGCCTTCTGTTGCGAGAAAAAGGCCCGCTTATCCTACTCTCTTGCGCGTCCGCCCTCTTGACGTACGTCATTCAACGAAAGGGAGGGGCAGTTGATATCGATCCCGGATCCTTCATCATCAATGCAGGCAATGCCCTCAACTCCTACCTGTTCTATCTGAAAAAGATGATCTGGCCGGTCGATTTGGCGGCCTTCTATCCCTTCGATCCTTCTTCGGTGACAATATCCCGGGGCGCCCTTTCCCTGGCCGTGCTGGTAGGGATAACCGCCGTTGCTGTCGGCCAACGGAAAAAGAAACCTTATCTTCTTTTCGGCTGGGGATGGTATATCGTCACCCTCTTCCCCGTGGCGGGGTTCGTAAGGACCGGGATGCAGGGAGCGGCCGACCGATATACGTACCTCCCCCTTATCGGACCTTTTGTAGCCGTAGTCTGGATGGTCGCGGATTTTACGAGAAGAGCCCCATTCCGTCAGCAGTTACGGGTCCTGATTACTCTTCCAGTCGCAGTTGCGCTCTTTCTCGCGACGCGTATGGAGGTCCGGTACTGGCGCACCACGGAAATGCTATTTTCAAGAGCAGTGGCGGTGACTGAAAACAACTGGGTAGCCCATCATGTTCTAGGCCTCTCCTTCCAGCGAAGGGGGTTCTTCGGCGAAGCGATCGGGGAGTACCGACAGTCCATCCAATTGCAGCCTGCGTACGCCGCTGCCTGGTTCAACCTCGGCAATGCCTATGGCGCTTCAGGTAACTATCGTGAGGCAGTCACCGCTTATCGACAAACCTTAAATTTATCTCCCGCCGATACCGATGCTTCGATGCGGTTGGTCATCGCCTCGGTCCAAGCCGGGGACCTTGAAGGGGCGAGGATTGAATACCGGCGGTTCTCAACTGTTTTTCCTGACGCTGTTACTGACGTTCTTGGCACCGTCCGCCCATTCCTCCCGCGGGATGCCGTATTTCCATAGTGTCCGCAAGGCATGTATGTTCGATAAATTCACTAGACATGATTGGATATATTTTTGTCGGGCGGTAGCGAAACAGAAGCAGTATCTGTCCTTCGACTTCAATCGCCATGGAATTATTGCCGGAGAAGGGTCGAAAAACGTTCATGCGGCGATCGCGGCGTTTATCGATAAGGTGTAGTTTGCGAGGAATTATGAAATGCAGCAGGACAAGCACCGCAGCTTTACTTTCCATTGCGCTGGCTGTCATTATCCTGGCCGTATATATGCAGGTCGGAAATCACGATTTTCTGAATTTCGATGATTATACCTACGTTACGAATAACCCCCATGTAGCGAGCGGCGTAACGTACCCAAATTTTATGTGGGCCTTTACTTCCGTTGATGCAGCCAACTGGCACCCGATCACCTGGCTGTCGCACATGATAGACGTCCAGCTTTACGGCATGAACCCTCGCGGCCATCATCTCACCAACGTCGTTATCCATACCGTCTCCGCGCTATTCCTCTTCCTGCTTCTGTTCCGCGTGACCGGAGCCCTGTGGCAAAACTTATTCGTCGCCGCCCTGTTCGCGCTTCATCCCCTGCATGTGGAGTCGGTCGCCTGGGTGGCGGAAAGAAAGGATGTCCTCGGCGCGCTGTTCTGGTTCCTTACGCTCCTCTTGTATGTTGCATATGAGGAGAAGCGGAAAATATCGTTGTACCTCCTCACTCTCTTCGCCTTCATGCTGGGCCTGATGTCCAAGCCGATGCTCGTCACGCTTCCCTTCGTCATGCTGCTGATCGACTTCTGGCCTCTTGACCGCTTTGAGGAGGGTCGCGGGCCACGGCAACACTTACGCCGGCTGTTAGTCCTTACAAAAGAAAAAGTCCCGTTCTTTGCCTGTTCGTTCTTATCGGCCGTCATTACCATCTATGCCCAAAACAGGGGTGGGGCTGTGCAGGATCTCAATGAGATATCATTTCGGCTCCGTAGCGAGAATGCCCTGATTGCGTATGTTAAGTACATCGGCAAAACAATCTGGCCCCACGACTTAGCCGTCTTATACCCTTTCCCTCCAGCGATTCCGATCTGGCAGGCCATCGGTTCGCTGTTGTTCCTGTTCCTCGTATCCGCGGCAGCTATTTTGACAGCGCGGCGCCACCGCTACATTACGGTCGGATGGTTCTGGTTCCTCGTTACTCTTCTGCCGGTTATCGGCTTGATTCAGGTGGGCGGCCAGTCGATGGCGGACCGCTATTCGTACATTCCGCTGACAGGACTTTTCATCATCGCTGCCTGGGGTGTTCCTGATCTGATAAAGGGGTTGCGACACCGGCAGGGCATACTCGCCCTTCTCGCCGGGACGGTCATAATCGCATCAGCCGCATTAACGTGGCAGCAGCTCGGCTACTGGCGGGACAACATTTCCCTTTACCGGCATACCCTTCAAATTACGACCGATAACTCCAGTATTAATTACAATCTGGGACTTGCTCTTCAAGCGAAAGGGGACCTGGATGCGGCAATCCAGGAATACCGGGAGGCGCTTCGCATAACCCCCAATAGCAAAAATGCGCATTACAATCTGGGACTTGCTCTTCAAACCAGGGGGGACCCGGATGCAGCGATCCAGGAATACCGGCAGACGCTTTGGATAAACCCCGATGAAGCGGATGCGCATTATAATCTGGGAATCGTTCTTTCCGCTAAAGGGGACCTGGATGCGGCTATCTATGAATACCGGGAAGCGCTTCGCATAAATCATAATAACGCTAATGCGCATAACAACCTGGGAGCAGCGCTTGCCGGCAAAGGCGACCTGGACGCAGCGATCCACGAATACCGGGAGGCTATTCGAATAAATAATAATCTCGAGAATGCGCATAACAATCTAGGAGCGGTGTTTGCCACTAAGGGAAATCTGGATGCAGCGATCCATGAATTCCAGGAGGCACTCCGGATAAATCCGAATTATACGAAAGCACGTGACAACCTGGGAGCTGCTCTTGCCCAAAAGAAGATACAAGGTGAGACCGGAAAATAACTTTCACCTTGCAGGGGAAAAGCGCGGCATTTATCGATAAGCTGTGAGGGGTGAGGAACAGGGACGGAAAGGCGTATAAGCCTAAAACCGGTTTCACGCGATGATGCAACGGAATCTACAAAACAAAAATCCCCGCCAATTGGCAGGGATTTTGTTTACGGTCCGGGCGTGCTGCACATGCCCCTTCTGCATCGCTACTTATAAATGCGCAACGGCGTTGATGGTCACTGTGACATTTGCAGCAGCATTATAGTTGCTGTCGCCTGACTGCGAGGCGATAACATTGACAAATCCCATACCGGTGAAGGTCAGATCAGTACCGACAATTACGCCGGGACCGCTGCTCACAACGTAAGAAACCGGCAAGCTGGCGGTAGCTGTCAAGGGGACTGAAGTTCTAAATTTTGCATCTGCAGGAAGTGTAAAGTTGATCGTCTGATTTGCCTTGGCAACAGTCAAGGTGCCGCCGGCACTGCCTTGATAGTTGGGATCGCGGATGGTGGCCACAACGGTATAACTTCCGGCATTAGTCGGAACAGTGGTACTACCGTCATAGGTGAAAGTTACGGCAAGTCCGGCCGGGTTTGTCGTGGCTGTTGCCGCCTTGGGCGCGCCGTCGTATGTCTGGCTGAGGTTCCCCAGGGTAATGGTGGCTGGTTGCGGGTTAGCATTGGCGATAACCAGGATGCTGCCGGCAGCGCCTTGGTAGTTGGGATCGCTGATGGTGGCTGCAACCGCATAAATCCCAACATTAGTTGGTACCGTGGCGCTGCCGTCATAAGTGATGGCAACTGCAAGTCCGGCGGGGTTTGTCGTTGCCGACGCCGCCTTGGGCGTGCCGTCGTAAGTCTGGGTGAGATTCCCCAGGGTAATGGTGGCGACGGCCTTGGCGACACTCAGGATGGCGTTGGTTGTGCCTTGGTAGTTGGGATCGTTGATGGTGGCGACAACAGCGTAGTCGCCGGCAGTTGTGGGAGCCGTGGCGCTGCCGTTATAGGTCAGGTTTACTGTAAGTCCGGCAGGCGTTGTCGTGGCCGATACCGCTTTGGGCGTGCCGTCGTAAGTCTGGCTGAGATTCCCCAGAGTGATGGTGGCAGGGATCTTGGATACAATCAGGGTGCCGCTGGCACTCCCCTGGTAGTTGGGATCGTTGACGGTTGAGACTATGGCGTAGCTGCCGACGGCTTTGGGTGGAACAGCGCTACCGTCATAGGTGGTGACAACCGTCAGTCCAACCGGCGCGGTTGTGGCCTTCACCAGCTTGGGTTTGCCGTCATAGACCTGGCTGAGGTTCCCAAGGGTGATGGTGGCGGCCGCTTTGGCGATATTCAGGTTGCCGCTGGCAGTCCCTTGGTAGTTGGGATCGTTGATGGTGGCAACAACAGCGTAGTCGCCGGCTGCAATGGGGAGCGTGGCGCTGCCGTTATAGGTGATGCCTACAACCAGTCCGGCCGGGTTTGTCGTGGCCGTTACTGTCTTGGTGGTGCCGTCGTAAGTCTGGCTGAGGTTCCCAAGGGTGATTGTGGCGGCCGCTTTGGCGATATTCAGGTTGCCGTTGGCGCTGCCTTGGTAGTTGGGATCATTGATAGTGGCGACAACAGCGTAGTCACCGGCTGCAGCGGGGAGCGTGGCGCTGCCGTTATAGGTAATGTCTACAGCCAGGCCGGCAGGAGCTGTCAAGGCCGTTACTGCTTTGGTCGTGCCGTCGTAAGTCTGGCTGAGGTTCCCCAAAGCAACAGTGGTGACCGCTTTGGCGACAACGATGGTACCTTGCATATCTGGAGCGGGGAAGAAGTTTCCATTACCAGCCTGGCTGGCAGTGATGACGATATTACCAGCGCCGGTGATGGTCAGAATGCTTCCATTCAGAGTACCGAGACCGCTGGTTACCGTGAACGTGACCGGATTGCCTGAAGCGCCGCCAGTGACGTATGAGTTAAGGTCGAACGCCGGGTTCCCGAAGGTCTTGTTGAGCGAATTAAAGACTATGGTTTGTGCTTCCTTGACGTTGATTACCGGAGATATGGTAGTATCGGCTGTCATGCTGTTTATCGTGCAGGTGGTTGCGGTTATGGAATCGCAGCCAGCCCCCCATGAAATCGAGGCGATCATATCAGCAGGGCTGGCTGTCAGTACAACTTTCGTGGATAAAAATATGTCGGCACTGCAGGCACCGGATGTTGCCGAACCGTTCCATTGGCAGTTAAGTCCCCCTGCGCTTCCTGAAATAGTAATATTCTGTCCAGAGGTTGCGCCTGACGGACCGATGGTAATTTTACGGTTACCACCCGTGGTCTGGCCAGAATTGTTCAAGCCCCATGCCACCACCGAGCCATCGCTCTTCAGCGCCACAGTGTGATAGTATCCGGCGGAAATTGCTATAACGCCGGAGGAGGCTTCAGGCGGCACCGTGGTCTGGCCATACGTATTATCGCCCCATGCCACCATCGAACCGTCGCTCTTCAGCGCCACGGTGTGATAATATCCGGCGGAAATTGCTATAACGCCGGAGGAGGCTTCAGGCGGCACCGTGGTCTGGCCAGAATTGTTCAAGCCCCATGCCACCACCGATCCGTCGCTCTTTAGAGCCACGGTGTGATAAGGCCCAGCTGCTATGGCAACCACACCGGATAAAGCTGAGGTAGGCACCGTGGTCTGGCCATAAGAGTTGTCACCCCATGCCACCACCGAGCCGTTGTTCTTCAGTGCCACGCTGTGCCGTATTCCTGCGGCGATGGCGATTACACCGAAGGAGGCTTCAGGCGGCACTGTTGTCTCTCCAGACCAGTTAGAAAGGCCCCATGCCACCACCGAGCCGTCGCTATTCAGCGCCATAGTATGCGCCCATCCTGCGGCTATGGCGATCACGCCGGAGGAGACCGAATCCGGCATGTTCTGGACGTAACCCCACGCCACCACTGAACCGTCACTTTTCAGCGCCACGCTTTGAGTTCCTCCGGCGGTGATGGCTGTCACCCCTGATAATGCAGGATCCGGCACGGTTGTCTGACCATACTGGTTCCCCCCCCATGCCACCACCGAGCCGTCGCTATTCAGCGCCATAGTATGCACCCATCCTGCGGCTATGGCGGTCACAGCGGGGGGAGAGGTGAAGACTGCAATGATCCGCTGAACATTGGGAGCGAGGCCGTAGTTTGCATTGCCGGCCTGGTTGGCGGTGATGATGATATTTCCTCCGCCGGTGATGGTCAAAATGCTGCCATCCAAAGTACCGGGGCCGCTGGTTACCGTAAACGTGACCGGATTGCCCGAATCGCCGCCAGTGGCGTATGAGCTTAGGTCAAACGCCGGGTCGCCATATGTCTTGTTGGCCGGCGGATTGAAGTTTATGGTTTGTGCTTTGGCACTTGTTGCGGGGGATATGATTGTATTCGTAGTCAAGCTGTTTATCGTGCAGGTGGTTGCGGTAACGGAATCGCAACCGTTCCCCCATATAATCGGGAGGATCATGTCAGCCGGGCTGGCTGTCAGCACAACCTTGGTGGATATAAAAATGTCGGCATTACATGTACCGAACGTTTCCGAACCGTTCCATTGACAGTTAAGTTTCCCCGTATTGTCTGAAATAGTGATAGGCTGTCCGGAAGGTGCGCCGAACGGATTGATGGTGATTTTTGGGTACCCCCCCGTAGTTTGGCCATACCGGTTATCGCCCCATGCCACCACCGAGCCGTCGCTCTTCAACACCACGTTGTGCATACCTCCAGCGGTTATAGCAATCACCCCGGAAGAGGCCGAGGCAGGCACCGTGGTCAGGCCCCATGTATTATATCCATATGTAGTATTGTTCCAATCCCTATCGCCCCATGCCACCACCGAGCCGTCGCTCTTCAGCGCCATGGTGTGAACTTCTCCGGCGGCTATGGCCGTTACTCCAGATGAGGCCGCTGCTGGAACATTGCACTGGCCATAAAAGTTATCGCCCCATGCCACCACCGAACCGTCGCTCTTCAGCGCCACGGTGTGAGTCGTCCCAGCGGCGATGGCGATCACACCGGATGAAGCTGAGGCCGGCACAGTAGATTGGCCAGACCAATTGACTCCCCATGCCACCACCGAGCCGTCGCTTTTCAACGCTACACTGTGATTTGTTCCGGCGGCTATGGCAATCACACCAGAGGAGGCCGCGACCGGCACCGTGCTCTCGCCATAATTGTTGCCCCCCCAAGCCACTCGCTCTTCAATGCCACGGTGTATATTCCTCCGTCAGCTATAGCTGTCACATCGGAGGAGGCCGAGGCTGGCACCGTTGTCTGGCCATTTCTATTATCGCCCCATGCCACCACCGAGCCGTCACTCTTCAGCGCAACAGTATACATAGTTCCAGCGGCGACGGCAATTACCCCCGTGGGAGAGGTTAATACTGTAATGGTTTTTCGAACATCGGAAGCAGGGAAATAGTTTGTATTGCCGGCCTGGCTGGCGGTTATGACGATATTTCCCGGTCCGGTGATGCTCAACATGCTTCCGTTCAGAGTACCGGGACCGCTGGTTACCGTGAATGTGACCGGATTGCCCGAAGCGCCGCCAATGGCATACGCACTTAAGTCAAAGGCCGGATCGCCATAGGTCTTGCTGATTGGCGAATTGAAAGTTATGGTTTGTGTTGTCTTGGCGACAACAACGGTTCCTTGCACGTCTGGAGCGGGAAAATAGATGGCGTTACCAGCCTGGCTGGCGGTGATTACAATATTCCCCCAGCCGGTGATGGTTAGTATGCTGCCATTCAAGGAACCGGGCCCGCTGGTTACCGTGAACGTCACCGGATTGCCCGAAGCACCGCCAGTGACGTATGAGCTAAGGTCTAACGCCGGATCGCCGAAGGTCATACTGGTAGGCGGATTAAAGGTAATCGTTTGGGCTGACTTTACACTTATTACCGGGGATATGGTCGTAGCAGTTGACAGGCTGTTTATCGTGCAGGTGGTCGCGGTAACTGAGTCGCAGCCGGCACCCCATGAAATAGAGGCAATCATATCAGCAGGCCCAGCTGTTAGCACAACCTTTGTAGTAACTAAGATATTTGAAGCTGAGCAGGAACCTGAAGTTGCCGAACCGTTCCATTGACAGTTAAGTCCCCCAGCGTTTCCTGATATAGTAATAGCCTGGTACGAGGCTACACCTGACGGATTGATGGTGAGTTTTGGATATCCCCCCGTGGTTTGGCCAAAATAGTTTTGGCCCCACGCCACCACAGAGCCGTCACTCTTCACTGCTACGGTGTGCCAAGACCCGGCAGCTATCGCTTTAACCCCAGAGGAGGCCAGAGCTGGCACCGGAGTCTGACCGTAGCTGTAAACGTCGCCCCATGCCACCACAGAGCCGTCGCTTTTCAACGCTAAGGTTATACGAATTCCGGCAGCTATGGCTATTACACCAGTGGAGGCCTCGGGCGGCACCGTCATTTGTCCATATGTGTTTGTACCCCATGCCACTACAGATCCGTCGTTTTTAAGTGCCACGGTATGAATATATCCGGCGGCTATTGCTATAACCCCGGAGGAGGCCTCGGTCGGCACCGTGGTCTGGCCATAATTGTTGTTCCCCCATGCCACCACCGAACCGTCGCTCTTCAGCGCTACGGTGTGATACGCTCCGGCAGCTATTGCGATAACCCCGGAGGAGGCTTCGGCCGGCACCGTGGTCTGGCCATGCTGATTATCGCCCCATGCCACCACAGAGCCATCACTCTTCAATGCAACACTGTGCAAGCCTCCGGCGGCTATTGCTATAACCCCCAAGGAGGCAGATTCCGGAACCGTAGTCTGGGCAAAATCATAAAAAATGCTTCCATCGTTTATTCCCCAAGCAACTACTGAACCGTTGCTCTTCAACGCAACAGTGTGATCCCATCCGGCGGATATGGCAATTACACCGGAGGATGCCACGGTCGGCACAGTGGTCTGGCCAACATTGTTGGCCCCCCATGCAACCACCGAACCGTCGCTCTTTAAAGCGACAGTATGTCCTTCTCCGGCAGCTATTGCTTTTACACCAAAGGAATCAAACTCCGGCACCGTGGTCTGGCCAAGCCCGTTATCGCCCCATGCTACCACCGAACCGTCGCTCTTCAGCGCTTCGGTGTGATACATCCCTGCGGATATAGCTATAACTCCAGTGGATGCTTCAGGCGGCACCGTCGTTTGTCCATAAGTGTTGTCGCCCCATGCCACCAGCGTACCGTCGCTCTTCAGCGCCACGGTGTGAGTCCATCCTCCTGATAGGGCGATTACACCAGACAATCCTTCTGGTACATTGCACTGGCCTGAATCGTTTTGCCCCCATGCCACCACCGACCCATCGCTTTTCAGCGCTAGAGAGTAATTAATTCCAGCTGCAATAGCTATGACTCCAGAAGTTGCTGCGGTCGGCACCGTACTTTGCCCAAAATCATTGTTGCCCCATGCCACCACCGATCCGTCGCTTTTAAGTGCCAGGGTATGAATATGTCCAGCGGCAATGGCTATCACACCTGAGGAAGCAGAGTACGGTACGTCGATCTCTCCACGCCAGTCGCTACCCCAAGCCACCACCGACCCATCGCTTTTCAGCGCCACGCTGTGATACGAACCTGCGGCTACAGCTATCACGCCTGATAAGGCTGAAGTCGGCACATCGGTCTGGCCATAATTGTTAAGACCCCACGCAACCACCGAACCGTCACTCTTCAGCGCTAAGGCATGGGAGCCTCTGCTGGAAATGGCCGTCACCCCGGAAGTTGCTGTGGTCGGTACCGCGGTCTGGCCATAATCGTTATTGCCCCATACTGCCACCGAACCGTCACTCTTCAGCGCTGCGCTATTATATGCCCCAGCAGCTATCGCAGTAACCCCAGAGGCAGCAAAGGCCGAGGTTGCAAGGCCTGACGAGAAAAACATGACAAGGAGGGCAGGGATAAGAAACCACGTCTTACAGAAAAACTTGCGGGTAAAACCAGCCATCGTCTTCAGTCCGTTGAGCATCACATCACCCTCCATTCATTTCATTTGATTGGTAACTTAATATAAAAATTTCAATTAAATATTGGATTAGATCGATTTATTGGAGCCATCAACAAGAACCTGAAAGCAGTAAAACATTTGCCTGAATAGGACTATTCTTCCGCAAACTAAAAAACCACTCCGACAGGCGGAATGGATTCGATTTAAGCAAATTTAATGCCAATACAAATTCTAATGTTGACCATTGGAGTTAAGTGGCTAACACATCGAAAACAGGCAGTCAGGAGAGAGGGCAATTCAAATGTTAAAATGATAATTAAGACATCAAAGTGTTAATTAACGTATACAATATGCTGTATGGCGTGCTGATTAAAATGCACAACGTCCCTGCTGATACTTCAGCAGGGACGTTGTATTTACCGCATAATTGGCAGTTTAAGATCTTAATCAGCGTGAACCGCTGCCCCGGACCGGCCAGAGGTAATACGGCTTCGCTTCCGGTTTCGCGGCGATCCTGCCGTTGGCCAGATCGGCGGTCCAGATTTCGGTCGGCGACTGGCGGGTGGAGGTCCAGTATTCGTAGTCTCGCACGTCGATAAACCCCAGCTGCCGCAGCTTCTGGTACGGCCAGGTATCCATCTTCGCCGGGTCATACCCCATCGACTTGGCGTATTCGATCAGCTTTTCCATCTCCTCTCTGGTCGGGACGCGCCAGTCGGCATATCCGGCATAGTTGGTTTCGTTCAGGCGCTTCATATATTCGTAGACGTTGTCGTCACCGCGCCAGATCAACTGGCGGCCCGGCATGTTGGCGTTTCGTGCCCAGGTGAGCCCGGTATTCTGGTCCACCGCCGTTTTTTCGAGAAAGGCGAAGTTCGGCTTGGCGGCGGAGCAGGCCGCCAGCAGCAGTGCGACGGGAAGCAACAGGAGCAGTTTTTTCATAAAATTATCCTCCAAAAGTGCCGCGATTGAACACCTTGCGAATCTCTTTTTCATCGGACCATTCCAGAATGCCGGTTTTCAGGTTTTTGAGCGACATCGTAAACTTGTAATATACATCGGTGGTGCCGCCTTCCTTCTGCCTGATCTCGGAGAAGTTGGATGTCAGCAGAAACTCGGCTCCGATCTGCTGGCCGAACTGCACCGCGCTCTTTTTATCAACCAGACCGCTGTCCTGCTGGGTCTTGAGCTCTTCGATCGTCTGGGCATCGGTCGTGCGATCGATAAAGCGGAACTTGCCGGAACGGAGCAGCTTGGCCCGGATCGAATCGGTAATGGATTCGGTGTCGATATGCTGCATCGTCTTGTTTTTGACCCTGTCGACACTCACAACCGGCCGTCGCGCCGAGGTCAACTCAACCATCGGTGGAAAGACAAGCAGCGATTCCACCATCGTTTCGGCGATCTGCTGCAGATCGGATGAGCCGAATTCGGTCGAGATCGGCTTGGCCGACCCGGCATCGCCGTACTGCATGGTCGATGCACAGCCGGAGAGGGATAACGAGCCGATTGCCGCCGCTGCCAATAATACCTTCAGTCCATTGTTCATAGGTTTGTCCTCGCTTGAGTTTAGTTGGTCTAATCCGGCTCACGGATCTTGAGTTTGAATTCCTTGGCCCGCGGATCCGGTGCTACAGCCTGTATCGTCTTGGTCTCGCGTCCGTACAGAATCAGCGGTTTCCAGGAACCGGCCCCGGAATTTATCTCGATACCGCCGGCATCATACCATTCGAAGCGGTACTGAAACGGCAGGGTATCCCTGTCTTTGGAGCGGAGTGTGGCCTGTGCCCTCATGATGTCGCCGGCCATGGCGCTTTTTACATCGACGATCTGAATATCCCCTTTCAGTACGCTGCTGTTGAAGACCACGTTTTTCTCAAGTATCCGGGCTCCCTGCTCATCCCATGACGTTCTGCCGGTAGCTTCCACTCCGGCAGTCGTACTGCAGCCGGCCAGAGCCAGAGATGCAATCAGGGCCGCCGCGGCAATCCCGCCAATAACGAAGTTTTTCTTCTGTTTCATCATGTCCCCTCCCTATTTCCATTTGAGCGGTTTTTCGCTTGAGCCGGGGGTAGTCCCCCCATCGCCTTTTGTGCCGAAATCCGGCTGTGTCACATCGGGGGGCGGTTCAGATTCGGCCGCACGGCTGGCCGCCGTTTTCATAAAACGCACCACGCACCCCTTGGTAATACCCGTATCGTCTCCATTGATGGTCGCATAGCTCTGATTCCTGTCAATCCGGCTGATCACCGCCTGTCCCACCGGCACTTCGTTGCGGAACAGTTCGCCGCTCTCTTCATCCCTGATATTCTGAACGGCATATATTTCTACCAAGTCACCCTTGTTAAATCCGGCATCGCTTCCACGGTTGAACAGTACCTGCCGGCCGGTCACCGCCAGAACCTTCGCCGGCCGGATAAGGGCGACAGCCTCCTGCGTAAGCTTTTTTGCCATTTCCCTGGCCAGCGCAACTATGACCTCGTCACTCTCTGAGATCTGCCCTATCCGGGCATTCTCAACCTCTTCGGTTTTGGTAAGCTGTACACTGGGGGAGTCGGGGAGCAGCTTGCCGGTTGCCGTCTCAACAACCTGCACTACCGCCGACAGAAACAGTTTGCGGTTCAGCGAAGCCCTGCCGGTCGCCCGGTATTCCGTAGTTTCAGACTTGTCCTCGAAACCGTCAATCTGCGGCTGGAAGGAGAATTTGGCGACCTGTTCCCTGCCGGGCGGCGCGGTCTCCTTGCCGTCGGCGTCGGCGGCTACGACCGCCGACTCCTTCTCCGGCTCACCATCGGATTTGCGGCCCTGCTCCACCAGCTGAAAAACGCGGGTCGCGTTCAGCGCGGAAATCAACTGGCTCTCCAGGGAATCTGATACCCGCTTCAGCTCTGGGAGTCGATGTTTCTTTTCCGCCATTTCGATCACTGACGGTTGAACCTTGAGAGCTCCGATAACGATGGTTTCCTTTTCCCCCTTGCCAGGTTCGGCGGCGAGTGTCAGAAGCGGCGACAACAGAATCGCGAATGAAATTGCAGACAGCGTTCGTAAATAACTGTTCATCACTTTAGTCCCCTTCTTGCCTGTAGATTACGGTTCCCGGTGTTTCAAGCGACACGGCAATAACTCCGGAGCGGCTACTAAACAACCGTACTAAAACGACGTGACCGAGCTATATATCTGCCCGCCGGCCCGAATTACCTGCATAACGGTTTTGCCGTCGGCGTTTATGTTGACATCGGCATATGTAACTCCGGCCGCCATCGGATGCCGCAGCGCCAGGCTGTAGCTGCCGGTCGGCAGCTTTGTCCGCAATATCTGGGCGTCGGCAGGAAGGGTGAGCCAGCTGCGGAGATCGGCACTCTCGCTGATCAGGTTCCAGACATCGGAAGCGAATTGTCCAAGATCTCCCATCCTCTTCCTGGCTTCCGCTGCAGCCGCTCCTTTGGCAACCGCCCGGATAATCTGGCGGGTAGCAATCACCGGCGCCTTTTCCCTCAGCGCTTTGACCGCCAATGCACGCACGTCACAGATCGGTTCGGTGCTGCCGATCAGTTCATCGTTGTTGAGAATACTCAGCGGCGCCCAGGACGACCATTTTTCCTGATAGATCGGGAACGCTATGGCGACAAGCCCTCCCCTGCCAATCGGAATGGGGATTTTAATCTCCTGCTTCCGTGGTACGAAGCCATCCTCGAACAACACCAGAAGTTCTCCTGATCCGGCTCCGTTTTCATCGATAAAGCGTTTATTGTCTGCCGGAAATCGCCGTTTAAGCTCCTCAAGTTCCTCACGCATCTCCAGTTTTTTAGCAAGCCGCAGCACGTCTTGCTGCAGATACCGGTTGTCTGGATAGATCTCCAGCGCCTTTTTGTAGTCGATATAGGCATCATTGGGCTGCTGGAGCAATTCATAGATGAAACCGGAAACGTAGAAGGTATAAGCATTCTGGAACGAGTTCTTTACCCTGCCCGCGACCTCGTCCATCTGGGCATACCGGGTATCAATCCGAAAGACGCTGTTTGAACTGACCTTGTTATCCGCCGCCGCATCATGGCTGTTCTCGAGCTCATTTTCAAAACGTTTCAGAGACTCGTTCTGCTCGGCGTTGGCGCGGCGGACCTCGACCCCGGCACCCTCAATATCCTTCTTCTTTAAATAATTGAGCGCCTGGAAGTGATGCAGCAACACTCGCTCATACCCCTCACCCTCGTAGGGAATCGCGTTATCATTGACCAGGGTTGCCGCCACGTTGGCGCCGATGGCTGAGGCGCTGATCAGGGCTTTTTCGTCGTTCTCCCTGATTTTTTCCATCGCTGTCCCGAAGTCGGACATACTGACGTCACCGTTGCCGACCACCTGCGCGAACCGCCCCCGTTCCATGTTGTAGAGGACCAGGTCGTTGCTTTTGCATTCGCTCAGCAGGCACTTGGACAAATCGACCGGGGTGCGGTTTGACAAGGAGGCGATGAGGGTCTGGATCTTTTGGGGGTACGCGGTAAAGGTCGTGGTGCCGGCACAGCCGGCCATAACAAGAAATACCGCCGTGGTCGCTATCTGCCTGCAGGTTTTCAGCAATACGTTCAAGTCCGCCACCTGAATAAAATCCGGAAGTTCAAAACCTGTTGTTCCGCCCTGTTCGGCCGGGTGGAGCGTACGGGGCTGACAATCGCGCAAATGCGCCCCGTTGTCAATAGAGTACACCAACTTTCCGGATCGGCAACGCAGCACGGAAACTTCGAGTGGTAATTCACCGCTGCATTTGCTATTGACTGGGGCTGGTGCACATTTTAAGGGGGGATTTAATGTCCGCAATTACGGAAGGGGCGGTACGGGTCGGCAGTCCCGGCTTCCGGCGCATCAACGTGGCTCTGTTCTGCGCCGGTTTCGTCACCTTCGTCACGCTCTACGATGTTCAGCCGCTCCTTCCGCTGTTTGCGCAGGAGTTCGGGGTGTCGCCGGCGGTGTCCAGTCTGCCGCTCTCGTTTTCAACGATTGCGCTGGCGCTCGGCATGCTGATTGCCGGCACGGTATCTGAAACGCTGGGCCGACGCCAGGTCATGACTAATGCGCTCTTCCTGACCTCGCTACTGGCAATGGCAACATATTTCAGCCATTCGTTCGAATCCCTGCTGATCCTGAGATTGCTGCAGGGTCTCGCGCTGGCGGGCGTTCCCTCGGTGGCGATGGCCTATCTGGGGGAGGAGATGGATGCCCGGGCGATCGGTCACGCGATGGGGCTCTACATCAGCGGCAACGCGCTGGGGGGGATGACCGGGCGAATCGGCTCGGCGCTCCTCTGCCGCTATGCCCCCTGGCCCAGTGCGATCGCGCTGATCGGGGTCATCAGTCTGCTGCTCACCCTGCTGTTTCTGAAGAGTCTGCCGCCTTCCACCAACTTCCGCCAGCGGCCGTTCCGGGTGCGCTACCTGTTCACCTCGCTGTTCCAGCACCTGCGCGATCCCGGCCTGCTCTGCCTTTACGCCCTGGCCTTTCTTTCCATGGGAGGCTTCATCTCGCTCTACAACTATATCGGTTTCCGTCTGCTGGCAGTACCCTACAACCTCAGTCACTTTCAGGTCAGCCTGATCTTTCTTGTCTACCTGCTCGGTTCGTTCAGCTCGGGGGTAATCGGGAGCCTTATTCACCGCTTTGGCCGCCCCTTCATGATCCGGCTTACCCTTTCGGTCATGCTGGGGGGGACAGTGGTCACACTGTCAGGATCGCTGCCGGTGATCGTTGCCGGCGTGGGGATTTTCACCTGCGGATTCTTCAGCGTCCATGCCATCGCTTCCAGCTGGGTCGGGCGGCGTGCCCGGACAGCCAAGGCCCAGGCATCGTCGCTCTACCTGTTCTCCTACTATCTCGGTTCGAGCATCTCCGGCACGGCGGGAGGGCTGTTCTGGGTGAACTTCGGCTGGAACGGGGTGGCGGCGATGATAATACTGCTGACGCTGACGGCCTTCGGGGTGGCTGCGCTGCTGCTGCGGCTGCCGGTTACCGAATGACGGGAGCTACCCTTTCTGGCTCTCCAGTTCATCCCAGCGCAGAAATGCCGCTTCCAGCTCCTGCTCCAACACCGCCAGGCGGGCATTGACGGCTGCGACCTCTCCTCCGGCGCTCTTGTAAAAATCAGGGTCTGCCAGCCGGGCGTGCAGCTCGCCCTGCTCCTTCTCGATGGCGGCGATCCGCTCCGGCAGCGCCTCCAGCTCTTGCTGCTCCTTGAATGAGAGCTTGCGCACCTTTTCCTTCTGCGGCTTTCCCTTTTCCGGGACCGCTTTCTGCGCCGCCTGAGTCAGGGCGGCTGCCTCCGCTCCGGCCTGGCTCAGCCAGTCGTCATAACCGCCGACGAACTCCCGCACCGAACCGTCTCCGGAGAGCACCAACGTGCTCGACACGACGTTGTTGAGGAATTCTCGATCGTGGCTGACCAGCAGCAGCGTGCCGGGATATTCCATCAGCAGATCCTCCAGCAGATCGAGCGTCTCGGCATCGAGGTCATTGGTCGGTTCGTCCATCACCAGGATATTGGAGGGCTTGGTGAAGAGCTTGGCCAGCAGCAGCCGGTTGCGCTCGCCTCCCGACAGGATGCTGACCGGCGAACGGGCCCGCTCCGGCGAGAAGAGGAAGTCCTGCAGATAGCCGATGATATGGCGCGACTGGCCGTTGATGATCAGGGTGTCGTTCCCTTCACCCACATTTTCCTGCACGCTCTTGTCCATATCCAGCTGCTCGCGCAGCTGGTCGAAGTAGATCACCTCACGGCGGGTTCCCAGCTTGATCTCCCCCTGTTGCGGTTCCAGTTCACCCAGCAGCAGACGGAGCAGGGTCGTCTTGCCCGAACCGTTCGGGCCGATGATGCCGATCCGGTCGCCGCGCATGATCGTGGTGGAGAGGTTCTTGACAATCGGCCGCCCGTCGTAGGCAAAGGTAACGCCGATCGCCTCGGCCACCAGCGCTCCGGAGCGGTCCGCCACCTGCAGCTGGATCTTGGCGGTCCCCTGACGTTCGCGCCGCTGGCGGGACTCTTCGCGCAGTTTCTTCAACGCCCGGACTCTCCCCTCGTTGCGGGTGCGGCGGGCCTTGATCCCCTGCCTGACCCAGACCTCTTCCTGGGCCAGCTTCTTGTCGAACAGCGCCTGGCGGGAGATTTCCGCCTCCAGCAACGCTTCGCGCCGCTCGACGAATTCATCATACCCGCAGGAGAAGGCGTAGATTCTACCCCGGTCCAGCTCGGCCACCCGGTTGGCCAGCCGCCGGGCAAAGGCGCGGTCATGGGTCACGAACAGCACAGTCCTGACGTTTTTGGCGAGAAACTCCTCCAGCCAGAGGATCGTGTCGATATCGAGGTGGTTGGTAGGTTCGTCCAGAATCAGGATGTCGGGGCTGGATACGAGGGCACGGGCCAGCAGCACACGGCGCTTGGTACCCCCCGAAAGCTCGGTGAATTCCGTCTCGGCGTCCAGATCCAGCCGGTTCAGCACACGCTCCACCTCCTGATGCAGGTTCCAGCCGTCATTCTCCTCCAGCTCCTTTTGCAGCATTTCAAGACGCGCCATCAGTTTTTCGCTGTGATCATGAGCCATCTGGTGGCTGACATGGTGATATTCGGCCAGCACGGCCGCAGCCGTGCCCATGCCGGAGGCGACGACGTCAAAGACGTTCCCGGTCAATCCCTGCGGCACGTCCTGGGTGAGCTGGGCCACCTTGAGCCCCTGCTGACGTTGGACTTCGCCCCCTTCCGGCGTCAACTCGCCGCCGATCAACTTCAGCAGCGTCGATTTGCCGCTGCCGTTGCGCCCCATCAGACAGAGCCGGTCGCCCGCCTCGATCTGCAGGTTGATGCCGTCGAAAATAGGGGGGCCGCCGAAGGCCAGGGAAATGGTGCGAAGTGATATAAGTGCCACGGGTACCTCTCTTGATTGTTTGACTGGATGAATCGTTGCGACGGTTGATCCGTAAGCATGGTCAGCGGCTTGTCAGGCGTTGACAGGCAGGATCGTAATTAAAGCCGATATTCCGGTTATTACAATTCCGGTTTTGTCGAACTGATGCCGGTAATATACAGGGTTATCTCGCCCCCCGGCTTCCGGACGGTCACCTCATCATCGAGCTTTTTGTGCAGCAGCGCCTGCCCGACCGGAGAATCCATGCTGATCCTGCCGATGCTGACATCGAGCTCATCCGGGCCGACCAGTTGATAACTGCGTTGGTCTCCACTCTCCTCTTCATATGTGACCCAGCAGCCGAACGTTACCTGTTTGGGATTGGCCGGCACCGTCGCCACCTTCAGCACTTTCAGGCGCGAGCCTATGTGCTTCAGCTTGCGGTCAATCTCGCGCAGTCTTTTTTTCCCGTAAATGTACTCGGCATTCTCCGAACGGTCACCCTCCGCCGCCGCGTCGGATACACCCCGGACAACCTTGGGGCGCTCCACTTTCCAGAGATAGTCATATTCATCACACAGTTTTTTCAGCCCTTCGGCAGAAATCAGGTTGGTCATTTACTGCTCCGATATACTAGACAAAAACAGCCCGCGAGTGCGGGCTGATCCGTTGCGACAGGGTAAAAGAGAAGATTATTTTGCGACGTCAAGCAGCTCCACATCAAACAGCAGGGTTGCATTCGGAGGAATGGCTCCGCCGGCCCCACGGGTTCCATAGCCGAGCTTGGGCGGGATAATAAGCTTGCGCTTGCCGCCGACTTTCATCGTCATGACACCTTCATCCCACCCCGGAATAACCTGGCCGACGCCGATTACGAATGAGAACGGCTCGTTGCGGTCAACCGAGCTGTCAAATTTCTTACCGTTTTCAAGTGTCCCGGTGTAATGCACCTTGACCTGTTTGCCGGCAGCAGGTGATGCACCCTTACCGACAACGACATCGACGTATTTGAGACCGGAGGCGGTCGTTACGGTTTTTCCGCCATCCTTCTTAGCCTCTTGTGCGGCAAAGGCAGGGACGGCAAGCAACGCCGCCATAACTACTGATGCTGCAATTTTGCTGAAACGTTTCATTCTTGTAAACCTCCCAATGTTTATTTATTGCAAACTCACGCAAGGATAAATGGTTTTGCACCAGCTGGCAACAGAGATTTAACCTGACAGAAGGGCGTCTATGTTCCACGGGGCATGTGTGCCTATTTCCCGGTGAAGAATGTCTTGATATCACGTCCCATCTGTTTGAACGCGTCACCTATCGAGCGGACTGCTTTTTTGGACTCTTTCCCGGTTTCCTTCCCCATTTCCTTGAGCCCTTGACCGACCTCCTTACCACCCTCCTTGAAGGCGTGGCCGGTTTCCTTACCACCCTCCTTGAAGGCGTGACCGGTCTCCTTGCCCGCCTTCTTGAAAGCCTGTCCTACCTCTTTTCCTTCTTCCTTGATTGAGGTTTCGGCCAAAGCCGCGGTGACGAGAAAAAAGGCCGTGACAACAAACACCAGTATTTTTTGCATGATAAGTCCCCTTTTAATCAGTCAACTCACCTGTTCCGCAGGAGCAAGAAATTTTACTTCATCCGTACGTGTTATAACACGGATCACTATCATTATACATGATTTCAACTTGGCGGTTAAAGTGAGCGTCCGGAAAATCTCCGTCGTGGTCGTAAATTGTTGTGGAGTGCGTGAAAAAGGGTAACATTCAGGATAACGCACTGCATTGTTATTTATTGCAAAACTGCCTTGCAGTGTTGTTGTGATATCATGTATCTTGGCTCCTGAAACTTTCAGAAAGGATTACCCATGCTTGCAGCACAACTGATCAAAGAGCTGACGTCAATTGTCGGTTCCGACAATATAGCGACAGCCAAACAGGATATGATCTGCTACGGCTATGACGCCACCCAGATGGAATTTCTGCCGGATGCGGTTGTCCATCCGGCCAATGCGAAAGAGGTCTCCGCGGTGCTGAAACTGGCCAACCGCGAGGGTTTCCCGGTGTTTCCCCGCGGCGCCGGCAGCGGATTTACCGGTGGTGCGCTTCCCAAGGGGGGCGGGGTCGTACTGGTGACCACCCGCATGAACCGTATCCTGCGGATCGACACCGAAAACCTGATTGCCGAGGTTGAGCCGGGGCTGGTCACGGAGCAGTTCCAGATAGCCGTCGAAAAGCTGGGCTTCTTCTATCCCCCCGACCCGGCTTCGCTCAAATTTTCGACATTGGGAGGCAATGTCGCCGAGAACGCCGGAGGGCCGCGCTGTGTCAAGTACGGTGTCACCCGCGACTTTGTCATGGGCCTGGAAGTAGTGCTGCCGACCGGCGAGATTATCCGTACCGGCGGCGAAACCTACAAGGCGGTAGTCGGCTACGATATGACCCGTCTGCTCTGCGGCAGCGAAGGCACGCTGGGGGTTATCACCAAGATCATCTTCAAGATTCTGCCGTTTCCCGATGCAAAGAAGACCATGCTGACGATCTTCGATTCGATCGACGGGGCCGCCAAGGCGGTCTCGACGATTATCGGCAACAAGATCATTCCGACGACGCTCGAATTCATGGACCATGCCACGCTGCAATGCGTCGAGCGCCGCTTTAACCTGGGGATTCCGCTTGAGGGAAGGGCGGTGCTGCTGATCGAGGTGGACGGCGACCGTGACCTTATCGAGAAGCAGGCGGCGCAGATCCATGACCTGATCAAGCCGCTGGGACTCGTGCAGTTCCGGGCGGCCAAAGATGCCGCCGAATCGGAAGAACTCTGGAGGGTGCGGCGGCTGGTTTCACCGTCGCTGCGTGATATCAATCCCACCAAGTATAACGAGGATGTCGTGGTGCCGCGCAGCAAGGTACCGGACATCATCCGCGCCATCGAGAAGATTCAGGCGAAGTACGACATCCCGATCGTCAACTTCGGCCACGCCGGCGACGGCAATATCCATGTCAATATCATGGTAGACAAATCCGTTCCCGGCATGGATGAAAAGGCACATGAGGCGATTCGTGACGTCTTTCAGGCCGCGCTGGATCTGAACGGCACGATGTCCGGCGAACACGGGGTCGGGCTTTCCAAGGCTCCCTATATAGAGCTGGAGCTGTCTCCCCATCAAATCGCCGCGATGAAAGCCATTAAAGCTGCTCTTGATCCAAAAAATATATTGAATCCAGGCAAGATGTTCCCCTGGCCGGAGAAATCACATGACGCATGATACACAAAACGAGATTCAAAAGGCTTCGCTGATAGGACGTATTCTGTCGATGGAAGCATTTCTGCTGGTGATGGGAATTGCCTCGCTGGCCTACGGAATTATTAACGATGCGACCATGAATATTTTCTGGGGATGCGTCATCATTCCGGGCGTGTTTGTGCTTCATCAAGTCCGCAAGAGGGACTGGACAAAGCACTGGCAGGATATGGAAGCCGAACACAGGACACTTGAAGAACGTGAAGAGCGGCGAAGGAAAGCTGCCGAAGAGGCAAAGAAGGCTGCTGAAGATGGGAAATAATCACGGCGACATAATCCTGGCCTCCGCATCGCCCCGCCGCACCGAACTGTTGGCGCTGGCCGGCATCGAGTTCACGGTTGTACCGGCTGATATCCGCGAAGATGTTCTGCCGGGGGAAGCGGCCGCCGACCACGTATTGCGCCTCTCGCGCGAAAAGGCCGATGCGGTTGCGGCGGCACACGACGGCCGTTTCTTCATCGGGGCCGATACGATAGTGGTGCTGGATGGTGAGATTCTCGGCAAGCCGGTGAATGACGCCGACGCGCTGCGGATGTTGTCCGGTCTCTCCGGCAGGGATCACGAGGTCATCACCGGCTTCACGGTTTTCGACAAGGTCAGCGGTGTCCACATCAGCCGGAGCGTCTGCACGGAGGTGACCTTCAAGAAGCTGGAAGAACGTGAGATCGCAGCGTATATCGCCACCGGCTGCCCTATGGACAAGGCGGGGGCGTATGCGATTCAGGGTGGTGCCGTGCATTTTGTCCGCTCGATCAACGGTTCCTACACCAATGTGATCGGCCTGCCGATGACTGAGCTGTATGAAGTGCTGCAGACCATGCAGGCCGTGGGGTAAGGACCATAAGATGACCATCTCCGCCAATCTTGCCGGGATCAACGAGCGCATCAGGGCCGCGGCTGAAGCGGCAGGCCGCGACCCTGCCTCCGTCCGCCTGGTAGCGGTGTCAAAGACCCGGCCGGCCGCTGATATCATTGCGGCCTGCCAGGCCGGACAGACGGTTTTCGGGGAGAACTACATCCAGGAACTGGTGCCGAAGCTGGCCGAGGTGCATGAAGCCGTAGAGTGGCACGTTATCGGCCATCTGCAGAGCAACAAGGTGAAGTACATCACCGGCCGGGTGGCGATGATCCATTCGGTTGACCGCCTTTCACTGGCACAGGAGATCGATCGGCAGTGGGATAAGCTCGGAAAGATCTGCGACGTACTGATTCAGGTAAACATATCCGGCGAAGCGTCCAAATCGGGGGCATCCGAGGCGGGGACGCTTCAGCTGGTGCGGGAATGCGCCCTGCTGCCTAATATCAGGGTGAAGGGGCTGATGACGATGCCTCCTTTTTTCGATGATCCTGAAGCCGCCCGGCCGTATTTTGCGGAGTTGCGCCGACTATCCGAGGTCATAGCCGCACAACGGATTACGGGCGTTGACATGGCAGAGCTTTCCATGGGGATGTCGGGTGATTTTGAAGCGGCGATTCAGGAAGGGGCAACTCTGGTGAGAATCGGTACGGCAATTTTCGGGGAGCGTTGACAGTTACACAACTTCATTTTGTCCACGAAAAGCACGAAAGCACACGAAAGGACCCTGAATAATTTGGCTTCAGATTTATAACCGAAAGTTTTATATCTATCTCCTTGTTCTTCTTTCGTGACTTTCGTGTCTTTCGTGGATAACAGTTTTCAAGTTTACGGTCCGGGAACCGCCTTCAGTGCGGCATCATATCCGGCCGGTCCATATACTCAAGATATTTCAGCACAAACCGCTGGGCGGCTTCAACGGCCCGCGGTATGTCCCACGTCAGCAGATCACGCTCGTCCACAATGTTGCTGATTCCGCGTATTTCAAGGCAGTCGACACCGCAGCGCAGACAAACCTGTGCCACCGCCGCACCCTCCATGTTTTCAATCACCGCGTTCCAGCGATGCGCTATTTCGGAACCATATTTACGGGTGCCGCTGCAGGTTGAAACGGTGGCAAAGCGGCCACGCACAAGTTTAACGCCATAATAATCCGCCAGTTGCATCGCCTTTTCCGAGGCGTGCCGGGAAAGCGGCAGCAGGTTATAACAGTCCAGCCCCCCCTGCTCCACGGAGGGAATATTCATGTAACGCAGGTCTTTCCAGCCGCCTGCGACGATCACGCCTTCATCGGCCAGAACCTCCTCGCTTGCCACGGCCAGATTGCCGATGGCAAGGCCGCTGCCTATATAGGCTCCGGCGCAACCGGTGTTGATCACCAGTTGTGGCTGGTAGCGGTCGATCATGACGGCGGCCGTGGCAGCCGCATTGGCTTTTCCGACCCCACCGGCGGAGACTACAACCCGCAGTTTGCCGAGAGTCCCTTCGACATACTCGAAACCGCCGGTTTTTACCTTGCCGAAATGTTCAAGCGCCATTTCCAGCAGCTCAATTTCCTGCGGTACGGCCGCGATGATGACAACAGGTTTCATCCGGTCTCCATTGATGCCTTCAAGCGGCTTCGTTCCTGAAATGCCCGCAAGTCTTCGAGCGTATCTATATCCTGCCATTCGGGCAGCAGGGCGGCTGTCAGCCCGGAATCCCGCGCCGCGGCCAGACTCTGCTCAAGCACGGTGGAACTGCTCCAGGGAATATTAGAGAAAAGCTGCGGCCAGACCTTCCGCATTCCGAGCAGATAATAGCCGCCATCCCTGCTCGGGCCAAAGACGACATCGGTCTGCGCTGTTTCAAGCAATCGGCAGGCTTCCCGGATAAACGAAAGCGGCAAATCGGGGGCATCGCTGCCGATAATGCAGCAGATGTCCGAGCCGGTCGCAAACATCTCCTCAAACGCACTCTGCATCCGCTGTCCAAGGTCTCCCCGACCCTGGCGCCGCGAGCGGCACCGGTAACGATCTGACAGTAGCGAGAGCGATTCTTCTTCACAGGCCCAGTAGGCAACGGTGTCTATTTCGCTCAACCGACGGGCCGCTGTCAGCACATCCTGCAGCATGGTTTCATAAAGCTTTGTGGCGGCCTGATCACCAAGGACCGCGGCGAGCCTGGTTTTTACCATCCCAGGGAGCGGTTCGCGGGCGAAGACGATCAGCCCCCTTTTCATCGTTTATTCATCGTCGATCCAGCTCCACCGCCGCATAGGCCGAATGATTATGGATCGATTCGAAATTCTCCGCCTCGACCGAAAACCAGGTGATGTTCTCCTGAGCCGCCAGCCTCGAATGGGCCTCGCGCACCATATCCTCCACGAAACGCGGATTTGCATAGGCCTGCTCGGTAACAAACTTTTCGTCGGCGCGTTTGAGCAGGGAGTAGAGCGGACTGGAGCCGCACTGCTCGATCAGCTCCACCAGGTCCTCGATCCAGATGAAGTCCCGATAGCGGACCCGTACGGTCATGATGCTGCGCTGGTTGTGGGCCCCGAAACGGGACAGTTCCCGGCTGCAGGGGCAGAGCGAGGTCAGCGGCACCTTGATGCCGAGGACGAAATCCAGGTCATTGGTCATGGAGGCGCTGAATTCGCAGGTGTACTCCATCAGGCTCTTGGCTCCGGAAACCGGTGCAGCCTTGTCGATAAAGTAGGGGAACTGGATCTCAAGATGGGCACTCTCCGAGCCGAGTTTTGATTTCATCTCTTCAAGAATCGTTTCCAGCTTGTCGAGGGCGATCTGCTCGCGGTACTTGTTGAGAATTTCCACAAAGCGGCTCATGTGGGTGCCCTTGAACTGATGCGGCAGATCGACGTACATATTGATCTTCGCCACGGTATGCTGCAGGGTGCGGTTCTTGTCCATCACCACGATCGGATAGGTGATATCCTTGACTCCGACCTTGGCGATAGGTATCCGGCGGGTATCCGGTCGCTTCTGCATATCCGGCATGGGTGGAGTAATTGTTTTTGAGGCCGTTGTTTTCATGAATGCTGGTCCTGTGGCTTGCTCCCTTCGACTCCGCCCAGGGAACGGAATGTCAGGTTGCTTGTTGATATTTTTGGCTACTTTTGGTCGGTGAGCGGAGTCGAACCGACCGGTTTCAGGTTAATTTCAAGGACGGTCCCGATCTCGTTCCAGATGCCGTCACGCCCCTCTTTCGAGAGCGCCGAAAACGGGAGCAGCATGTTCTTGTCACGTTTGATTGCTGCAGCAATCAGGCTTTTCTGTTTGGCCTGCTCATTTTTTGACAATTTATCACACTTGGTCACGACCAGAATCGGCGGGATATTGTACAGCTCCAGCCAGCGCAGCATCTGCAGGTCGCCGTCGGAAGGCACCCGGCGGATGTCAAGGATCAGCACGACCGCCTTGAGGCTCTCACGGGAGGCAAGGTATGCCTCGATCATCGGCCCCCACTGTTTGCGCAGTGCCGGAGGAGCCTTGGCGTAGCCGTAACCCGGAAGGTCCACCAGGGTCAGGATGCTGTTGATGTCAAAGAAATTGATCAGCTGTGTCCGGCCGGGGGTCGAACTGGTTCGCACCAGCCCCTTGCGTCCGGCGAGCACGTTGATCAGCGAAGATTTGCCGACGTTGGAACGCCCTACGAAGGCCACCTCCGGCAGCCCCGGCGGTGGATAGTCTTTCGGTTTTGCGGCGCTTTTTATAAAATCAGCCAGAAACACATTCATGATCGTTGTTCTCCTTGAAGAGTGCATTATAGTGTTCCGTACCCCTCAGATTCAAGCGCTTAATGCTGACGGGGCAATTTTTGTACTTTTGCAAATAGCACGTGGCGTTCACATCCAATGTATGGTATATAAAAACAGCGTTATTCCTTGCGGTTTGCTTATTTCTCTTACCTGTTTCCAGCGGGTTCACATGACGGCATTCTCTCTGGACATAGCTCTCTTTGCCGCCAAACTGGCGCTGGTCTTCTCCGTCATCCTTACCTTGGCCGCCTATCTGGTGTTCGCAGAGAGGAAAATTCTGGCCTGGGTTCAGGACCGCAAAGGCCCCAACCGTGTCGGTCCCTTTGGTCTGCTGCAACCACTGGCGGACCTGATCAAACTCCTCACCAAAGAAGATGTCGTCCCTGCTGCCGCCGACCGCTGGCTGTTTTATCTGGCCCCGGCCATGGCCGCAATTCCCGCCATGCTGATTTTTTCCGTGATCCCTTTCGGTGCGCCGCTGACGATATACGGACACACCCTGCCGCTGTTGGTTGCCGATCTGAATGTGGGACTGCTCTTCTTTCTGGCGCTCTCTTCGATCGCAGTCTATGGAGTGGCGATCGGCGGCTGGGCCTCCAATTCCAAATATGCGCTGCTGGGAGGAATCCGCGGTCTGGCGCAGCTTATCTCCTACGAACTGTCAATGGGGCTGGCACTGGTTCCGATCGTCATGCTGTCACGCTCCTTCAATCTCACCGATATCGTTGCGGCACAGGAAAGGGTGCCGTTTATCGTCTACCAGCCTCTGGCGTTTATTATCTTTCTGCTGAGCATTACGGCCGAATGCAAGCGAATCCCGTTCGATCTCCCCGAAGCGGAGGGAGAGCTGGTGGCCGGCTTCCATACCGAATATTCCGGTATGCGCTTCGGGCTGTTTTTTGTCGGTGAGTACATCAACATCATCGTCCTGGGAGGGCTGGCGACAACCTTCTTTCTGGGGGGATGGCACGGTCCGCTGCTGCCGCCGACCGTCTGGTTCTCATTCAAGACTCTTGCGGTGGCCTTCTTTTTCATCTGGATGCGCGGAACCCTGCCCCGGCTGCGCTATGACCAACTGATGCACCTGGGGTGGAAGGTGTTGACGCCGCTGGCGCTCTTGAACATACTGATCACCGGCTGGTGGCTTGCGTTGAAGTGATACTTACACGGGCAATACTGCCCGATCATGAACCCACGGGAGGATTCAAACATGGAAAGCGTGAATTCAAAAGACCGACATGGCCACACCCCGCTGATCAGTGCTTCCAAAGAAGGGCTCAAGGATTTTGTCCAGGACCTGCTGCATCGCGGTGCCGACATCACCGCCAGCAGCGATAAAGGCAAGACTCCCCTCCACTATGCAGCAGCCAATGGGCATACTGAGATCGCCCGGATGCTCATTGAAAAAGGTGCCAATGTCGATGCCCGCGACCGCGAAGGGCATACTCCGCTGATGCTGGCAGCTATTTACGGCTGTAACCAGACGGTGCAGGCGCTGCTCGATGGCGGCGCAAATCCGGCGATTAAAACGCCGGCAGGCAACACCGCCAGTCTGTATGCCTTGAATAACAGTCATCCGCTGGCTTCTGCGCTGCTTAAGAAGGCTGAGCGGGCAAAAGTCGCTAACGCCTGATCAGACGGCAAGTTAACTACCGACGAAAAGAGACGCTCCCGCGGGAGCGTCTCTGCTTTTCCAAGGACAGATGGCCCATGCAGATAGCTTCAGACATTAAAGCCATATTAGGCGGGTTCCGCGTTACGCTCGCGCACATGCTGCGCAAGCCGGTGACAATCCAGTATCCGGAAGAGAAGCGGGTCCCTTACCCGCGCTTTCGGGCCCGAATCGTCCTCACGCGCGATCCGGATGGCGGTGAACGTTGTGTCGCCTGTTATCTCTGTTCCGCGGCCTGCCCGGTCGACTGCATTTCAATGCAATCCGCCGAACAGGAGAATGGCCGCCGTTACGCCGCCTGGTTCCGGATCAACTTCTCCCGCTGCATCTTCTGCGGCCTCTGTGCGGAAGCCTGTCCGACCCTGGCGATCCAGATGACGCCTGACTTCGAAATCTGCACACGGGACATCATGGATCTGGTCTATGAGAAGGAGGATCTGCTGATAGACGGCTGCGGCAAGGACGCTTCATACAATTTCTACCGTCACGCCGGGATCGGCGTGACGCAACCGCGCGGAACAGGGCTGGAAGAGGATAAGCCGGTGGATGTCAGGTCGCTTATGCCATGATCGAACAAACTATCTTCTACATTCTGGCCGCTGTCGCCATAGCCGGCACGATCCTGGCCATCACCGAAAAGCATCCGGTACATGCGATCCTGTACCTGGTCACCTCCCTGTTCAGTATGGCGACCATTTTCTTCCTGCTGATGGCGCCGCTGGTAGCGGCTTTCGAAGTAATCCTCTATGCCGGCGCCATCATGGTGCTGTTCCTGTTCGTGATCATGATGCTCGATCTGGGGCATCCCGAAAAGGGGCTGGCGCCTTCATGGCGCGAATGGCTGCCGGCGCTGCTGCTGTCGGCCGTCAGCATAGCTTCGCTGGTTACCTTGATCGTTGCGCGTCACGCACGAGTTGCGGCCTATCCCGCGGCGTTGCCGATCCGCGAAGTCGCCCGCCGCCTCTTTCAGGAGCATGGCATGGCCGTGGAGCTCGTTTCGCTGCAGTTGCTGTTTGCCCTGGTAGGGGCGTTGTATCTGGGGAAATCACCCTCTCCCGGTCTTCGGCCACCCTCTCCCTCAGGGAGAGGGGCTGGGGGTGAGGGAAAATGATCGTCCCGTTGGAACATATCCTGGTTCTGGCCGCCCTGCTGTTCTTCATCGGCATGGGAGGCCTTTTGGCCTGGCGCGCCAACCTGATCATGATGCTGGTCAGCATCGAGGTCATGCTGAACGCGGTCATGCTGGTCTTTGTAGCAGGTTCGGCCCGCTGGGGTAATCCGGACGGCCAGCTGTTTGCACTCTTCATCATGGCACTGACCTCGGCGGAGGTCTCGCTGGCTCTGGCTATGGTTGTGTATCTGCACCGGCGGCGGAAAACGGTGAATACCGATATGTTCAGCGAGATGAAAGGGTAAGAGTAGATATGAATAAGGTGACAAGCGTCAAGGGAAAATGGTGGCTGTCGTTTTTTCAGATGGGATATCGGGTGTCTTTGATATTTCTCCCTATATCAAGAAGTCAGGTCATATAAATTTAGAACATTACACCATGAGCGGAGATAACATCATGCCAATGACCATGCAAAAAATTGAATCAGAAGCTCTCAATCTGGACATGCACTCCAGGGCCAACCTCGTCGGAAAGCTGCTATTGAGCCTGGATGAGCCAACAGTGTCCGAAGTTGAGCAACTTTGGTTGGATGAGGCAGAAAGACGTCTTAATGATTATCGCGCCGGAAAGATTCAGGGGATACCCGGCAACGCAGTTTTCAAAAGAGCAATAGCCGAGCTGTCATGAATTACGTTTTTTTGCCGGAAGCGGATGAAGAGCTTCGGGAGGCTGCCCGTTACTACGAAAATGAAGCACCCGGAGTAGGCTTGGCATTTCTTACGGAAGTGCACAGGGTGATATCCGTTGTCATTTCCCATCCACGCGCCGCAAAAAAAGTTCGAGGCACTATCCGGAGTAAAGTTCTCTTTCATTTCCCTTATAATTTGCTCTATTCAGTCGAATCCGATTTGATTCTGATAGTTGCAGTAGCGCATCAAAAAAGACGTCCGACATATTGGCGAAACCGATTATGAAACTCTGCCTCGCCCTGATACTCCTGCTGCCGCTTATGGGCGGCCTGTTCAACGCCCTGCTCGGCCGCAGCCTGCCGCGCCGCGTAGGAGAGGCAGTGGCCTGCGGCGTGATCTGGGGCGCCTTTGCCTGCTCCGTTCTTGTCTTTCTCAGCTTCACGGCTCCGGTGAAAATCGAGTACGCCTCCTGGCTCTCCGACTTCGATTTCAAGGCCCCCATCGCCTTGTATCTGGACCAGCTCTCATTGGTGCTGACCTTGATGATCACCTTTGTCTGCGGCTTGATCCACCTCTATTCGGTCGGCTACATGAAGGACGACCCCTCCCCTGCCCGCTACTTCGCCCTGCTGAACATCTTCGTCTTCGCGATGCTGATGCTGATCCTGGCCGAAAACCTGCCGCTGCTCTATTTGGGGTGGGAGGGGGTCGGTTTCTGTTCCTATGCGCTGATCGGATTCTGGTACACCGAGGAGAAGAACGCCACCGCCGGGCGCAAGGCTTTTATCGTTACCCGCATCGGCGACACCGCCCTGAGCATCGCGATGGTCTGGATGTTCCAGCTGTTCGGCACGATCTCCATCACCGAACTTAACGGCATGGCTTTCCTGATGCCTGCCGGGGTGATCACCGCCTTGGGGATTCTGCTGCTGATCGGCGCGGCCGGCAAGTCGGCCCAACTGCCGCTCTCGGTCTGGCTGCCGGATGCGATGGCCGGCCCCACCCCGGTCTCCGCACAGATCCACGCCGCCACGATGGTCACCGCCGGGGTCTACCTGCTGGCGCGCATGTTCCCGCTGATCGGCTCTTCGCCGGCGGCGCTGGCTGCCATCGCGGCCACCGGCGGCCTTACGGCCTTCTACGCCGCCACCTGCGCCTGCGCCCAGCGCGACCTGAAGCGGATTCTGGCCTACTCCACGATCAGCCAGATCGGCTACATGGTGCTAGGGATCGGGGCCGGGGCGCTGACCGCCAGCAGTTTCCACCTGCTGACTCACGCCTTCTTCAAGGCGCTGCTGTTCCTCGGCGCGGGGTGCGTCATCACCGCGCTGCACCACGAACAGGATATCTTCCGCATGGGGGGGCTGAAAAAACAGCTGTCCGCCGTCTACTGGCCGTTTCTGGCCGGGGCCCTCTGTCTGGCCGGCTTTCCGGGGAGCGGAGGATTTTTCAGCAAGGACGCCATTCTCGGAGCGGTCTTTGAACACGGCGGCGTGCTCTACGGGAGCTTGCTTGTCCTGGGTCTGCTGACGGCACTTCTGACCGCCTTTTATACATTCAGGATGCTGTTCCTGGTATTTCACGGGGCTTCGACTCCGCTCAGCCACCGGGCGACTCTGCTCAGCCACCAGCTGGTGGATGAACAAGAGCTGTCGGCGATGCAAGAGGATCAGTTAGTGGCGGGAGAAAACCGGTCGGTGAGCGGAGTCGAACCGATCATGCTCCTGACCCTCGCCCCTTTGGCTCTGATCGCCTTGTTCGGAGGTCTGCTTAATCTGCCTGAATATCTTGGCAGCCACGGTCTGCTGACCGCTTTCTTAGGTTCGATCCCCGGTTTTTCGCCAATCGGGCATACCCCGCCGGCGACTGAAATCGCCCTGCAGGTCACGGCAGCGACTGTCAGTCTGCTCGGAATGGGGTTGGCCTGGTCGCGCTATACCGGCCTACGCCGGGCAGCGGCGCTGAGACGGGAAGAGGCAGGGCTTGCCATTACCGGATTCCTGCTGAACGGCTGGTATCTGGATGATCTCTACCGGTTGCTCTTCATCCGTCCGTTTGTCGCTTTAAGTCGCTTCTTATGGAAAAAAATCGATGAGGCCGCCATTGACGGCGCTCTGGATGGGATGGCGCGCTTCACGATGCGGCTGGGAGAACTCCCGGCAGGGTGGAGTAGCGGGAGGGTGGCGACGTCGCTGGTCGCCCTGGCCGGAGGGGCAGCAGCAGTACTGGGGTATGTGGTGTGGCAGTTGATGTGAATGAAGAACCGGCGGGAAACCTTCATTTCCCGCCGGTTAGTTTAAAACAACCGCCGATTCTAATGCACACACTTCAACTTTGCCTGTCCGGCCTCTTCCTTGCGCGTCGGCAGCATGCGGTTTTCCTCATCCACGAAAACCAGTTTCGGCTCATATTTAATCGCTTCGGCATTTTCCATGTTAACGAAGCTGGCGATGATCACGAGATCCCTTGGCGCCACCAGACGTGCCGCGGCGCCGTTCAGACAGATCACGCCCGAACCTCGTTCCCCTTCGATGGCATAGGTCTCCAGACGGCTGCCGTTGGTTACATTCCAGACCGCGACTTTTTCATATGAAACGATATCTGCCGCATCCATCAGGTCGCGGTCGATGGTGACGCTCCCCTCGTAGTGCAGGTCTGCGCCGGTAACGGTGGCACGGTGAATTTTGCTCTTCAACATGATTCTCTGCATGGTTACAACTCCTCTCCAAGTACGGTATTATCTATCAATCTGGTTTTTCCTATTTTTACCGCCAATGCCAGCAACGTACCGCTGTCGGCAACTTCCAATTCATGTAACGTCGCACCGTCTCTGAATTCGATATAATCAATCGCTGCTGCGGCTTCCTGTTCGATACAGGCGCGAGTTTCCCTCACAAGAACGGCGACCGACCGCTCCCCGGCAGCAAACAGTTCGCGAGCCCGCTTGACGGCACGGGAGAGACAGAGCGCACTCAGCCGCTCGTCCTGAGACAGATAGGCGTTACGCGAACTCATCGCCAGGTCGTCCGCCTCGCGCACAATCGGCATTCCCACGATCTCGACCGGCATGTTCAGGTCTGCGGTCATGCGGCGAATCACCGCCAGCTGCTGATAATCCTTGTTGCCGAAGAGCGCCACGTCGGGACGGACGATATTGAACAGCTTGGCGACGACCGTAGCCACGCCGTCGAAGTGTCCCGGACGGCTGGCGCCGCAGAGCAGCAGGGAAATATCCCGCACGGTGACTCCGGTCTGGAAGCCGTTCGGATACATTTCGGCGGCGGTCGGGATGAATACGATGTCAACACCGCACGCCTCGGCAATCCGGCAGTCATGGTCCATGTTCCGTGGATAGCTGTCGCATGCCCATCGTGCAGAAACCCCATGGTGGGCACAAAGGAGATCCGCCTTCCTTCCCGTTCCGGAGCGATTGCCAGCGCCTGCATATGTACGATACTGTTGATTATCTTCATATAGTTCCTATGGCTTCGGCTTCGCTCAGCCAACGATCTGTTCCATGCTCAGCCAACGACTGTTCCCTGAGCGGAGCCGAAGGGTCAGCTGAAAGAATGTTCTGCTGTCGGAAACTCGCCGTTCCGGACCTCGGCAACATACTGCGCGACCGCCTCGGAGATGATCGGCGCCAGATCGGCATAGCGCTTGACGAACTTGGGTGAATATTTGTCGCACAATCCGAGAATATCGTGGATCACCAGCACCTGGCCGTCACAGGAGGGGCCGGCCCCGATGCCGATGGTTGGAATGGTCAGCTCTGAGCTGATCTCTGCCGCCAGTGATGCCGGGATTCCCTCCAGCACGACGGCAAAGGCTCCTGCATGCTGAACGGCAAAGGCATCATCCATGATCCGCTCGGCCTGGCCGTTTCTCCCCTGAACCTTGTAACCGCCCATGCGGTGAACCGACTGAGGCGTCAAGCCGATATGGCCCATGACCGGGATATCTATCGAAGACACGGCCCGGATGACATGGGCCATATTGCTCCCCCCCTCAACCTTGACCGCTTCGGCGCCCCCCTCTTTGATCATTCGACCGCAATTCCGGCAGGCATCCTCGATGCCGGTCTGGTATGACATGAAGGGCATATCGGCGACAACGAGTGCCTTTGGATCGGCACGCTTTACCGCCCGCACATGGTAGAGCATCTCATCCATGGTAACCGGCAGGGTCGTATCATGACCGGCCACCACGACGCCGGCCGAGTCACCGACCAGAATGACATCCACCCCCTCGCCGTCAATAAGGCGTGTAAAGGGAAAATCGTACGCCGTCAGCATCGTTATGCGCTGTCCGTTCTGCTTCATCTTCATTATGTCGGGAATCGTAGTCTTCTTTCTCATGAATCTCCCCGGCCCCGATAAATCGGGATAAGTGCGTCAACATAATCATTTTTTCGGAAAATAATTTCTAGCTTACCAAAACAAAAAAACGCGCCGGAGGGCGCGTCGTGAACGGTCAGATCGGTTTCATGCTGAAAAAACACCTCACTGTGGGGGCCACCCCCTTCCGTCCCGGTTCGGCTTCCGAATCCGTGCGGTATGTAAAGCTACTGCCTGCCAGCGTTCGATCAACTCCCGAATGGGTAGCCGTCATGGGCAGATTGACACGTTATCAGAGCCAATAAATTAAATCCAGAAATTTATTTTCCATGATTCCATCGGTTCAAAAGGTTCAGCGTGGTCAGGTCATGCTTTTCATCTGTTCCAGTTCCTTGACGACGTCCGCGCTCTGCGCCCTGCGCATCTCCATGTTATCAAACATTTCAGTCACCATGATACTGACCGATTCCACGTTACGACGAATCAGTTTACCGTCATCAACCTGGCGTGAAGTGGATTTAACCATTTCGTGGGTCATATCCTTGATTGTATCAATTGATCTGGCAATGCTCTTGGTGGCTTTGGACTGATCAGACGATGCCGCGAAAATCTGCGAGGTCATGGAACTGATATCTTCCATGGAGCGCACCACCAGCTTGACGCTGATCACCTGTTCCTGTGTCGCCTGCTTGATTTGCTTGGTCATTTCAAGCGAACAGTCTGAACTATCGAAGATAGCCTTGAGCGATTCCCCCGTGGTATGCCCCAGTTCAACACCGCGATGCACCAGCTCCTTGGTTATACTGATATTATTGGCGGCAGTTTTCGATTCACTCATGATCTCTTCGATGATGAAGGTTATTTCACCGGTCGAATGACCGGTCTGGAGCGACAGATTACGAATTTCGTCCGCCACAACGCCAAAACTCTTTCCGTATTCACCCGCCTGGGCTGCAATAATGGAAGCGTTCAGCGCCAGCAGATTGGTGCGCTTCGTGATATCGTTAATAACGTGGACAATATTTTCAATGCGGGTGCTGTTCTCGGCGAGGCGCTGTATGGCGTCAAATGAAAGACCGACCGAGAGTTTGATCTCATCGAGTGCATTTATCGTTTCCGTGACCACGGCCCGACTCTCTTCAGCCCGTTCTTTTACCTGATACGAAACTTCGTGAGAAATAGCCGCATTCTGCTCAACATTGCCTATGGTGCTGTGGATCTGCTCCATGGCGGAGACTGACTGGTGGATAACCCCTGCCAGATGATCCAGATTTCGGGTAACCTGTTCAATGGCGACTGAAATCTCATTGACGGCGGAACTGGTTTCATCAATTGAGGCCATCACACCTTCAGAAGCGGATGCGATAATTGAAGTACCATCGGCAACCGAATCGACACCATCCCGCAGATTATCGACATTTCTGGAATACTGGTCACGACTCGCCAGCAGAAACTTGAATGAACTCTCCATCTCGGATGTCAGCGTGTCGATTGAAGTCAACAGATTGATCCGGGTGATCGCGGATGCCACCTGATCAGCGAAAAGCATAATCGTATCGACATCGGAGTCATTAAGGGCGCGGTGGCTGTTTTTGTTATCGATTCCGAAGACACCGACAGCTTCATTCTTTACGACGATCGGGCAGAGTACAAAACTTTTTGAACGCAGTGGCGCCAGCTTATTGTGTGGGGGCTTAAGGTGGTAGTCTGCCGGATAGCGTGAGATATCATCTATCAAATATACACTGCGATCATTAAAGCATTTCCAGATGACCCCGATGCTCGGATCTATCGGCATAACCACCTCAGACGAGTTAAAATCATCGGTCCCGATTGCGGCAAAGAAACGCAGCTGTTTGCCCTCTTCGGCCATTAAAATATTGACGCGCTCGTAACCCAGAATATCGTGAAGGCCCTCGGCACAGAGGCGCAACACTTCATCAAGATTTAGAGACTTTTGGATCTTGCTGCTGATCTGGTGAAAGTTCTTGATGTTATTGTCCAAAACCTTGTAACGGTTTTCGAAAATCTCCTTCTGTTCGTTAACTTCCTGGTGCAGTATATCGAGCTCTGCAGCCCGCTCACGCAGTTCATCACCGTTCTTGCCGATCATGTATCCAAGGACAGCAAGAACGAGGGCGGTGCCGCCCCCCATATAACTGTACATGGCAAAATGCTCGCCGTCTTTTATGATGTCGCGGAAGATCTGCTCTAAGAAACCGTGTCCGGCATCATAATAAAAAAACAGCCGGATCGCAATCCAGCCTACAGGGGCAGAAACGCCAAGCAAAAATCCGCCGGCAGAAAACAGGGTTGAATGTCTTTTCATAGTGTCTTCCTCAAGCCTGAGCCCGATCTATTATTACTCTGAAGCAACTTTTTCATCTTTGTAGTGGCTGATTTCTTCCATAACTTTTTCTGCATCATCGATATTGTAGGCGATAATATTTTTCAGATGCATGTACGAATCAAGAGCCATCTTCTCGAAGGCAAATCCGATGCCATTCTCGGCAATGCGGGCAACGACACCGGTGAAGTTCACCTCAACACCAGGAGGGGCACCAAGTACAATCGTAATTTCAGCTGTTTCACCGTCCGGAAGCTGTTCGTTGGTTACCAGAAACATACCGGTCATGCTGAGATTTTCTACCGCGCCCTGAAACTGCCGGCCGGCGATCCTGATGGTCGCCCCGACGTTAAATCGTACACGTGAAGACTTGCGGGTATTCAATTATCACCTCCTGCCGCAACAAGATGCTGCAGGCAAAATCAAGCTTTACCGGCCGAACCGAGAACCGATTCATTCTTGTGTTTTACCAGCTTGACCAGTTCTTTACGCGCCTCACCGAGATATTTGCGCGGATCGAACTCTTTTGGATCCTTGGCAAAATATTCGCGAATTTTGGCGGTTACCGCCAGCCTCCCGTCGGAATCAATATTGATCTTGCAGACAGCGCTCGCGGCCGCCTTGCGTAACTGATCTTCAGGAATGCCGACCGCCCCTTCAAGTTTACCGCCATACCGGTTGATCAATTCAACGTATTCCTGAACTACCGATGAAGCGCCATGAAGAACGATCGGGAAACCGGGAATACGCTTTTCGCATTCTTCCAGAATATCGAACCGAAGTGGAGGGACAGGCTGACCGGCCTTGAATTTATAGGCTCCGTGGCTGGTCCCGATGGAGATCGCCAGCGAATCAACACCGGTCTTTTTTACAAATTCTTCAACCTCTTCCGGTTTTGTATAGGTCGAATGTTCCGCCGAGACTTCGTCCTCGATGCCGGCCAGAACGCCCAACTCCGCTTCAACCGTGACATCAAACTGATGGGCGTACTCGACAACTTTTCTGGCAAGCGCCACATTCTCTTCGAACGGCAGGTGCGAACCATCGATCATGACCGATGAAAAACCGCTATCGACACAGGACTTGCAAAGTTCAAAGGTATCACCGTGGTCAAGGTGCAGACAGATCGGGATAGTGGAACCGGCTTCACGTGCCATCTGCACGGCTCCCATCGCCATGCAGCGGAGCATGGTTTCGTTTGCGTAACTGCGTGCACCCTTGGAAACCTGAATAATAACAGGTGAGTTGGTTTCAATACAGGCGGTCACAATCGCCTGTAGCTGTTCTAAGTTATTGAAATTATAGGCCGGTATGGCATATTTTCCGGCCATCGCCTTGCTGAACATTTCTTTTGTGTTGGATAACCCCAATTCACTGTAATGAACCTTCAGTTTTTCCATGCAGTCCTCCTCCGGTGCTTTATTATGTGCAATCCACACAGTATTCAGCATACGATTTGTACAAATACCACGCAACTATCGTATAATCAAGGTGTAAACCAGTCTGGAGCATATCCTGACACTACCTGCAAAAACGGCCGTTTCAGTTCGGGAAGGCGAATGATTCTATTGCCAGAAACCGGCGACAGCAATATACTGAATGCGGCGTGATCATTCAAGTCTAGTTCAGCGGCATGAAAGGGAGGTTTTATGAGGCGTCTGGTATGGGCTGTTTTAGCTTTGATCGGTGCTCTGGGAGGATGTGCCCACGTAATGAGCGAGGCGGGGCTTGCTACGGTTGACCGTTCAATCACCTATGCCGATATCATGAAGAATCCGGATGCGCTGGCGGGAAAGAACGTCATGGTTGGCGGGGTCATCGCCGGCACCCTCAGCAGCGGAGATATGATGCAGCTTGAAGTCGCGCAACTTGAGCTTCTGTCAAATGGTGTTCCCGATGAATTATCCCACTCTGCCGGACGCTTTCTGGTGGTAAGCGGAGAACTGCTCGATCCCCTGTTCTACCGCCCCGGTTCGCTGGTTACTGTTATCGGAGAGATCAAAGGTCAAAAAATTCAAA